>Ga0164318_10001582_pt1 | contig 20398 bp, 20 predicted proteins | sample GuaBasSedimGuay9_FD_113734 | JGI IMG/M metagenome (GOLD analysis project Ga0164318, IMG submission 113734) | Subseafloor sediment microbial communities from Guaymas Basin, Gulf of California, Mexico - Guay9, Core 4571-4, 0-3 cm | ecosystem: Environmental > Aquatic > Marine > Hydrothermal vents... | reverse complement strand
ACAACCCTATTATATATGATTTTCCTGTGAAAAAGCTGTGAAAGCAAAAGCGGAAGATTCTCTCAGCCTTTTCACAGCTTCTTCTTGGGTTTCTCACAGGTTAAAAACCTACAATTAGATTGTAAGAACAAAAACTCTACTGGCGCGAAAGAAAAAACTATGGCAAATCTCAATCACACCATCCGTAAATTCAACCGCTTCGAGCTGAAGTACCTCATCACCATTCAGCAAGCGGAACGATTCAAGTCAGCACTGCGCGCTTACCTCATCCCTGATGAACATGGTAGTAATGGGAACTACGCGCTCACCAGTCTCTATTATGACTCTCCAGATTTGCGCTGCTATTGGGAAAAAGAATATGGTTTACGCTTTCGCCGCAAGCTTCGCATCCGCCATTACGAGACGAGTGAACCGATGACAGAAGAAACACCTGTCTTTCTTGAAATCAAACAGCGTGTTGATCGTGTCACCCAAAAGAGGCGTGTCGTCTTGGAATACGGTGATGCCCTACGCCTTTGTAACGACCGCAAATTGATCGAAAACACAGATGAAGATCGCAAAACGCTTGAAGAGATGTATGTCTTTCTCTGGCAATACAACTTGCGCCCGGTCAGCATCGTGCGCTACGATCGCCAAGCGTTCATCGGCACTAAATACGATATTGGCTTGCGCGTCACCTTTGATACAAACCTAACCTTCCAGTCGCACCGTCTGCACATCCACGAAGAGCCTTCTGCTCTTCCTATGCTCCCGCCCAACCAGGTCGTGATGGAAATCAAAGTCAACGAGCGCATTCCTACCTGGCTAACAGGATTGATTGCCGACCACAATTTGAAGATGGTGCGTGTCAGTAAATACTGTCGCAGCATCGAAACGGCGCAAGAAACGCCCGCTCTGCGCTGGCGTAACCTACCCCCTGAAAGCTCGGAAGATATCCTTGTTTCACTTCCAGCATCTTTCACCAAGCCCAACCCTAAAATTGGTATTCACAATTAAAGCCTTTCTCTTAGTGCTGGGCAATTAAAATAGGAGACTCTCTCATGGACATTTTCAATATTCAAGGACTTACTAGCGAATTCACCGTTCTAGATGTAGCACTCGTGCTCACTCTCAGCTTTCTGCTGAGCGCCTTTATTGGTTGGGTTTACCAGAATACCCATCGGGGCACATCTTACACGCAGAGCTTTGTATTTACCCTCGTCATGAACGGCATGATTGTTGCTCTTGTCATGCTAATTGTCGGCTCAAATATCGCCCGCGCATTCTCACTTGTTGGGGCACTTTCGATTATTCGTTTTCGAAACGCTGTCAAAGAGACTCGTGATGTTGGCTTTATCTTCTTCACAATGGCAATCGGCATGGCAATTGGCACACGCTTCTATCTGCTCGGTGTCATCGCCGCCATCGTCATCAGCCTCGCAGTTCTCTTAATGACCCGTCTGAATTGGTTTGAACGCCAAATGGCAACCCAAATCCTGCGCATCTACGTTCCCAATAACACGCCCTTTGACGCCATCTTCGACAACACGTTCATCAAATATACCAGCATCTCTGAACTAATTAGCGTAGATACTGTTCAAAACGGCACCCTCACCGAGCTAGTCTACAGCGTTGGTTTGCGGAAAGCCGCCCTCATGCAAGACTTCATCGCCGAAATCAAGAAACTCAACGAAGGCAACAAAGTCACCCTCATCGCCGGATATAACGGCACCGATCTCTAACCCTCAAACACAAGGAGAAATTCATGTCTCTCAAAATTAAACGCACCCTTCCACTTATGTTTCTAATGCTCAATATCCTCGCTATCCTGATCTTCGCTCTCGGCAGTTATCCAATTATCTCTTATTAGGATGAAATGAACGCAGCGCTCCTGGATATTGGTGGGGGTGCTGCACCCAAGCCTATTGCCGGGCATGGGCCAGAACCACTCCCCACCACGCCCGGGCCCGAACAATGGTATCAGCCCTGAAGTAAAACCTGACAGGTTTTCGGAGACAAAAACATGAAAAAAACAACTTACCTCATTCTTGTACTAATAATCGTTTTATCACAATTTCTTTCGGCTTGTGGTGCGAATACTGCTCCAAGCAGCGAAGATGTTCAACCAACCGTCCAACACTCAGAAGCAGAAGTTATGGACACAAGCGCAGAAACCGAAGCAGCAGTTGTGGACACAAGCGCAGAAGCCGAATCAACAATCGCCGCGCCCCGCCCCACAGGATGGACAGAAGAGACGCATGGCAAAGAAACCGAGCCTGATTACGAAGTCGTCTTTCCGCAAGATGAAGTCAATCGTCTCGACATCACCATTACCGCTGATACCTGGGAAATGATGCTGGCAGATATGACTTCTCTATACGGAGAGTTTGGCGCTAATCCCCGAAGGGCAGGGCAGGTTGGGCAGCCTGGACAAAAACCAACTGACACGGAGGGACAGCCACCTCAAAATAATGGAGTTGCCCCTCCCGCGCGTGGCAACCGTCTCCAAGGCGACGGAGCATTGGAAGGAGACGAATCGAACCCGATGTGGGCAACCGTTACCATTGAATTTGAAGGTGATATTTGGGAAAACGTTGGCTTGCGCTTCAAAGGAAACTCGTCTCTGTCTTCATCGTGGGGCAGTGGCAGCTACAAATTGCCCCTCAAACTGGATTTTGATGAGTTTGAAGATGAGTACCCAGAAATTGACGACCAGCGCTTTTATGGCTTCAAGCAACTCTCCCTTTCTAGCAATTTTAACGATAACACCCTATTGCACGAGAAAGTAGCTGCCGATATCTTTCGTGAGAGCGGTGTCCCCGCTGCTCAGACCGCTTTTTATGAGGTCTATGTCGATTATGGCGAAGGATCAACTTACCTGGGGCTGTACACAATGGTAGAAGTTGTAGACGATACCGTTATTGAGACTCAATTTGAGGATGATAACGGCAACGTTTATAAACCGAGCGGAGCTGGAGCTACTTTCGCTGCCAATTCATTCTCTGAAAATTCATTCGACAAAGAAACCAACCAAGACGAAGCAGATTACAGCGATATTCTCGCCCTCTATCGGGCATTGCACAACGAAACCCGTCTCACCAATCCCGAAAACTGGCGCTCAGAGCTAGAGTCCGTCTTTGATGTTGATGGCTTCCTGCGCTATCTGGCAGTCAACACTGTGATCCAAAATTGGGATGCTTACGGACGCACGCCTCACAATTACTATCTCTATAACAACCCCGAAACCGGCTTGCTGACCTGGATTCCCTGGGATAACAACGAAGCTTTCAACGCTGGGAAAATGGGTGGCGCACTCTCGGTGAGTTTGGATGAAGTTAGCTCAGATTGGCCTTTGATTAGTTATCTAATGGACGATCCCGTCTACAACAAAATTTACACCACCTATCTTGCCAAAACGATCGCCGGCCCTTTCAATCCTGACCACATGGCAGAAACCTACCAAAGCCTAGCAGCCCTGATAGCTCCCTACGCAGCTGCCGATGTCGGCGAAGATACATTCAACAATGCTATCCAACAACTGATTGCTCATGCTTATCAACGGACAAAAGCTGTCAATGGATTCTTATCTTCTCTTGAAAAATAATGTTGGATTTCGAAATTCGCGGGGCAAATGTCATTGCGAACCTCCGTTTTCGCTGTGCGTGCCGTTGGCAGGAGGTGCGGCAATCCCTCAGATAGTCAGGGAGGTTGCCACGTCACAAAAGACGTTCCTCCATTAGACTAGGAGCGCGAGACAAACAAGCAAACGTAATTTAGGCCAAGGATAGGGATTCCATCAAAGGCATCAATCCAAAAGAGGGTGACAACGCCATTTTCCACGTCTATGCCGAGAATCATCATTGATTCCCATTAAGCAAAAAGACCCCAGAGCAAAATTACTCTGGGGTCTTTGAGGTTTTAGAGAAGTGAACGATTAAGCGTTTTGGGGAGATTTTTCAGCCGCAGGAGAAGAAGCTAACGCCGCGCGAGCCAATAATCCCAAGCCAACTAACGTTAATCCGCCGCCGCTAACCATCATAGAAGTGTGGAAAGCATCAGCCAGATTGACGCCATCAAAAATATGCGTTGGGCCTGCCCACATCTGAACGCTGAGGAAGAGCATCCCCGCCACAATGGCGGCCATTCCGCCCGCGGCGCCAGAAACGTTATCGGATGATTCGCGCTCAAAGCCTACCATCTCCCGCAGTTTGGGGATTCCAAAAAGTAAGAAAATAATCAGGGTGAATACAGTAGCATAAACAATGAAATCCAACGGCATAGACGAGCCGCCGTCTCGCAAGGCACGCGAGGTAGCCATATGAATTCCGCCAACAACGACACCCAACACCAGGGCAATAAGCGCGTCACGGTAAGATTTGTCTGTACCTTTCACCAGTGCAATAGTAGCGCGGATGCCCATAATGCCAATAGCAATAGCAGCGAGAACATAGAAGATGTACAACCATTGATATTGGGCAATAGCTTCCATGCCTTCGTATTTAGCCGCGTCTAAAGAGACGCAGGTTGTGCCAATGCCGCTAAGCAATGTTAGTGCGGCTGTCAAGCCCATCAAGATAATACCAAGAAAACGCAAAAACTTTCCCATATTTAACGCTCCTTTTGAAACAGGTGATAAAAAACGTTATTTGAAGTAATAATCTTGTCTAAAACTTAGCAAAACGCAAAACCGGCCACAAATGCTGCTGTCATCAGCAACAAAAGGCCAGGTAAGACCGTCATAATTGTATCACGTGACAAGATAGGCTTGCCAGCTTTAAGGAACGAGAGCAGTAACCCGCCCACGCCTATCAACGCACCACCCACGCCAACCAAAGCGAATCCGCCCGGAGCATCTCCGCGCAAGCTAAGGATGATGGGCAGCAAAAAGATTATCATCCCCGCCACGCCATGCACCACGGCCAGCACAATAGTTGCCGCTTTGCCAGGGATGGCGTAACGAGTAATCACAATTGCCAAAAAACCTATCACCACGAAAATTAGGTATGGGGTGGTGAAATTGGTTAAATGTTCAGCCACTAACCCCAAGGAAAGGGTCAGGGGAATCACGGTCGAGACGATAACCACCACTGAGCTATCGAGCGCTTCAAATCCCAGAATAATCAGTAACAGCCCGGCAACCAGCAAAACGCCAAAACCAATGGTGTAGCTGGCAGTAGGCAAAGTTCCCAAACCTTCACAGCCCATGGCGACTTGATATGCGGCCAATAAGCCTGTAACCAATAATAAAATACGGTCAAGTACAGATATTTTTTTCATTAGATACCCTCCGCAAACAACAACAACATAGAACTAAGCATATACAACGATGCATATTTGAAGAGGCCAAAATTGGTGCGCTCTGAGGGGTGCACGGTGCTGCCAACCGCTAATACCAGCAATCCCGCAGAGAGAACGGCCATGAGGCGCAGGTAGCCCCAGGTTAGACCTACGCCGTAGGCGGCCACGCCCATGGCCACAGCAGCTATCACGCTTGAAATGGCGATGATTACGCGCGTGGCTTGGAACCCATATGTGGATGGGAAAGTGGGTACGCCCGCGGATTGATAGTCTTTGTGGTAGCGCATGGAAAAGGTGAGGATGTGGGTGGGAATCCAGAAGAGGACCGCCAGGGAGAGGGTTAGCCCTACCCAGTCGAGTTGCCCCACTCCCAACGCGCGTCCCGCTAAGATTGGCATTCCGCCTGATATTCCGCCCCAAACTATTGACCATGCTGTGCGGCGTTTGAGCCACATACTGTAAACAACCACATCGAAAAACAGCCCGGCGAAGACTACTGCTCCGTAAAGCAGGTTCATTGTCAAGGCCCATCCCACACCCAGGGCTGAGATTGTTAAGCCGAAGATTAGCGCTTCTTGGGAAGTGATTTTGCCTGTTGGTAAAGGCCTTTTGCTTGTGCGGGGCATTTTGGCGTCAATGTCGCGGTCGTACCACATGTTAAGCACCGTGCTGCCGCTGATGGATAAAAACAGGCTGCCTGCCAAAGCCAGGACTGTGGAGAGGTTGTGCGCAGGGCAGCGCGTGCTCATGTATCCGGCTAATCCGGTGATGAGTAGCAGCGCCGTTTGTAGGCTTTTGATAAGGGGCCAATATTGTTTGAATTTGGTTTTTAGTATTTTCACAAGCACTCCAAAACAGAATTAAGAATGGTAAATTTGTTTATTGGCACATTGGGAAATTGGTGTATTGGGACTGACCAATTTCCCAATCTATCAGACCTTAATCACTGCCCTTGCACACATCTGAAACCCAAGTCAGGGGCGTAGTGCTGTGGGCCAGCGCTATCTTCTTTCCAGACACGGAGGTCAATTTCGTAGGTGTAGAAACTGCCGCCGCGCATCATGCGGTAGTGTTGGTCGCTATGGTCGTCGCCCATCCACTGCGAGACGTTGCCAGCCATGTCGTAGAGTCCGTAAGGGCTGGCGGAATCGAGTGTTTCGTAGCTATATCCATTGACTTCGTAGGTTTTGCCATTGTAAAAGCCAACCGGTGTAGTGACGCCTAATTTTCCAAACATCTCTTCAAACACGTCTGCTGAGGCATAGTAATTGGCGTTTTGACCGTGAATTTCGTATCCCCAGGGGAAGGGGTAACCATCGCCTTGCTCGTTCACGTCTGTGCCACGGGCGGCTTTTTCCCATTCAAGTTCGAGGGGCAGGCGGTAGCCATAGTGTTCACAGTAGGCGTTGGCTCCGAACCACGAGACCATTGTCATGGGGTGGTTGGCGTATGCGGGGATGGCGGTAAAGGTTTCTCCGTCACGGGTGATGCGCAAGCCGTCGACAAAGGAGACATAAAGTTTGTCGCCAGCTGTAATTTCTTCTTCGTGTTTCGCTGCCTGGAAAGGTTCACCGGGGTAGTATCCGGCTACGCCCTCTTCTTGCCAGGTTACTTCGCCATTGGCAACTACAACTTCAAATTCGCCAATACTGGCTTCTCCAGAAGCGACTATTTCGTTAAGGAAGGCTGCGTATTGTTCAACTGTTACATCTGTGACCATGATCTGATAGTCATAATCAATTTCAACCATGTGGCTTTCTTGTCCATGCGGAAATTCGCCAGCGGGGATGGTTGCCCAAGCTTCTGCGTCAATGCCTGTGTCAATATATGGCGGTTCTATCTCGCTAATACTTGGTGCAGCCTGACAAGCGGTGGTCACTAAGATAATGAAAAGTAGGCTAAAGATAATGCGTTTCATTTTGATACCTCCTCAAGAGCCGCTTGGAGTTCTTCCATTTTGCGTTTGCTTTCTTCAAGCTCAACTTGAGCGTTGGCTTTTCTCTCGGCTGTGAGTTCTTTTTCCCATTGTCCTTTCTTGAGGAAAAGATCATATAACCGCCAGCCCATAAATAGCGCAAACATGACCAGAATTGCACCCAGGCCAAAGTCTATTAGCAGCATAGTTGTGTTGACGGTACCTTGTTGGTTACCGGCATCCACAAAGAGGCGTTTCATCGAGAAGATAGTGGCTGAACCAAAAGCAATATCTGAAGCGATGATCAATATCCAGCCGAACCATTGGCGTACTTTGCCTTTGAGACCAGAGAGGTCGGCGTAGTACATAATGATGATGGTGGCGATCAGCGCTGCTAAAATGTGCCAGTGCCCAGAAAGGGTGATACGTTCTTCCCTGGCTGCCCAAACTCGGAAGATTTGTTCCAGTCTGACGGCCATGAAGATGCCAACACCACTTACAGTGAAGTTCATAAAGACCATCTGCCAACCTGAACCAAATTTTAGGGGATCACGCAAAAGCGCGGCAATCTTTTGCCCGAAGTTAGGTTTTTCTATGTCTGCGGTGCCATCTTTGATAAGTTTATCCCAAGAATAAATCACGTAGAATAAAGCAGGGAGCATTACAAATACCGCGCCAACGTAGATGATGGTGTGCGCCCATTCCACCCAAACAATAGATAAAGCGCCTGCGGTGAGAACGATGGTGCCGAAGATCATGATGGGCATGCCCCACTGGTGCAGTTTGCCTTTGAAATCTAGCCATTTGCCAACTACTAGCGTGATGGCGACCGCGGCCAGAGAAAGCATAATGTGTAAGTGACCAATGATGGCTTTTTGCAATGAGGTGTGATGCGGGTGGCGGATTAGGTTTTCAGCCAAAAAGGTTTCATGCCCATTTCCCCAGAATGAACCCGTTGTCGCGCCCCATGTTGCCGAGAGCAAGGTTGTAACGGCCATGGTGAAAAAGGCCGCGCGTTCCAAATCTATGCCTTTTTTAGAGCGGGCATAGGGTGAGCCTTCTGGCAAGTAATATTCTTTTTTCCAAGGCCAGAGTGCGGCGGCTAACAAAACCCCGGCAAAAAAGACCAGCGATTGTCCAACTAAGAAAAGCCCGTGAAAAGTATAGTTGTGCCCGAAATAAGCGAAAAGCAAACCAAAAATCAACGCTAGTAGGTATCCTGCGGTGATAATGCCATTTATCATCACTTGTTCATTACGCTTCATCGGCACTATTTCGGTGATGAAGTAGACTTCAATAGCTAGAACGGCCATGGCTATTGTGTGATAGAGCATGATGATGCGCCCTTCACGGTCGGCTTGGGTTAAATCCATGCCCAATACTTTGACAGTGATGTCTCTCACGCCCCATTCAATCATTGGTCCAGAAAGAGTGCCCCATATCGCTGTTACTATGGCTACCATGGCGATAGCGACCAGCGTCAGGCCTCTCGTGGAGCGGAAGAGGTAATCAAGTCTTTTAGATAAAAATTTCATATGTTGTGCTCCTTTGAGTATGGTAAGTTGATGACAATGCCTATAAACACAGCTTGCTCTGTGTTTATTATAGACGATAACACAGAGCAGGCTAGATGTCTTTATTAAAAGTTAAATAGCAACTTTATTCAGAGGCTTTGATGTCTTTCACAAAACCCCAAGTGAAGGCCAGAGCCATGAGCAAAAGTAGTGGAGCTAAAATAGCCATGACAACATCGCCACTGAAGAACAGTAATTGTTTGCCGGCGTTCAGGAAAGCCAAGGCCATCCCTCCCAAGCTGATCAAGATTCCTCCCACGCCAACCAATCCGAACCCTTTGGGGGCTTCGCCTTTGATGCAGCGCATGAGCGGCAAACCGACAATAATCAATCCAGCCACGCCATGGAAAACAGGCACAGCCACACTCTTCAGGGGCATATCTGCGATGCTGGTAATAGCAATCGCTAAAAGACCCACCAATGAGAACCAAGAATAGGCTTTAGCGTATTGGGGCATAAACTGATGCATTAAGCCCATGGAAATTCCCAAGGGGATTAAAGTCGCTACAGTTAGAATATAGGGCGAGGCCAGAATATCCCAACCTAAGAAAATCAAAAGCAAACCAGAAACCAACAAAACAACAAAGCTCATGGCATAATAAATGTTATATCGAGCTTGTTCTTTAGTGTGGCGGGTATAAAACCGCCAAATAAGATAGATGGCCGTAAGACCAGTAAGCAAGAGAATAATGCGATCTAAGATAGTCATGGGAAAAACTCCTTTTCGAAAAAAACTAATAGAGGGAATAAAATTTCCAACACACAGCGACACAGAAAACAATGCCAATTTAAATTATTCCATGCCTCACAGATTTTGTGTGTGATGCAGGTCACTGTTAGTTGATGTGTTGGTAAGGATTATGCTCTACTAATATTAAACACCTCTTTCTTTGCCGAGATACGATATATCAGGGCCAAGTGTTTTTAGATGCGTTACGCCACGAGCTTGTCCATATAGCGCAAACTGCAACGCTCGGGAAAAGATACGTTGCAGTTCTACCACTATGATTTTGAATAACTATCCGATTTTTTTCGGAGGAACTATCAAGCAAAAACACCACTAATGCTAATGCAATAAGCGCGTCTCCTCTTACCCCAGTTTTAAATCTAATGTATCTGGCACGGAACAGGTTTCTAAACATTCTAAACATTGCACACATTCCGCGCTGCGCATATTTTCGGGGACAGCGTGAATATCCATGGGACATTCAACGTCACAGCGACCGCAATGGGTGCAACGTTCTTTATCTATGACCACGCGCAGGGGGGCTATTTTGTTGAAGATTGCCAATGCCGCTCCCAGAGGGCAAAGGTATTTGCACCAGAAGCGTTTATTCAGCATTGAGGTAATTATAAAAGTGATCAAAACGCTCCAGAGCAGGCCGGTTGTTAGCTGAAAGCTGAAAAACGCGCGGGCGGGGCAAATGGTATGCAGGGGCGGGTAGATAGACCTGGTGCTGGCGACTAGGATGACGACTAAAATTAGATATTTGGTATAACGCAGCCATTTATCCCATTTTAGAGGCAGGGGAGTGGGAAAACGCGCCTTGCTGCGTCTCCCCCTAACGTGACGCTTTTTTCCGCCACTTAACCGCCTGGCCAAATAAGCAAACAAATCCTGCAATGTTCCCAAAGGACACATCCAACCGCAAAAAGCCCTTCCAGCCAAAAGCGAAACGCCCAAGACGCCAATCAAAACGGCAAAGTTGAGCAAATTAGTAGTTTTGAGCGTGTGTCCGGTGGTGATATAAGACCATAGGGTTTCTATCCCTCCAAAGGGACAAAAAGCATCAAACGCGCCGCCTTTAGCTGATTCTCCGGGCATGATGTGGCGCAAACCAAGCAAGTATGTGCCAAGCAAAAATATGGCTTGAACCCCTTTGCGGATTTGGGATAATGAAGAATTAGATTGTTGTATTTTTGCGTTGTCGGTCATATATATTACCCGAAGCTCATTGAGATGAAATCAATTGCGGGAATTAATAAGTTATGCTGATTGCCGCCTTCATGTTTCGGTGTAAAACCGAGCGCGAAACCCAAGATAATGAAAAGTACTAGGGTAGCAATAATGATTAGTGGATATTGGTACTTGTCTATTTTCATGTTATTAGGCACAGGAATCAGGAACGCGATTACTCCAAGTAATCGCGTTCCTAAGTAAGTGTATTTAGCTGTTCCTCCATTCCGTGATCATATTTTTGGTGCCAGGCAGCAAGAGGTATATCAACAATCCAGTACTCATAATGGGCGCGACCAAGAACATGGAAAAATTTCCTTTAACAGCAATCACGTCCGTTAGACCCACAGGGTATCCTCCAAACATTGACATAGATGCGGCAAAGATGCCCATAGGAATAGTCCAGGATTTCCGCCCGATGAGGGCAAAGATGAACACAGCCCAGGCCGCCGCGCCCCACCAGTTGACCATTTGCGACATGGCGTACATACCGTTGACAAAGCCTTCTGGCTCTGTTTGATATCGAGAAATGGCGCCAACTCCATCAATATATGTTAAGACATAGGCCAGACCGCTGACAAAAGCTAGCGTAATGATTCTTATGTCTACACCGCCTACAAAGAGCATGCCAAACCATAACCCTATCGCTATCATGAACACCCATATAGTTGGAGTGGGCAAGTCAATACTAGCAGCCGGTATCATGGGGAAAAATCCAGCTAAAAGTTGTACAGTGGCAGCGACTGCACCCCAGAACCAGGCCCATTTGGCGTTGTTAATGAAACCGTAGAGTACCATTACCCAGAGCGCACCTGCTGAGACGCCCAGCCAACTGAGCATGGCAAATACTATTTGCACGGTGATGGCTTCATCTGGACGTCCATCGGCAATTTTGCCATCAATGTTAACATTGTAAATATTGGCAATAATAAACAAGATGAGCAATCCAGTTAAGATACCAACAACAGCCAAGGCCGCGCCAACTTTATTATTCTTTTTAAATATTTTCATAAAAAAGTTTTCAATAGCTTTCATGATTTTCATAATTACTCCAATACATAAACCAGGGGGGCAGCACATCGGTAGTTGCATCTCTAGCGTCCTGCCACCCTGATGCCTGTTTAGCCGTTCCCTAATCTACTTGTTCATCAAGTAAACGCTTCTTGAAATACGGAACCATAGTAAAGATCAATACACCAATGGCAAGAATCGAGCCGTAAAGATAGTCCATTGTTTTGGTGCGGAAAAATTGCGTGGGGACATTGATCATCAAAATAGTGATTGAGGGAATAACAGCCATCCACCAACCTTTACGTTTTCCGGTCGACAAGAAGTAAATTGACATAACGAGGAAAATTACAGCGACCCAATTGACTTCGCCAGCCCAGCGGAATAGCCACCAGGTGAAACCCGGGTACAGGGGATAACCAGGGCGAGTTGCCATTGTACGTTGTGCGCCAACGCCAATGGTAAACGCGTGGGTAGAAAGCATCCCAATGAACGTTAATGCGCCAAATCGCGTCCATTTCACTGCTGTTTCAGCTTTACGCAAAAAGATGAATGCCCAATAGCCTATTAATCCAATAAAAGAGATTACCATTGGCAACGGGAATCCAGGCACGAAGCTAACATAGGGCAAGAACATGAAAAAGCCACCAATAGATGGCATAGCAAAGAGCATCATTGCCAGAGGATAAGTCCATTCGGTGCCTTTTTTGATTTCCCACGAAATAACAATCAGAGCTGCGCCAGCGGCAAAGATGACCGCTTGCCAAACAGGGTAGAAGAAATCAAAAAGTTTCAATCCGCTAGTAAATGCAGGGTTGCCAGCCTCAATATGGGCTAGCAAATGCGTCAATACCCTTTCTAGGGATGTTTGCACCATGAATGGAATAACATAGGCCATGACCAAGCCAATCACAATGGCCACGCCGAACATAATATTGCGGTTCTTCTGTGAAGTTTCTTGCATTTTTTACCTCCGGGGATAAGGGTTAGACAGAATAGGAATTAATACAACATCAAGAATATCACGAACTCAATAGACTATCTTTGCTTTAACGCAAATCAGAGGCTAGAAAAACCTAGCCTCTGACAAAATACTGCATTTTTGTTGGTTTTACTCTGCTTTGTCAAACAAACGATCTTTGAAAAACGGTATCAGCAATAAAACAACCAAAATGACACCTTGTGCGCCAGCCATCCAATAAGTGGATGTGAAGATAGAAGGAGCAAGGCTTCCCTTAGGAACTAAAGACGCCACTAGCGGGCGAGCATAGTGAGCGGGGAACGCGCCTAAAACCATCATTAAACCGGTGAGCAATGCCATGTACCAGCCTGATTCCTTGCGTTGAGCAAGCTTCCAAATAGCAAGCGCAGCAAAAATGAAGACCAGGAACATTATAGGACCAGTGCGGCGCAAAACAGCATTAGCAGGTTTCAAAAGCGCATCGGCGGGGCTTTTCAAAATCACGCGTAAAGCGTGGGGGAAAAGCATAACGCCTTGAGCGCCGAGCATCCCTAGCAAGGTAAAGACAAAGAACATAGCGGTTTTGGTTTTGCCGTCATTCTTTTTCAGGAAAATCATCACCCAGAAAGCAAGCAGGCTTAAGAAAAAGGTTATATAAACAGGAGGAAATTTCTTGAGATTTTCCAGCCAGCCCAAGCCAATGTAACCATTAGCCATCGCGGGGATGGAGAGCAAAAGCATCGCTACAGACCAAGCCCATTTTTTGCCAGTATAGAGCGCAGCCGAAATAACTATTAACGCCAGGCCAACTAGCATTTCAATCCCACTGTAGATTGAGCCAATATAAAAACGGCTTAGATGTCCAGCGGTAAGATTTGTGGCTTGTTTTGATTTCTGTAATATCAAAGTATCCATCGTTGTATCAAAAAGCCCAGGGGCGACAAAAACAATGAAGATGCCCATAACTAAAGCGATTACGGCCATCACAATAAGGGTAGTGCGGTTAGATTCTTTCATAAAACTTCTTTCCTTCCCCTAAATATGGTAAATAAAAAAACATTGATAGATATCCATTAGCCAAACAGAGTAGAGAAAATGCAATGCCTATAACCATAAAATTTCAGCTCAATGGAGTCCCTTTTAGAATGGTGACTTATTTAAATTTCATGCGCTAGATTAAACCCAATTACTCCCTAAAAAAGATTCTACGGTATTCGCCAATATTCGTCAAGCATTAATTGCCTTGAACTCAGGGCAATCGCCTTTGAACACCCAAAGCGATTTTGCATCAATTCCATGTCTATATGCAATCGCCCTGATCTTGAACTACAAAGAAAAATAGTTCACGATAACTTATTTTTGAGCTTTTGTTGACAGATATTAAAAGTTGGTAAATAGCACAAAACAAGAGATTTGCTACAAAGCCAAATCTCTTGTTTTGCGTCTTTTTAACTTAGGTTAAATTTTTACTCATAAACAGTGACTGTGAAGAACCCGTCTATGGTATCTGCGTTGTCTAATACAAATTTCGCTCTATCGTTCCAATATTCGTAATAGTCTGCCGCTTCTTCAGGAGTAGCTTCACCAGCAGCCAACGCCTTTCCCATTGCCACGCGCCCAGGCGTGGGGATGGGAAGGATAATCACAAGATTGAATTTGACGCCCACTTTTGCGCCAGTATCAAGGCGAGTAAAAATCCATTCCCTCATCGGGGGAAGTTGTCCGGTCGGCTCTTCAGCGTAGACCATTTTGTTTCGGCGCACAAAAAGATCGTCAGTTTGTCCAAACTCCGCGCCAATAAAGCCAGTGTGAGGAGAAGCACCAGTAAGAAAAGTAATCACATCTCCAAAGACACCAACGAACCACTCATCTTCAGCACCGGGAGCTTCTACAGCAATCTGCCCACGCACTGGAATTTCTCCATCAGGATAGAGTACTTCAAGAGCCTTGCGGGTAATCGTCCATGCTCCCGTTATGGCGCCACATGAATGACCAGCTAACTTAACAGCCTCTTCATAATAATAAGGAACTGGAACTTGTGACTGCCCAAAAATGCTGAAATATGGGTCAATCATCATAAGCGGCTCAACTTCAGTGATATAGCTTTGATCCCAAGCAAAATCATCTGCTGTCGCGGGGGCAAGCGCAGAAGCTGTTGTCGCAGAACCTTCATCATAAACATTAACAAGGAAAAAACCATCAAGTGTATCTGCGTTGTCTAATACAAATTTCGCTCTATCGTTCCAATATTCGTAATAGTCAGCCGCTTCTTCAGGAGTAGCTTCGCCGGCAGCCATCTTTTTGCCCATGGCCTTACGCTCATCTGTTGCCACAGGTGTAACTACCGCAAGATTGAATGTAACGCCCACTTTTGCACCTGTATCAAGGCGAGTGAAAACCCATTCCATTTTCGGGGGCATTGTTCCAGTTGGCTCATCTGGGTAAATCATTTTGTTTTGGCGGACAAAAACATCATCGGTTTGTCCAAACTCAGCGCCAATAAAACCTGTTTTGGGTGCCGCGCCTGTAATGTATGTAATTATTTCGCCAAAGACACCAACGAACCACTCATCTTCAGCGCCGGGAGCTTCCACTTGGATTTGACCGCGTACAGGAATTTCCCCGCCGGGATAAAGTACTTCAAGAGCTTTGCGGGTAATTGTCCATGCTCCCGTTGTCGCACCACATGAGTGACCAGCTAGCTTGACAGCAGTTTCGTAAGTATAGGGAACTGCTACTTGAGACTGTCCAAAAATCTGGAAATATGGATCAATCATCATAATCGGGGGTACTTCAGTAATGTAATCTTGATCCCATGCAAATTCATCTTCAGGCTCAGTCGCAATTTCTTCCGTCACGGTTTCTTCGGCGGCAGCTTCCTCGGCTGGAGCTTCTACCTCCACGTTATCAGCAGGGGCACATGCCGTGAAGACCATGGTAGCAACAATCACTACTGCTAAAACTAAATATATCTTCTTCATTTTATCTTCTCCTCAAAGTATAAAAGGTTAGGGGATGTTGCCATTATACGCATTCGCCATGCGCCTGTCCTTGATATTTGTCAAGAAGCTATTGCAGCCCAAAAGGGATAATACAACAAAAAAAAGCGACACTAATAGTGTCGCTTTTTTTGTTACTTGCACTCTGAAAAATTATTTTTCAGAAAAGAATTGATTCTTGAAAAACGGTATTAGCAAAACAATAACAAGCAATACGCCCAATGTCCCGCCAAGGAAGTAGACAGAAGTGAAAATCGAGGGTGTTCCCGCACCGACCACAGCCTTGCCCGGCGCAAAAGCTTCTGCCCCAGAAAGAGAGAAAGATGCTTTCGGGCGAGCAAAATGGACAGAGTAGGCAGCAACTGCCATGGCAGCGCCAGAGAATATGCTCAACCACCAGCCAATTTCTTTTTTCATAGCTATATAATAAATAGCAAAAAAGAGTGTAATCAAGACCATCACCATAATGGGTTGAGAGAAACGCAGAATGCCAATGGCAGGATCAAGAATTGCTTCTGTTTTACCACCCTGATACAGTCCACGTAAACCATGTTCAGAAAAAGCGAATGCTTGCGTACCTATCATACCAAGCAAAGTAAGAGGGACAAACAAAGCCCACATCTCTTTGCCTTTTTCCTGAAGAATGATCAACAACCAAAAAGCGACCAATCCAACAACAAAGGCATAGAAAGAGGGCGCGAAAACTCCCTTGCGTACCATATAACCTGCAAAACTGCTCACATAAAAACTGCCAATTGGCATAGTAGCAAGTGAAACTAACGCAACAGGGAAAGCCCACTTTTTGTTTTTTAAGAAGCCATAAACTACAGCCGCAAGTAAAACAACGCCAGCATAAACGGTGATACCAAGCCAGCCAAAGCTAACTGTGCTGCGCAGAGAAACAACAGGATTCATAGGAGCAGTAGCCCCTTCAGTCATCCCTTTCAAAAACATATTGGTATTTGCAGTAACAAGTCCAGGATTGATAAAAATCAAAAACAAACCAACTGCTGCAACAATAGCAGCTTGAATTTTACGTGTCACATCATTCATTTTATTTTTATTCTCCATAATCTAATTCAAAAATATGCTACACAGAAAAAATCTACCATTCACCCTCTTCAATGAAGAAATTCTTGAAGACCGGAATGATCAAGATGACAAACAGCAACGCAGAGAGCATTCCACCTTGAAGCCATTCGGTAGAGTGACGAACGAAAAAGCCCTGAACGCTGACAAAAGCGGTCGCCAAAGCGGTGCTGGTAGCAATGTACCAACCAGCTTTCTTTTTCATCGCCATCAGAGGAATTGCAATAATCAACAAAGCCGAGGAGATGTAGAGCATAAACCCGCCTAAGAGCAAAGCCAGAGTCTGCGGGCTATAAATGGCTTCTTCAGAAAGAAACTCAAATGTTTGCCAATCTAGGTGGTCAAGGTTAGTGATGAAGTGCGCCAAAGGAGAAGTGAAAGGAACAGGGTCGGGGCTGGCGGTGATCAATCCATTGGCACCGGTGATGAAATTGCCTGGGATGTGAATAAAATAGCGCACACCGTGTTGCCCGTTCATGAATACCATACCAGAAACAATGCCCAAAAATGTGAATGGGATTGCTTTTAGTAGTTTATTCTTGATGGTGTCTTTATCGGCAAAGAGAATGGCAAAATAGAAAATTAAGCCAATAAACAAAATAGGCATCGCTGGGGGCATCCCTGAAACAGTCGCCGGCGGAACGCCTTTTTCAGGATATTCGGCCAAAACAAGCACGAACCAGGGGATAATCATGGTCATGCCAGCCACAGCGGGAACGGCAAAAAGTCCCAACGCGGTTGCTCGTGCCCATTTCAACCCTTGGTAGAGTTTCTTAGAGAGCATTAACGCCATGGAGCCAACGAAGATAAAGGCAATTATCCACATTGAATAAGTTGCTGACAAAATGGGTATTGCGGGGTAAAAATCGGCATCGTGAGGAATAAGGCGTGTAAAAGCCTGATCCATGCTAATTTTTAATGTTTTCATGGCCATAGTTGGAGCAAAGGCCATCAAAAATATACCTCCTAGAATTGCCACGGCCAGCATAATCATGCGTTGGGTTTTGGTGGTTTCGTTAAACATATAGAAATCTCCTTTAGAACTAAAAAGTGGAATAAGGGTAGGTGTGCGCGAAAGTGCTTTTAAGCGAAAATGGCTTCACAAAGTCGGAAACCTCTGCTTTAGTACACACTGAGAGATACAAGAATGCGTCACGCTCGCCTGGAAAAGGGTATAATACAGAAGCCCATCTATTGAATGTGTGCAACAAAAGGCGATATAAATATCGCGTTACGGTTTCGTAGTACGACATTCATGTCGTTTTGCACATTTTTCATACATGAGCCAATACAGATAATATAAAAATAGCATAGTTTCACAGAGCCGTCTTTATACTTTTATAAATTGTGGTGGTTTTTATGGATAAATTAAGCGCAAATCTTGCAAACAACCCTGTTTTTTCAAAATTAACACCAAGAGACCGCGATAATCTTGCCAAACTAGCTCTGCGTAAAACCTATCAAAAAGGGGAATTCATTTGCTGGCAAGGAGAAACCTGGCCTAAGGTGCTCTGCCTAGCGTCTGGGCGATTGGAATGGAGTATGCTTTCCCCCGATGGAAAACGCCAAGTTGTGTTCCGTTTAGAGCCAAACACTACCGTCTGGGGACATTCACTTTTTGATGACCAACCCATGCCAGCCTCGCTAGAGGTGGTGGAATCTGCCGAAGTCTATATTTGGCCGCAAGAGACAATCAAACCCATTATCTTCCACAGTGTTGAGGCGGTTTGGGAAGTGTCGCGTCAGATGGTTACAATTATGCGCAAAGTGCGGGATATTGTTTACGGCTTTGCTTTCCATCCTGTGGCGGGGAGGTTGGCTCGGTTATTGTTAGACTACTACCAACCTGTAGATGGAGAGCTTACTCCGCGCGACCTCACCTTAGACGACATGGCAGACAGCATAGGTACAACCCGCGAATTGGTTAGTAAAACTCTGCACCGCTTCGCCGATGCGGGGATGATTCGCGTCAACCGTATGCAATTCGTTTTTACAGATAAGAATCAATTGGAACAGGTAGCTGGCACGAAGAATGAAAATATACTGTAGCGCAAAAGTCACCCTGTAAAATTTTTTGCAATTATTCAGTCCCCGTGGATTTTTAGAAGAGAGTGCCACGCAGGGGCATAAATGTAATTGCTCAAAATGTTAATGGTGCATTGCATCTGTTTTTGGATGCATTGCACCTGAGTCTGCCCATGAAACCCGAAGTGCAACGCACTTCTATCGCCGTTTGACCAACAGGATTTTGAACAACTACGCATAAATCAACCTCCCAGGCGTAGAACCACGACCAAGCAGAAAAAAACCCTGGGGGGAGGCTGTTAACGCCGAAGTGTGGCATTGCCCCTCCCCAGCCGTTCACGCTTCCATCAACATCCAATGGAGAGTGACGGTTACAGTTTTTTCGGACACGGAAGAGCGGCGTACAGCCCATAGCAGAACGCAAACATCAAAAATCTTTGATAAAAGAATGAACACTAACGTAAAAAAAAGCCCAAAGCAATTAGCTTTGGGCTTTTTTAGAAACACATTTCAGAATATTACTCTGTGTATTTGGTAAGCAATCGTTCCTTAACAAGAGGAATTAGTGCCATAACTACCAAACTCAGCCCCATGGCAGAATTCAAAAGATAGTCAACAGTGGCATGACGCACGTAATGAGTTGCGCCACCAACAAGCATAGCAATAGCGCCACCAATTAGCATCAGGTACCATCCAGACTCTTTTCTCGTGCCAAGTTTATAGATAGCTATAGTTAACAAAATCCAGGCAACCCATAAACCAACCCAACCAAAGTAAGTTATGGAAATACCTTCAGCGAACATAGGACGTTTGGGATGACCGTACAACACTCGGAAAGCGGCATGACCATTTGCAAAGCTTTCTGCAGAGGTGACACCTAACATTAAAAATACGAAGAAATCAACGAGTTTCTGCTTGAAATCAACTTTTTCTGCCAGTAAAATCGCAAAATAAGGTATTAAACCGACAACCATGATAAACACTGCCGGGGGGAATCCGCCCTCTTTGCTGCCGACGAAATTCATCCACGGCACAATCATATAGGCTCCACCAATGGAGGGCATAGCTAAGCAAATCAGAGCTAAACCACGCGCCCAACCTTCACCTTTAAAAAGGGGTTTGGCAATAACAAATAAGGCAACTCCTGCAAGCGCACTCAAAGTAGCCCAGAATGGGTAGAAGAAACTAACCAACCAGGTCGTTAGCGTAAGCAAATGCCATTTGGCATTCCCATCAGCCTGAAACTGCGCTATACGTTCCAATTGAAGTTCCAGAATTGGGTTAACCATATTAAAGGCCATGAAAGGCACTACGGCAATCATTAAAACAGCCGCAACCAGCACCACACCAATAACAATTTTTCGAACTTGAGGACTTGTTTTTTGCAACATAACATCTCCTTAATAAAAAAAGTAACCGTTCACTCCCCTCTAATAAAAAAGCGTTGATGTGTCACTCTGAGTGAACGTGTCTCAGCAAAGCTGAGATAGAGTGAACGAAGAGTCTCCCTCTCGTAAACATAGGAGATTCTTCGGGAAAAACGCCCTCAGAATGACACGTCATTGAACATTTGCGGGAGGGGAGTGAATAATT
>Ga0164318_10001581_pt1 | contig 20399 bp, 18 predicted proteins | sample GuaBasSedimGuay9_FD_113734 | JGI IMG/M metagenome (GOLD analysis project Ga0164318, IMG submission 113734) | Subseafloor sediment microbial communities from Guaymas Basin, Gulf of California, Mexico - Guay9, Core 4571-4, 0-3 cm | ecosystem: Environmental > Aquatic > Marine > Hydrothermal vents... | reverse complement strand
GCCGCATTGACCGAGAAGCAAACCACCGAAACAACAAGAACCGCCAGTAGAAATAATTTCTTTGACATACCCTTTTTCCCCCTTAGTTTTTTCATCTTCTTTTTCTTATTTATTTTTTTGTTTTTTGGAAAATATATTTCATCAGACTTATTTCAACTTAACAGCATCATTCTAAACCTTCAATTCATTTTGTCAACGTTTTAAAAAATAACTTTTTTTGGGCTAACAATAATTAGCTTATAGCAGATCTTTTTGATATCATTTTCATGTCTTCCGGAACAAACAAGAATGACATCCTGAACTCCAGTAAAATGTGCGGTGAACTTCAGCGAGAAGCCTGAAAAATTCATATTCGCAGATAGAAAAAAACAGTCCGCAATATCTAAACCCAGAAGAGCTTGTTATCCCAAATAACTCCCTTTTTGTTTTCCAAAAATTCCACCCCGGGGGTGGCCACCCCCGGGGTGGAAAGGTAAGTGTAAATATTTAAAAAAGTCAGGCTGAAAATTCTTGAAATCTCCCCTTTTTCATGTAGAATGAAGTCTGGTCAGTGAGAAGCATTTAGCTGACGGTTTTTACAAATCTTCTTTAATTTAAGGATATTATGTTAAAGGAACGTCACAGATTGATACGGCAGGGGCTTATTTTTATCGACGCGCTCATTCTGTCTATAGCTTTTTTGTGCGCATATTACCTGCGTCTGCATTTCCATGATTTTTATGGGCTTGACCTGTTCTTGAATGAACTTGTGGTCACCGAGCCTGTCGCGTTCCGGCAGTATATGCCCGTGTTGTTCCTCGGTGTGGGTATATGGTGCTGGATGCTCAGCGCCAGCGGCGTGTACCGCTCTTTCAGGACCAGTTCCTTTTCTGATATAGTGTGGGATATAGCCCAGGCTACCTGTTTCAGCGCCGGCTTTTTCGGCGCTTTGACCTTTTTCCTTAAGATCGAGTTTGTGAGCAGGTTGTTTTTTATTATGTTTGTGGTCCTGGGCGCTGTCTTTCTGATCATGGAGAAGTGGTTTGTCGTGGGATTGTCAAGGCACCTCAGGAAAAAGGGATATAATTACCGCAGGATATTGATCGTGGGAACCGGCCAGCGCGCGGGGCGGTTCGTGAGACTTATCACGGGACATCCGGAATGGGGAGTCAGGATCACGGGGCTGGTCGACGATGAAGAGTCAAAGGTGTCCAGAGAGTTTTTCGGGATAAAGGTCATAGGCCTCTTAAAGGATATCCCGCGGATACTGCGCGAGGAAGTCATCGATGAGGTGGTGTTCGTAGTCCCGAGGAAATGGCTTGAGCGTATCCAGAAAAGTATCGCTGCCTGCGAGCTTCAGGGGGTAAAGACGAGCGTTGCCGCTGACCTGTTCGACCTTAAGATAGCGCGTGCGAATCAGACCGATCTCAACGGGTTCCCCTTATTGACTTTTGAGACCACGGTCGCAAATGAGTGGCATCTGTTTCTCAAGAGGAGCATTGATCTTGTGGTTTCCGCCGCAGGCATCGTTGTCCTTTTTCCGCTTCTTCTGGCCGTTGCCGCGCTTGTTAAGATCACTTCTCCGGGGCCTGTGTTCTTCAAACAGAGACGGGTGAGCCTTCACGGCCGTGTTTTCACTCTTTATAAATTCCGGTCAATGTATAAGGACGCCAGCGAAAAGCTGGAGGAAGTCAAACATCTGAACGAGATGGACGGCCCGGTGTTCAAGATCAAGGATGATCCGCGGGTCACGCCGTTGGGCCGTTTCATGCGCAGGACCAGTATCGACGAACTGCCGCAGCTGTATAACGTGCTTATGGGGCATATGAGCCTGGTCGGGCCGCGTCCTCCCATCCCTGAGGAGGTTGATGAATATGAGTTCCGGCATATAAGGCGGCTGAGCATGCGCTCCGGGCTTACCTGCCTGTGGCAGACCAGCGGAAGAAACCGGATAGACTTTGACAAATGGATGGAACTGGACCTGAAGTACATCGATGACTGGTCGTTGTGGCTGGATTTTAAGATATTAATGAAGACGATCCCGGCTGTCCTGCTGGGGATCGGGGCGAGATAAGCCGATTTCACACACCGGGAGTTCCAAGATGAGTAACCGCAGGATCGCTTTTTTCGATACAAAACCTTATGACCAGGAATTTTTTGATGCCGGGAACGCTGATTTCAGGTTTGATATAACATATCTTAAAACCCGCCTTACTCCCGATACCATAAAGCTTGTCAAAGGATTCGATGTTGTCTGTATCTTTGTAAATGACGTTATAACCGGAGATATGGTGGATGCCCTTAAAGCCGCGGGGATCCAGCTGATCGCCCTCCGCTGCGCCGGGTATAACAACATAGACCTTAAGGCCGTGTTCGGGAACATCCATACCGTAAGGGTGCCGGCATATTCTCCTTACGCTGTCGCTGAACATGCCGTGGCGCTGATGCTCGTGCTGAACAGGAATATCCACAAGGCATATTACAGGGTGAGGGATAATAATTTCGCGATTTCCGGCCTTCTCGGTTTTGACATGCACGGAAAAACAGCCGGGATAATCGGGACCGGTAAGATAGGCAGGATCTCCGCGCGGATACTGAAGGGGTTCGGCATGGAAGTGCTGCTTTATGATATTTATCCCGATAAAGGGTTCGCGGGCGATACGGGAATGGAATATGTTCCCCTGGATACCCTTTACGAAAGAGCGGATGTCATTTCACTGCATTGTCCCCTGGCAAAAGAAACGCGGCATATGATCAACAGTGACAGTATTTCGAAAATGAAAGATAATGTCATGGTGATCAATACCGGAAGGGGGGGATTGATAGATACAAAGGCGTTGATAGACGCGTTGAAAAACGGAAAAGTAGGATACGCGGGACTGGATGTCTATGAGGAAGAAAGTGAATATTTCTTTGAGGATTTTTCGGCATCATTCATAAATGACGATGTACTGGCCCGCCTGACGACCTTTCCGAACGTGATCATCACCTCCCACCAGGGTTTTTTCACGAAAGAAGCGCTCCACAACATAGCAGTGACGACACTCGGGAACATCAGGGATTACTTTGACGGCGAATACCTGGAGAACGAGATCTGTTATAAGTGCGAAAGAAAGGTTTGCCTTAAAAAGCAGGGAAAAAGGTGTTTCTGACAGTTGCAATTTCAGCCGTTTCGTGATATAAGAAGCATGCATGGTCCCGATGCGGGAGTGGTGAATGCGGGATCGAAATAAAATAAAGAGACGGGGTAAAGTATGGCGAATGAGACGGTTTTTAAAAGGTACAGGGGAAATCCCATTATTACGGCAAAAGCGGTGCCGCGCGCTAACAGCATACACAACAGCGCGATAGTCCCCTTCAAAAAGGGGTATGCCGGTATATTCAGGGTTGACGAGATAGATCTTAATTTTACGCTGCACGTCGGCAGGAGTAAGGACGGCATCAAGTGGCAGATCGACCCTGATGTCATAAAGATGGACAGCGATGATGCTTATCTCGCCGCGACTGACAGGACCTATGACCCGCGGGTCACTAAAATCGACGATACATATTATATCACCTGGTGTATTGATTCTCCGCAGGGGCCTTATATCGGCCTGGCCGCGACAAAGGATTTCAAGACTTTCAGGCGGATGGAAAATCCCCTTCCGCCGTCCAACCGCAACTGCGTTCTCTTTCCGCGTAAGATCAACGGGCAATACGCCATGTTACACAGGCCGAGCGACCGCGGACACACACCGTTCGGCGAGATGTTCTATTCCACCAGCCCGGACTTTGTCCACTGGGGATACCACCGTTTTGTGTTCGGGACCCTCAGCAGCGGGTGGCAGTCCACCAAGATAGGGCCCGGCCCCATACCGATAGAGACCAAAGAGGGCTGGCTGCTTATCTATCACGGTGTATGGACCAGCTGCAACGGTTATCTTTACTATGCCGGGGGCGCCTTGCTGGACATTGAAGAGCCGTGGAATGTGCTTTACCGGACCCGTGATTACCTTCTCGCTCCCACCGAGCCGTATGAGCGTATCGGTGACGTCCCGAACGTCGTCTTCCCGAGCTCGGCAGTGGTGAAGAACGGGACCATGCGGTTATATTACGGGTGCGCGGATACCTGTATCTCCATGGCAACGGCAAAGATCAAGGATATCATCGATTTTATCAAGACCCACAGTGTATAACCACATTCCACCCCTAATCCCATTCCACTCCGGGAGTAGCCACTCCGGGAGTGGCTACTCCCGGAGTGGAATGTGCTTGAAATAATCGGTGCTTGTGTTATAATACGCTCCGAAAAAACGGTGCCCGCATAGCTCAGTTGGTAGAGCAACTGACTCTTAATCAGTGGGTCCAAGGTTCGAGCCCTTGTGCGGGTACCACTTAATTTTATTTATATATAGGGTATAACAAGGTAGATCCAGGGAGAAAGCGCGGGTGTAGCTCAGTTGGTAGAGCATCACGTTGCCAACGTGATTGTCGTCGGTTCGAGTCCGATCACCCGCTCCATTCTTTATCATCCGTCTGTAGGGGGGTCTTTTTGTTCTCCGGGTCAGACGGCAAATAACATGAACGATAATAAAGGAGGCATTAAAGGAAAAAACAATGGATATTAATATTATCGATATATTGAATAAAAGCGCGATATCCCCGGACCTTAAATCCTGTAACAAAGAAGAAATACTTTCAGAGCTGGTGGACCTGCTTGTTTCATCCGGCAGCATAAAGCAGTCCGAAAAAGGCGATATCATAAAAAGACTGAAGGAAAGAGAGGTCTTGGGATCTACCGGTATCGGCAAAGGAGTTGCCATCCCGCATGCCAAATGCCCGAAGGTCAAAAAGATGGCCGCGGCTTTCGGGATAGCAAAAAACGGGATCAATTTCAAGTCACTTGACGGAGAGCTGACATACATATTCTTTCTTCTTATAGCTCCCGGTAAAACCCCGGGCCCCCATCTTAAGGCGCTGGCCAAGATATCCCGTCTGCTGGATGATAAATTCGTAAGGGACAGAGTGCGAACGGCGAAAAGCGCTCAGGATATTTTAAAGATAATCAGAGAAGAGGGGCAGAAGAACCCATAGTAACACATCCGTCAAAATATGAACATAAAGAGACTGAAGTGGTTATACCCGGGGATGCTGGTCAAACGGTGGATATCGCTTTCCATTTTCGGTATTCTCATGATCTCCATGGGATTTGTTATAGCTATTTTCGAACAGAAGCCCGAGAACAAAGCCATAGCAGGGCTCATTATCGTCCTGGGCATAGTGTGCGTGATAATCGCCGTGAAGAGGATACTGAAATCCTTGATGACGGTTCTGCTGCCGGAACCGGCCAGGGCCGAAGACAGGCTGGTAGATAAGATATACGAGAGGCGTATCCTGGAAAAAGGGCCGAAGATAGTCGTGATCGGCGGGGGAACGGGGCTTTCCACGCTTCTGACGGGGCTGAAACAGAAGACGAGCAATATTACCGCGATAGTGACAGTAGCGGATGACGGCGGATCTTCGGGCCGGCTGCGCGAGGAATTCGGGGTCCTGCCCCCGGGTGATATCCGGAACTGTCTGGTGGCGCTCGCGGATTCGGAAGACCTTCTCGGCGCGCTTTTTCAGTTTCGTTTCAAGGCAGGCAAGGGATTAGAGGGGCACAATTTCGGTAATCTTTTTATTACGGCCCTTTCACGGATCACGGGAGATTTTGCCAAAGCCATCAGGGAATCGAGCAAGGTGCTTGCCATAAGAGGGCGCGTGTTTCCCGCTACGCTGCAGAAGGTCAAACTGGTGGCAAGAAGGAAGGACGGAAGGGAAACGGTCGGAGAGAGCCGGATACGGGAGGAGAAGGGAAGCCCGATAGACAAGCTTTACCTTATGTCGGAACATTGTAAAGCGACACGGGAGTCGGTGGATGCCATACGTGAGGCGGACGCGGTCATTCTCGGGCCGGGCAGCCTGTATACCAGCGTAATGCCGAACCTTCTGATAGAAGGCATACAGAAAGCGATCATCAAGTCCAGGGCGCTGAAGATATATGTCTGTAACGTCATGACTGAAGCCGGGGAGACCGATGATTATTCTGTCAGCGACCATGTCAGGGCTATCATAAAACACACGCATCCGGAGGTAGTGAATTACTGCATAGCCAATATATCGCGTATCCCCGGGCCTCTCTACAAAAAATATAAGGATGAAGACAAGTTCCCGGTGAAACTGGAAGAGAATGATGAGAGATGGCTTACGCGGGAGAGGATAGAACTGGTCAAGGCGCATATCGCCGGCACTAAAGAGTTCGTCAGGCACGATTCTTTTAAACTGAGCAACTCGATCATGAACATTCTGGCCGAAAAGAAGAAGGTGAAGAATCCGTGAGAGAAGCGAAGTTCGCTATGGCGTTCCATTGCTGCCAGCCGGTTTTTAATTTTGAGCGGGAGATCGAACGGGCTTACAAAAAGGCCTATTCACCTCTTTTAAGGCTCTTGGGAGAATTCCCCGGGATCAAGGCGTCGTTCCATTACCCCGGGAGCATGCTGGAGTGGTTTGAGCGCCGGCATCCGGATCATATCGAGAGGATGAAAAAGCTGGTGCGGCGGGATCAGATAGAACTTATGGGAGGCGGCTGTTTTGACCCGGTCATGCCTCTTATCCCGGAACGTGACAGGCAAGAGCAGTTAAGGATGAACGAGGAGATCGTCACGAGGATCTTCGGCGTCAGGCCCAGAGGAGCATGGATCGGGGAAAGGGTCTGGGAGCCCGGCCTGGCTGATACACTTGCAGCCGCCGGAGTGGGATACACTATCGTGGATGATCATCATATGCGGAGGGGCGGCGTGAAGGCAGAGAGGATCTTCAGTCCCTGCCTTACGCGGGGGAAGAACAGTTCGATAATAGTGTTCCCTTCTCTGATGAAGCTGAGGTACTCCATGCCGTTCCGTCCGCCAGAGGCCACCCTGGATTACATCAAAGGGGCCGCGGATAAGAGGAGCGGCGGTATCCCGTGTTTTTTCTTCGCTGATGACGGCGAAAAGTTCGGTTTATGGCCGCACACGCACTGGTTGGTATATACAAGAGGATGGCTGCGGGATTTTTTTCTTCTTCTGGAAGAGAACGCCGCGTGGCTGCGGACCGCGACATATTCCGAAGTCATGGATACCGTCCCGGCCGAAGAGGTCGGAGAGATCCCGGAATCCAGTTACGCCGAGATGATGGAATGGAGCGGAGGAAGTTTCAAGAATTTTCTAAAGAAATACCCCGAAGCGGGCAGAATGCATAGAAGGATGATCTCTGTCAGCGACATGGTCGGGAAGCTCGGCCCGGAGAACGGCTGTGCCGCGGCGGCCGGCCGGATCCAGGCGGCGAAAAAGGAATTGTTCATGGCTCAAACCGGCTGCGCTTACTGGCACGGGACGTTCGGTGGGCTTTATCTGCCGCATCTGAGGTCAGGGGTATACACGCATCTGATAAAGGCGCAGAAGCTTGTTGAGACCGCGCAGAGAAGCAAAGACAGACGCGTAAGAGCGGTGGAACGCGAGCTGGTGAGCTCCGGCGGCGGAACCGATACATACCGCGAGACCGTGATCGGGAACGAACTTGTCGATGTATTCGTGAAGTCTTCCGCCGGCGGAAGAGTGACCGAGCTGGACTATAAACCCCTGAACGTGAACCTGGGGAACACCATGTCGCGCGTCAGGGAAGATTACCATAAAAAACTCGGGAGGGATTATTCCGCGCGGGTGAGGCAGGCAAGAACAACGATAGCGCGCGGGGGATTCGCCGATATCCATGACGCGCTGGGAGTCGGAGAAAGAGGGCTGCGCAGGATATTGTTTTATGATGATTATCAGAGGGACTCGTTCCTTACGCATGTTTTCAGGGGCAGAGAGCCTTGGAAAGATATGCGCAAGTGCCGCGCGAGTTTCGACAGTTTTTTAAAAGGCGAATACGCGTCCCATACCGGCACGGACGGGGAGTTTATTACCCATACGCTTTCCAGGAGAGACAGTGTCCTCTCCCGCGGCGGCGGGCCGTTCGAACTTGAGGTGATCAAGAAGGTGACAGTAGGCTCGAGTCCGGCTGTCGGGTTCTCGCACAGAATAGTTAGACATTCCGGGGGGCCGGGCCCTCTGAGATATGCCGTGGAATTTAATTTTCTTATATGGGACAGGGCGGTTATCTCAAGGCCGAGGCTGGCCAGAACGGACCGTTTTTCGCTGAAAGACAGGTATTCGGGTATCGGCTTGGATTTTTTTCTGAACAGGGAGTTCACTGTTTTCATGTATCCGGTCTATACCGTTAACGAGACCGAATCCGGACTGAAGAAAACGTTCCAGGGAGTATCGGCCCTGATAGGGGGCGACTGCGGCGCCGGTGACGGCGGCGGAACGGAGGACATGAAGATTACGATCAGTATAGGGTGATAGTATGGAAGCCAGGAAAAATATTGTCGTGAAGAACAGGACGGGATTACACGCCAGACCCGCGGCTGTTTTCGTCCAGAAAGCAAGTAAATACGAGAGCGACATAACCATAATAAAAGAAGACCAGGAGGTCAACGGCAAATCGATAATGGGTATATTGATGCTCGCGGCCGAAAAAGGGGCCAAGATAACCATTATCGCCAGGGGGGACGACGCGGAAAGGGCCGTGGAAGAGTTGTCAGAGCTGTTGATGCATGATGTCGAATTGAACGCCGATAATAAGAACGGCGGAAAGACGGGCCGATGACAGATCAAAAACATTATTTCTCAAAAAAGAAGCAGATCCAGATCAAAGGGATCCCTGCCGCTCCGGGCATCGCGATAGGCAAGGCGCATGTCTTCGGAACGGAGAACATAGTGCCTCAGGAACGCCGGCTTTCCGAGGGCGAGATAGCCGGCGAGATAGAAAGGTTCAGGAAGGCCCTGAAGCAGACCAAAGAAGACCTGATCGGGATAGAGAAAAGGATATCCCGTGAAATAGGGGCGGAACACGGAAAGATATTCAACGCTCATCTTCTCGTACTTGAGGACAGCGTCCTTGTTCAGGAAGTCATCACCAGATTGAAGAAAAAAAAGAAGAACATAGAGCTGATATTTTCCGATGTGCTGAACAAATATATAAGTGTGCTCTCAAAAGCCAGAGATGAATATTTAAGGGACAGGATCAGTGATATAACCGATGTCGGGAAAAGGATACTGCGGAACCTGATAGGCCTTGAGGAAAGAAATCTGGAAGCCCTTGACGAAAAATCCGTCGTAGTCGCTTATGACCTGTCGCCTTCCGAGACGGCGATGATGTATAAAAGCCGTGTTCTCGGTTTTGCCACGGATATCGGCGGAAGGACGTCGCATACGGCCATAATGGCGAAGTCTCTGGAGATCCCAGCGGTAGTGGGGCTGGAGTCCATCACGGACATGGTCCAGAACGGCGATCAGGTGATACTGGACGGGATACACGGAACGGTGATCGTCAATCCCAACAAGAGGTTTCTTGAGAAATACCGGAAAGAACAGAAAAAATATGAGTATCTGGAACATGAACTTATTGAACTGAGATCACTGCCGGGCGAAACGCTTGACGGAAAAAAGGTGGTCATAGCGGGCAATATAGAGCTGCCGGAGGACGTCGCCAGCGTTATTTCGCACGGTGCGGAAGGGATAGGATTATACAGGACCGAGTATTTCTATATGAACAGGAAGGATCTGCCCAATGAGGAGGAACAGTTCAACGCGTATAAATCGGTCGTGATGAGGATATTCCCCAATTATGTGGTGGTCAGGACGCTCGATCTCGGGGGTGACAAGTTTCTTTCCCAGCTCGACGTGCCGAAAGAGATGAATCCGTTCATGGGATGGCGGGCGATACGGTTCTGCCTGGCGCGGCCTGACATTTTTAAATCGCAGCTACGGGCCATACTGCGGGCTTCCGCTTTTGGGAACCTGAAATTGATGTATCCGATGGTCTCGGGTGTCAGAGAGGTGCGGCAGGCCAACGAGGTGCTGGAGGAGGTCAAACACAAGTTGAGGAGAGAAGGCATTCCTTTTAATGAGGACATCCCCATAGGCGCGATGATAGAGGTGCCGTCAGCGGCTATTACCAGCGATATCCTGGCGAAAGAATGTGATTTTTTCAGTATCGGGACCAACGACCTTATTCAGTACGCGCTGGCGGTGGACAGGGTCAATGAGAAGATAGCGTATCTTTATGAGCCGACGCATCCTGCAGTGCTGAGCCTTATCAAGATGGTTATCGATAACGGCCACCGGGCGAAAATACCCGTGGGCTTATGCGGCGAGATGGCCGGTGACGTGTCCCTGACCATGATCCTGCTGGGACTCGGGCTGGACGAATTCAGCACTTCTCCCATTGCCGTGCCCGAGGTCAAGAAGATAGTGCGTTCCATCGACTATTCCGAGGCTAAGAAGATAGCGGAAGAGGTTCTGACGTTCAACACAGGCAGGGAGGTCCAGGAATACGCCAGAGCCAGGCTGCGGGATCTGATCCCGGATCTGGCTATTGAGCTGATCCCGGATCTGTGACGCGGACACGGATGATTATCAGAAGAAGAAAGGGATAAAAATGAAAGGATTGATATTAGCGGCCGGTTACGGCACCAGGTTATATCCTCTGACGCTTGACCGTCCTAAATCTCTCGTGAAGGTCGGCGGGCAGACGATCCTGGAGAGACTGATCAGGAAGTTCGAGGGGTTGGAGTCCTGTGACGCGGTGTATATCGTGACGAACGACAAATTCTACGATATGGTCGTCAGATGGATCAGGGGCCGCAGTTTTTCCGTCAAACTGGAGGTCACCAATGACCTGACCGCTTCGAACGAGGAGAGGCTCGGCGCTATAGGGGATATCAACCTTGTCCTGGAGAAAGAAGAGCCGTGCGATGATATACTGATAGTGGCCGGGGACAACCTTTTTGAGTTCGACATGGCGGATTTTGTGGGTTTCGCCAGAAAGAAAGGAAAATTGAGCGTAGCACTGTATGACGTTAAGTTCCGTAAACTCGCGCAGAAATACGGGGTCGTCTCGCTTGATGCCGAGCAGAGGATCGATGACTTCCAGGAGAAACCCCAGAGGCCGCAGAGCACGCTCGCGTCAACCGGTATTTATTATCTGCCCGGGTCGAAGTTGTCGATGATCGGGGATTATATGAAGACGAAACTGGAGAAGGACGCGCCCGGTAATTTTGTCAAATGGGTTTCGGAGAACGACGAAGCCTTCGGGTACGTTTTTACCGACGGATGGTATGATATCGGAGATAAAAATTCGCTGGAAAAAGCCGATATAGAGTACCGCAAAAAAGAACTGTGATTGACCAGTTCCGATCCCGCATCGGGACTGGATCCCGATGCGGGATCGGAACTACACAAGGAGACAAGCGAATGAAGAACAAGTATCTATTTACATCCGAAAGCGTGACAGAAGGGCACCCGGATAAAGTATGCGACCAGATATCAGACGCGATACTGGATGAAATATACAAGGAGGATCCTTCCGGAAGGGTCGCCTGCGAGACCATGGTGACCACGGGCCTGGCATTCGTGGCCGGCGAGATAACGACCTCCTGTTACGTGGATATACCAAAAGTGGTCCGGAGGACCATTCGTGAGATCGGTTACACAAGCGCCAATTACGGGTTCGATTATCTCACCTGCGCCGTAGTCACCTCCATACAGGAGCAGTCTCCGGATATCTCGCTCGGTGTTGATGTGGGAGGGGCCGGTGACCAGGGTATGATGTTTGGTTACGCTACCGACGAGACCAGGGAACTGATGCCTATGCCCATCACTCTGGCGCACGCGCTTACGAGACGTCTTTCCAGGATCAGGCGGGAGAAACTGCTCAATTATCTCAGGCCTGACGGTAAGAGCCAGGTAACCGTGGAATATCATAACGGGAAGCCCCAAAGGGTGGAAGCGGTCGTTGTAAGCGCTCATCACGACCGGAAAGCCGGGATGGATGATATACGCAGGGATATGAAGAAACTGGTGATAGAAGAGGTTATTCCCAAGGACCTGATGGACAGGGACACGAAGATCTTCGTCAACCCCACGGGAAGGTTCGAAGTCGGGGGGCCCCAGGGCGATACCGGCGTGACCGGCAGGAAGATCATTGTCGATACCTACGGCGGTGTCGGAAGCCACGGTGGAGGGTGTTTCAGCGGCAAGGACCCCACAAAAGTGGACCGGTCCGCTTCTTATATGGCCCGTTACGTCGCAAAGAACATAGTAGCCGCGGGCATAGCAAAGAAGTGCGAGATACAGTTCGCGTATGCCATAGGCGTGCCCGAGCCGGTGAGCATAATGGTCAACACGTTCGGCACCGGCAGGATGGACGAGGAGAGGATAGTGAAACTGGTGAGAGAGAGTTTCGACCTTACCCCCGCGGGTATTATAGAAAAACTGAAACTCAGGCGCCCCATATACAAACAGACAGCGGCTTACGGCCACTTCGGCAGGAACGAAGAAGGGTTTACGTGGGAAGAGATAGACATGGCCGATACGCTGAAGCAAAAGAGCAAAAAATAAGGAGAGGAAAAGGGAGATCATGGAAAGATGTGATGTCAAAGACAGGAAACTGGCCGGACAGGGCAAACTCAGGATAGAATGGGCGGCGAGAAATATGCCCGTAGTCGGGATCATAAAAGAAAAGTTCCGGAAGGAGAAGCCGCTGAGAGGTATCCGCGTGGCGGCGTGTCTGCACGTGACCACGGAAACGGCCAATCTTATGATAGCGCTCAAGGCCGGCGGCGCCCGCGTGGAACTGTGCGCTTCGAACCCGCTCAGCACGCAGGACGACGTTGCAGCCGCGCTGGTCCGGGATCACGGGATCCCCGTGTTTGCCGTTAAGGGGGAGAACAATACCACTTATTACAGCCATCTAAACAGTATCCTGGACAACGGGCCGCACGTTACGATGGATGACGGGGCGGACCTTGTTTCCACGCTCCATTCCAAACGCAAAGAGCTTATCAAGACGATCATGGGAGGGACTGAGGAGACCACTACGGGCGTGATACGGCTCAGGAGCCTTGAAAACAGGAAACTGCTCAGGTTTCCCATAATAGCCGTCAATGATGCCCAGACGAAATACCTGTTTGATAACCGGTACGGCACGGGCCAGTCGACCATAGACGGGATCTTAAGGGCCACGAATCATCTTTTTGCCGGAAGCACGGTTGTCATCGCCGGATACGGATGGTGCGGGCGAGGTGTGGCCATGCGGGCACGCGGCATGGGAGCCAGGGTTATCGTGACAGAGGTCGATTTTTTCAGGTCCCTGGAAGCTATCATGGACGGATTCGACGTCATGCCCATGAAAGATGCTGCCAGGACAGGGGACGTTTTCGTGACACTGACAGGGAATAAGAACGTGATAAGGGCCGAACACTTCTCCGCGATGAAGGACGGCGCCGTGGTAGCCAATTCCGGGCATTTCAACGTGGAGATCGATATCCCCGCGCTCAAGAAGATGTCCGGATCGGTCCGTGAGATCAGGCACTGCACCAGGGAATATACGCTCGACAATGGCAAAAAAGTCATACTTCTCGGTGACGGCAGGCTCATCAATCTTGCTTCCGCCGAAGGGCACCCGTCAATGGTCATGGATATGAGCTTTGCCAACCAGGCGCTTTCCTGCGAGTTTATCGTGAAGAACCACGCGAAGCTCGAGAAAAAGGTCTACAATGTCCCCGAGAAAATAGATGCCCGTATCGCGAAACTGAAGCTTAAGTCCATGGGTATCAGGATAGACAGGCTGACGCAAGAACAGAAAGAGTACCTTAAGAGCTGGGAAGTGGGAACTTAAACCAGCTCCTGGTCTACACATTTACATTTTTGTAAATGTGTAGACCAGAGCTGGAGTCAAAAGTGTAAATGTGTAGACCAGGAGCTATATGATTATATGATTAAACGGATAGGCGTATTGACTTCCGGGGGGGATGCTCCGGGCATGAACGCGGCGATACGGAGCGTCGTGCGGAAGGCGGTATTTGAAGGGATCGAGGTCCGGGGGATCCGGGAAGGTTATAAAGGGCTCATCAGCGGCGATATCATAGAGATGAACTCCCGGAGCGTGAGTAACATCCTTTCGCGCGGCGGCACTGTTCTCAAGACCGCCAGGTCCAGCGAGTTCATGACAAGGGAAGGGCGGGCGAAAGCCGCGGAGGCCACGAAGAAGAACGGGATAGACGCCCTTGTCATCATCGGGGGGAACGGTTCGCTGCAGGGCGCGCTTGTCTTTTACAGTGAGTGCGGCGTAAAGAGCATAGGCGTTCCCGGGACCATTGATAACGATCTTGGGCATACGGATTATACTATAGGGTCGCATACCTCCGTGGATACAGTTCTGGACGCGGTTGACAAGATCCGCGATACGGTTTCGAGTATGGAGCGTATTTATGTGATCGAGGTCATGGGTCGAAAAGAACCTCATATAGCCGTGATGGCCGGCCTGGCCGGCGGCGCGGAAGAGGTTCTGTACCCCGGCAAAGGGCCAGACATAGAAAGGATTGCCGCGGGGATCGAAAAAGCCGAGAAAAAAGGAAAGAGAAGCTGGATCATTATCGTCTCCGAAGGGGTTTCCAGTTCCCATGTTATGGCGGAAAAGATCAGGGAAAGAACCGGACGTGAAGTCAGGGGGATAACACTGGGGCATATCCAGAGGGGAGGCACTCCCAACGCGCCGGACAGAATACTGGCGTCAAGAATGGGCGCTTACGCCGTCAGCGCCCTCATAGATGGTCATTTCAGCAAGATGGTCGGGATAAAGGGGGCTATGCTTTACCTTGTCCCCTACGAAAAAGCGTGTTTTGAAAGGGATACGGACAGAGAATTGTACGCTGAACTGTATTCCCTTACCAGGCTGCTCGCAGCCTGAGAAATGAAATAAGCTCCTGAAATAAGCTCCTGGTCTACACATTTACACTTTTGCCACTTTTATAAAAGCACAAAAACAAAAATGTAAATGTGTAGACCAGGAGCCGGGAATCATGAAGATCATACCCAGATATCTGCTAAAAGAGCTCGGCGGGCCGTTTCTTGCTTCGCTTTTCATCTCGACCGTGATCCTTGCGGCCGGTAATATCATCCAGACCGTGGATATGGTCATGAACAAAGGGGTGGAGCTCATCCAGGTGACGAAGATATTCTTTTTGTTCCTTCCGTACGTGCTTATTTTCACCATACCGATTTCCGTTCTTTCGGCTGTCCTTCTTGGGTTCGGCCGGCTCTCGGGGGACAATGAGGTCACCGCGCTGCGGACAAGCGGGGTGAACCTCTATAAAGTGGTATTTCCCGCGATGGTGTGCGGGTTCATAATAAGCCTTATGTGTGTTCCGTTGAACGACAGGGTGCTTCCCCAGGCCGAGTTCGCGGCCAGGAGGCTGCTTAAGAGCATAGGGCTCAAGCATCCCGCCGCCATGCTGGAGCCGGGCGTGTTCATCAGGGGATTCAAGAATTATATTGTTTTTATACACGGCGTGCGGGGCAATAGGCTCGAGAATATACGTATTTACCAGCCGCGGGAAGGCAAGTCGACCCGCACGATAGTTGCGAAGAGAGGAGAGATAATACCGTTGCCGGAGGAAGACAGCGTACAGCTCCGGCTCAGCGACGGCATGGCCGATGAAATTTCGTCGGATAAACCCGACGAGTTCTATAAAGTTTCGTTTAAGGACTACTATATGACGCTGAGCCTGGAAGACAAGATGCGCATCGGGGATATCCAGAAAAAGGCGAGAGAGAAGAGTATCAAAGAGCTTCTGGATGACATCGAGAGTTTCAAAAAAGACGCCATTGACGTAATACCGCTCCGTATAGAGCTTCACAAAAAGATCGCGCTTGCGTTTTCCAATTTTGTTTTTGTCCTTGTCGGTATTCCGCTGGCGGTAAATACTCACCGCCGGGAGAAATTTTTAGGGTTTGGTATGGCAATAGGCCTGTTTCTCATATATTGGAGCATTATGCTCGGCGGCATAGCTTTCGCCATACGCGGGATAATCCCTCCCTGGGCGGGCGTGTGGTCCGCTGATGTTCTGCTCTTCGGGCTGGGCGCGGTCATGTTCTACCGCATTGCCAGATCGTAGGGGGTAGTGGGGGCACCGCTTTACATTCAACATTTTCTTTACAGAAAAAGTCATATGAGAATACAACGGGTCAAAATGTCAAATGTAAAGCGTTAACTTCGGTAAGACAATGAAGATACTGGAAAAATACGTGCTTAAAAGTTTTGTCAGCGCATTCTTTTTTTGCATCGTCCTGCTTATAGTCCTCGGTATCATCGGCGATATCCTGGGATTTCTGGACGATATTTTCAAAAATAACATACCGCTTGCCAGTATCCTGTCGTTTTATTTCTATTTAGCGCCGTTCGCGTTCGTTAACATGGTCCCGTTCGCATGTCTGCTTGGGGCGGTATATGTCTTTAACTCCCTCAGCAAGAACCATGAGGTGACCGCTGTTATCGCCAGCGGGTTAAGCCTCTGGAAAATCCTGCGGCCCGTTCTGCTCGTGACGTTTCTGTTGTGTCTGTTCACGTTCATAGTGAACGACAGGTTTGTTCCGTCAGCCATGCGAAAATCCAGCCGTGTCAGGCAGGAAGAGCTCGAACAGGGGAAAGACAAAAGCGCTTTGGAGATAAAGGATGTGGCGATATACGGAAAAGGCGGGCAGATAATCTACGCTAAATCGTTCATTCCCGGGGATAACCTTTTTCATGATGTGATTATCCACCGCCAGGATAAGGACCATGTTATAACCGAGAAGATAACCGCGCGTATCGTAAAATGGCAGGGAAAAAAGTCCTGGGTGGGCGAGGATGTCATTGTTTTTAGGGTGGATCCTGCAGGGGATTTTTCAGAGGATCCCGGAGTATATAAGAAGAAAAGAATATTTATCGGCGAGAGACCGGAAAATCTGATCAATAACCAGTGGGATCCCCGGTTCATGAGTTACGGGCAGCTTAAACAATACCTGAAGATATTCAGGATCGGTTCGCCTTCCACACTGAGACGGCTTCTGGTTGACCTTAATTACAAATTGGCCTTTCCGTTCACCGCGCTTATTACGGTGCTGGTGGGCGTTCCGTTCAGTATCGAGACCGGCCGGGCGAGTGCTCTTATCGGCATGGCCAAAGGTATTATGGCCGCTATACTCTATTTGCCGGTAATGGCTGTCTGCCTTGCCTTGGGGAAAGGCGGCGCTCTTCCGCCCGCCGTATCGGCATGGCTGAGCCATATTATCTTCGCCGTTATCGGCATATACCTTGTCAACCGGAAGAGCTGACCCCCCCGTAAACCAGACGCTCAGACTTGTCACACTCCCGTGGTGTGAGCGTGCTTTTGCATGGTTCTCGCGAGTGTAAATCCGAATACTTCCCTTGCCCCGGCGATTCGAAGCCGGGCGGCGCAGGTATCGAGCGTTGCGCCGGTTGTCATGACATCGTCCACTAGCAGTATTGATTTTCCGCCGAAAAGAGAAGGGTCAAGGACCGAAAAGGAATTTTTGAGGTTATTTATCCTGTGCCTGCCGGTAATCCTGATCTGCGGCACGGTATTTTTTGTTTTGACAAGGTTGTTAAGGGACAGTGGAATAAGGAGGATCCCGGACAGGGCGTCTGCGATAATTTCGGCCTGGTTGAATCCCCGGCTGCGGCGCCGGACCCTGTGGATAGGGACGGGCACTATAAGGTCTATGGCGCTGCCGATAAGACAGTTCTCAGAAAATAAATCCCGCATTATACCTTTAAAGGGGCGGATCATGTGTTGTTTCCGTTGATATTTGAACTGGTGCACGCATTTTCGCACTATACCGTCGTAAGAACGGCAGGCCAGTATTTTAGGGATATGGGCGGAGGATACGGCCGGTGGGACCTTTCCGGCGATGAGCGTGTTCTCGCATTCCCGGCATATAGGAAGAGGACACCCGGCCGTGTGGATCCCGCACGCCGGACAATCGGCGGAGAGTAGCAAGTCAATACAGGATCGGAATAATTTTTGGATCAGTTTTGTTCCCATTATTATAATAGACACCTGCAGGCGCCGGATTCTTTCAAATTTTTTACCAGGGAATGCCGAAAAGCCTTTGTTTCATTCCTATTTCCCTTTCCGATCCTGCATCGGAAGCAGCGGGGCTCTTGACTGAAATATCTTGCTTTTGTCTTTTATTAAGCTACAATAGGAATAACAGGGGTAGATTACCAGCCGGCAGGGAGGGCGATATGGAGAAGCAGACTCTGATAAACCTTTCGATGTTTACGCTCAGGATCATACTCGGGGTTATTTTTGTCGCGCATGGAACTCAAAAACTTTTTGGTATGTTTGACGGTATCGGGCTTGAAGGCACGGCGAAAATGATAGAAGGGATGGGGCTGTCCAACCCTTATTCGCTTGCGCTGGTCTGGGGGTGTATTGAATTTGTAGGGGGCAGTTTTCTTATGGTCGGAATACTGGCGCGGTGGTGTGCGGTCGCGATAGCCCTTACCGTGCTCATACTTCTCTGGAAGGTCAATCTTGTGTATGGTTTTTTTGTCCAGAACGGCGGCTTCGAGTATAATCTTCTTATAATAGGGGCCTGTGTGCCGGTTATTTTACTTGGCGGCGGCAGCTGGTCCTTGTGGGATGTATAAAATACCGGTTCCACTCCCGGAGTGGAACCGGGGGAAAGCGAAAGGGAGGTGTTGAGCGATGAAAGCTGTGGTGGATGGAGAAAAGTGCATTGGCTGTGGGTTATGCGTACAGATGGCCCCTGACGTATATGAGATGCAGGGAGACAAGGCCGTCGCGGTCAAGGAGGAGATTCCTGAAGACAAGGTGGAGGATGCTAAAAGCGGTGCTGACCAGTGTCCTGTAGCCGCTATTACTATCTCATAACAGGCCATGACAGCGTTTTGTCTGGTTTTTTCCGGCCCCTTTTCAAGTGCTGTTCAGCCCGGCCTTTTGAGGGGTCGGCTTTTAAATGAGAAAAGACTTCCGAAGACTTCGGATGCGGGATCGGAAGGAAAGTCCTGAAGTAGTTCTAAAGAAAGGAAGTATGGTGCAAGAACAGCTGAGACTGGATACCGCGCATCTTGAAGGGTTTGTCACGGACAAAGATCTGGAAGATATTTTTCCCGAGGTGGAAAAAGCGCATACGCTTCTGGCAGAACGGAACGGCCCGGGGAAGGATCTCCTCGGTTGGATGGATATCCCGGAAAATATAGACGAAAGAGTTATCAAGGATATAGAGGAGACTGCCGCCGGATTAAACAGTAATTCAGATGCGGTCATTATTATAGGGATCGGCGGTTCTTACCTCGGAGCAAGGGCAGCTATTGAGGCCCTTTCGCCCGGATCAGTTGACAGAAAGGTCTTTTTCGCGGGGCATAATCTCTCCGGTGATTACCTCGGGGATCTTCTGGAGACATTAAAGGACAGGGATATCAGCGTCAACGTGATCTCCAAGTCCGGCACGACCACAGAGCCGGCGGTCGCTTTCAGGATCGTCGAGGATTTCTTGAAGAAGAAGTACGGCCCCGGCAGGGTCAGGGACAGGATAGTGTGCACGACGGACAGCGAGAAGGGGGCGCTCAGGGCGAGAGCCCGCAAAGAAGGTTACAGAAGTTTTGTTATACCGGACGATGTGGGCGGCAGGTTTTCCGTTTTGACACCGGTGGGGCTTCTGCCGGCCGCGTGCGCGGGTATCAATGTCAGGGACCTTATTGCCGGCGCGAAGGAACAGCGGCTGCGCAGCGTTGGCTGCGATCTCAGTGAAAACATGAGTTACAGGTACGCGGCTGCCCGTAACGTTCTCTACCGCGGCGGGAAAAGGATCGAGGTCCTTTCGAATTTTGACGACAGGCTGCATTATCTCGGTGAGTGGTGGAAACAGCTGTTCGGTGAGAGTGAAGGCAAGAACGGTCGCTGTATTTTTCCGGCTTCGTGTGACTTTTCAGCCGACCTCCACTCCATGGGCCAGCTGATCCAGGAGGGCGAACGGAACCTCTTTGAGACCTTTTTTATCGTCGAGAAGGACAGCGGAAGATGCCCGATCCCGCGGGATGATGAGGATATGGACGAGCTGAACTATCTGGCCGGGAAACAGGTCGATTATGTCAACCGGAAGGCTTACGAAGCGACCGCCAAGGCGCATTTCGAAGGGGGTGTTCCCAATTCCACGGTCCTGCTCGCCGAAAGATCAGCTTTTTGTCTGGGACAGCTCTTCTACTTTTTTGAAAAGGCGGCGGCCGTTTCAGGGTATCTGTCAGGGGTCAATCCGTTCGATCAGCCGGGAGTCGATTCCTACAAACAGAAGATGTTCAAACTGCTGGGCAAGCCCGGCATCAAGTGACGGCTCCTTGACGGTTCTCCTTGACGGCTCCTCCTTGACGGCTCCTCCTTGACGGCTCCTGGTCTACACATTTACAAAAGCAAAAGTGTAAATGTGTAGACCAGGAGCCGGGAGCCG
>Ga0164318_10001580_pt1 | contig 20414 bp, 1 predicted proteins | sample GuaBasSedimGuay9_FD_113734 | JGI IMG/M metagenome (GOLD analysis project Ga0164318, IMG submission 113734) | Subseafloor sediment microbial communities from Guaymas Basin, Gulf of California, Mexico - Guay9, Core 4571-4, 0-3 cm | ecosystem: Environmental > Aquatic > Marine > Hydrothermal vents >... | reverse complement strand
TCTTCAGTGGTGATTTCTGTAGATATCAATGACCCTTACCTGAACTCAACCACAGCAGACCTGAAAATAGTATCTGTGCAGTCATTGTCTTATGTCTATGATGTCGGAGGTGAGACATGCAACTACAAGGGGCCCGGTACATGGCAGTGCAATACAACCTGGGATGGCACTGGTGCAACATCCGGAAATTTTACATTCAATGCAACATCATCTGACTATGCAGACAACTCAAATACTGCGTCATCTGCAACATGGTTTGTATTTGATAGTGTCGCACCTGTATTTGCAGGACAGTCAATAAATGACACGAACAACTACATCAACTCAGGCACAACGCTCTTACTCTCTGTAAACATCACAGATGACTTCCTGGACTCAAACTCAATCAACATAACAATTATCAACAGAACAGATGAATCATTCACATACGACCCAGCTGACGAAGCATGCGCGCTGGTCACATCAAACCTGTGGTCGTGCAATGCTACATGGAATGGTGCAGATGCATCAGATTATGGCAACTATACGTTCAGGACCGAAGTATCTGACTTTTCACAGAACAAAAATACGACCATATACCCGGAATGGTTTGTCTATGACAGTGCAACGCCTGCCTTTAGTGACTGGCACAAAAATATATCAAACAATTATTTCTGGGCAAGTGCGTCATTTTTGCTGTCTTTGAATATCACAGATCCGTATCTTAATACTACAAAAGTGAACATAACAATAGTGAATTCCACTGACCTCTCTTTGATATATGATCCCTTAGATGAGACATGTGAGCAATCTAATGGGAAATGGTCGTGCTCTGTAATATGGTCAAAAGAATCAGCAGTATACAGCGGGAACTACACATTCAATACCACAGCACTTGATTACGCAGATAATTACAATGTATCAACAGCGCCTTTGTGGTTCCTGTACGACAATATACCTCCCGCGTTCACTGGCTGGTATGACAACCAGTCATATTTCAGCGAGGCAGGCTCTGTGCTGATGAGCACTAACATAAGCGATGATTATCTTGATACAGGAACAATAAATATTACTATAGTGGAGGCTGGTACGTTCACACATGTGTATGACCCGACTGATGAGGCGTGCACCCAGCTAAGTGCAAGCCTCTGGAACTGCAGTGCTGTATGGAGCGGGGACCAGGGCACCACAGGAAATTACACATTCAGGACAAGAATATACGACAAGGCAAGAAACGCGAACATGGAGTATTCACCCACATGGTTCGTGTATGACATTGATGCACCTGTATTCAGCAACATGACATCAAGTATGCAATACATGAATGCATTTGACAATATCCTGCTAAGCACAGACATATACGACCATTTCCTCAACGAGAACACCATTAATATAATAATCATCAATGTGACAGACAAGACACTTGTATACGACCCCTCAGGAGAGTCCTGTTATTACATGGGCGCAAATAACTGGCAGTGTAATGTTACATGGGATGGCACAGGCGCAATCTACAACGGCAACTACACATTCAATGCGACAATCTACGACAAATCCGGAAACATGAATTCGTCAACATCATCTGCATGGTTTGTCTATGACGATCAGTCACCAGTATTCGTGGAATGGTACGACAACCAGACATATTTCAATACAAGCAGCAATGTTATTATGAGAGTAAACATAACAGATGATAATTTCGACTCACAGGCAGCTAATCTCACAATAGTCAACACAGATGACAAGTCATTTGTAAACGATCCGACAGGTGAAAGCTGCACAAACATAGCTACGGATTTATGGTCATGCAGCGCTATATGGGATGGTTCCGGTGCAAGTTCAGGTAACTACACATTCAATGCAACAGTGCGCGACAAAGCATACAACTCAGACCTATCATCATCAACCACATGGTTTGTCTATGACGAGGTGGCGCCAGATTACGTTGACTGGAGCGACAACCAGACATATTTCAGTGCAGGAAGAGTACTGTTGGAAGTAAATATTTCTGAAGATTATCTTGATTCATCAAGCGTGAATATAACTATTGTCTCTGCATCTACCCATGAACTTATCAGCGACCTTGCAGATGAGCAGTGTTCAAGTATTGGCGCGTCTTTATGGCATTGCAATGCAACATGGGATGGTAGTGGTGCAACATTCGCAAACTTTACATTCAATGTCTCTTCTCATGATATGTCCTATAACTATCGCCTGTCTGCTTCGCCTACATGGTTTGTTTATGATACAATTGCACCTGTATTCAAAGACTGGGCAATAAATGATACAAACAGCTATATTAATTCAAGTACCAGTTTAAAACTGACAGTAAATATCACAGACGAATTTCTGAATCTAAGTGCAGTAAATATAACCCTAGTAAATACTGCAGACTTTTCTTTGGTATTTGACCCGGCAGACGAATCATGTACTCCCTCCGGCTCCAACACATGGGCATGCAGCGCCACATGGGACACATCAGGGGCTGTATCTTATGACAACTACACTTTCAATGCAACAGCTTACGACAAAACATCCAACAAAAACTCGTCAGCATCGCCAACATGGTTCATATACGATGACATCGCACCAGTTTATATTAAGTGGGAAGATAACCAGACTTACTTTAACAGCGCAGGCACAGTCTCAATAATAGTAAATATCTCTGACCCCTACCTGAATTCAAGCACAACAAACCTAAAAATTGTGTCAGTGCAGTCATTGTCTCATGTCTATGATGTTGGGGATGAAACGTGCACATACAGGGGATCAGATACATGGGAATGCAATGCAACATGGGACGGAACTGGCGCAACTTCAGGGAATTTCACATTCAATGCAACATCCCTTGACTATGCAGACAATTCAAATACCTCAACGTCAAACACATGGTTCGTATATGATGAAATAGCGCCTGTATTTGCAGGGCAGTCAATAAATGACACGAACAATTATTTCAATAGCAGTGCGACGCTTTTACTTTCTGTAAACATAACAGATGACTTCCTGGACCCAAACTCAATCAACATAACAATTATAAACAGAACAGATGAATCATTCATATACGATCCGGCTGATGAAACATGTGCGCTGGTCACATCAAACCAATGGTCCTGCAATGCTACATGGAATGGTACAGATGCATCAGATTATGGCAACTATACATTCAAAACTGAAATATCTGATTTTTCCCTGAACAGGAACACGACCATATATCCCGGGTGGTTTGCTTATGACAGCACAGCACCTGTTTTCAGCGACTGGCATAAAAACATACCAAACAACTATTTCAACTCAAGCGCATCATTCCTGTTGTCATTGGACATCACTGACCCATATCTCAATACTACAAAAGTAAACATAACAATAGTAAACTCCACAGATCTTTCTTTAGTACACAATCCCTCAGATGAATCATGCGCTCTATCTGATGGTAAATGGTTATGTTCTGCAGTATGGTCAAAAGAATCAGTAGTGTACAACGGGAACTATACATTCAACACAACAGCACTTGATTATGCAGACAACTACAATATATCAACAGCGCCCTTATGGTTTCTCTACGATAATGTACCTCCGGCACTCACTGGCTGGTATGATGACCAGTCATACTTCAGGCAAGGTCAGTCCGTGCTAATGAGTACTAACATAAGTGACGATTATATTGACACAGCAACAATTAACATTACTGTAGTAGAAGTCGGCACATTCATTTACGTATATGACCCCGTTGATGAAGCGTGCGTCCAGATAAGCGCAAGCTTGTGGAACTGCAGTGCCACATGGGACGGGACCCAGGGCACAACAGGAAACTACACATTTATGACCTCAATATATGATAAGGCAGTAAACACAAACACAGAATACTCCCCCACATGGTTCATCTACGATATTGATGCCCCTGTATTCAGCAATATGACCTCAAACATATCATACATGAAAGCGTCAGATACTGTATTGTTGAGTGCAGACATATATGATCATTACCTTAATGAAAGTACTATCAACATAACCATTGTCAACGCAACAGATAAAACGTATATATCTGACCCCGATACTGAAACATGCTATGACCTTGGCTCAAACAACTGGCAGTGCAATGTTACATGGGACGGTACAGATGCAGTCTATAATGGCAACTATATATTCAATATAACAGGCCGCGACAAGTCAGGCAATACAGAAATGTCATCGTCTTCTGCATGGTTTGTCTATGATGATCAATCGCCTGTATTCACAGAATGGCACGACAACCAGACATATTTCAATGCAAGCGGCAATGTTCTTGTAAGAGTCAACATAACAGACCCCAATTTTAAGCCATCAGCGACGGACCTCAGGATAGTCAGCGCAGAGAACCAGTCACCTGTAAATGACCCGGCAGGCGAAAGCTGCGTGAATATAGTTGCAGACTTATGGTCATGCACCGCTATCTGGGACGGCACAGGAGCAACTTCAGGCAACTACACATTCAATGCAACTGTGCGCGACAAAGCATACAACTTCAACCAGTCAATATCCGACACATGGTTTGTCTATGACGAGATAGCACCCACGTTTGACGGGTGGTCCAGCAATGACACATACCTGAAAGAAGGCGACACATTAACCGTTTCAGTAAACATTACAGATGATTATCTCAATACAGGTCAGGTCAACATAATTATCATTAATTCACTAACTCTTACGTTTGTAAATGACCCTGCAGGTGAAAACTGTGCAAATATTGGCGGAAACAAATACAAATGCAGTGTTGAATGGGACGGCACAGGTGCAAATTCAGGAAACTACACATTCAATGTCACAGCCCGTGACCATTCAGGAAACACAAAGACATCAACATCAACTACAGGGTTCGTATTTGACAAGATATCTCCAACTCTCTCAGACTGGTCAACCAACAAGACATACTTCAACTCAAACGATGTCATATCCCTATCTGTAAATGTAACAGATGAATACCTGAATGTAACGAGAATAAACATAACAATTATTAATTCAACAACACAGGACATAATCTATGACCCGACAGACGAAACATGCTACGGTCCAACAGGAAATACCTACAGATGCGAAGCGACGTGGGATGGCACAAATGCAGTGACAAGTACAGCGTATAGATTCAATACCTCAGTTTATGATATGTCTGACAATCGCAAAGCAAATGTCTCATCAATATCATTCATCTACGATGAAGTTAAACCAGTGTTTACAGAACTTTTTGCAAATGATACATATCTGGGTGGTGACAATATCCTGTTGATGACTGTAAATATTACAGATGATTACCTGAATCCCGCTTCAGTTGATATTACAATCGTAAACAGAACGACCCTGTCACTTATATACGCCCCGACAGACGAGGCGTGCCATAATACCGGTCCCGGCGAATGGAGGTGCAACGCCACATGGGATGGTTCAGGAACTGCCGGTGGCAACTTCACGTTTAATGTTACGTCTTCTGATTATGCACTGAACCTGAACGAGACAACTTATGCAGGATGGTTCGAATTAGACCAGATAGCACCGGAGATAATGGGTTGGTACAGCAATGACTCTTACCTGAATTCTTCTGAGACTGTTCTTCTGAGCGTAAATATCTCAGACAATAATCTCAATGAGGCAGGAGTAAACATTACAGTAGTTTCGACATCAGGTCATACGCTGGTCTTTGACCCAGTGGATGAAAACTGCACAGAGACAGAACAGGACAGGTGGATATGCAATGCAACATGGGATGGCACCAATGCAATACCAAATGCAAACTACACCTTCAATGTAACAGCACACGACTTGACAGGCAACCATACAGACGCAACATCCTCAACATGGCTTGTATATGATAATGTAAAACCAGTGTTTTATGGCTGGAGTAGCAATGACACATTTATCAAATCAGGTGAGCAGGTGTTGATGACTGTGAATGTGACAGACAATTATCTTGACCAGAACAGGGTTGACTTTATAATCACAGATGCAGGAACACACACGCCCGTCTATGACCTATCCGGAGAATCGTGTGCTGAAAATGCGCCAAACATATGGTACTGCAAAGCAGCTTGGGACGGGAATGGCGCAACATCCGGCAACTACAGTTTCAATGCAACAGCATATGACAAGGCAGACAACATGAACCAGTCTTTTTCAACCACATGGTTTGTATATGATGAGGTAAAACCTGTATTCAGTGGATGGTATGCAAACACAACATATTTCAACAGCGATGCAACCATCCTCATGGCAGTAAATGTCACAGATGACTATCTTAATGGTGCAACAACGAATATCACAATAATAAATACTTCTGACTCATCACTTATCCATGATCCCACAAACGAGCAATGCACAAACATTGAATCAAACATATGGCTCTGCAATGCTACATGGGATGGGACCAATGCAGTATATAACAGCAACTATACGTTCAATATTGACATCCAGGATTATTCAGGAAACTCCAACCAATCAGAAGCCCCACTTTGGTTCCTATACGATGACATAGCTCCATCCCTTAACACATGGTATGACAACCAGACATTCTTCAAACAGGGCGAAGAAGTATTCATGAGTGTAAACATAGTTGAAGAATACTTCAACACATCAAACATTGAATTCAAAATAGTAAACCTTCCATCACTGTCACTTAGGGCAAATGTGTATGATGAATCCTGCTATTATCTTGGCTCTGATGTATGGCACTGCAATGCAACGTGGGACGGCACCAACGCACAATATGGCAACTACACATTCAATGTCACAGCTCATGACTTTGCAGGAAATTCCCGCCAATCAACATCAGACACATGGTTTGTTTTCGACAGGATATCACCCATCTTCAACAACTGGTACATAGATGACACAAACAACTTTTTCAACTCTTCAATAACGCTGCGCATGTTTGTCAACGCAACCGACAGGTACCTGAATTCAAGTACATTCAACACAACAATACTCAACGTAACAGACAAATTATTTGTATCAGACCCCACAGACGAATATTGTACACAACTCACAACAAGCATCTGGCGCTGCAATGCCACATGGGACGGCACCAATGCCCAGTCCTACGGCAACTACACCTACAATGTTTCATCCTATGACTATTCATGGAACTACAATTCAACCACATCACCAATCTGGTTCACCTACGACGACATTACACCAATATTCAGCGGCTGGACTGACAATGAGACATACTTCAAAGCACAGGAAACTGTTTTAGTGCAGGTTAACATAACTGACAATTTCCTGAATCTAAGCAGAGTTGACATAACAATTGTAGATACCATGACTTCATCATTTATCAGTGACCCAGAAGACGAAGCCTGCACAAATACCGGACCTGACAAATGGACCTGCAACGCCACATGGAACGGTTCAGGCACATCTTCAGGGAACTTCACATTCAATACAACAGCATATGACTATGCAGACAACTACAACCTATCCATATCCCCAACATGGTTCGTCTACGACGAAATCAAGCCGATATTTGAGTCATGGTCAATCAACGACTCAAACAACTACTTCAACGAAAGTGTTACAATATTGATGACTGTAAACATATCAGACCAGTTCCTTGACACATCATCCATAAACATCGCAATAGTAAACAGCACATCACAAACTCTAATCTATAACCCGACAGATGAGTCATGCACACCAATAGGATCCAACAGGTACAAGTGCACTGCGACATGGGACGGCACGTCTGCTACTGAAAACGGCAATTATTCATTCAGCACCACAATAAGCGACAACTCCGGAAACATCAATACTTCAACATCACCCATATGGTTCCTCTATGACACAATAGTACCTGTATTTTCAGAAGGGATAATAAACCAGACATATTTCAATAGTGCGGAAAATGTGCTCTTCTCAATAAATATAACAGAGGAATATTTCAATGAATCAAAAGTGAACATCACAGTTGTTAACATTAACAGCCTTGCATTTGTCTTTGACCCAACAGACGAATCATGCACTTACAAAAACAATGACATTTGGGAATGCACAGCAACATGGAATGGAGCAAATGGAGTAGACAACGGAAACTACACATTCAACACAACAGCAACAGATTATGCTGACAACTCTAATCATTCAGCATCCACAAAAGGGGTAGTCTACGACATCACAGCACCGCAATTCACAGGATGGACCAATAACATCTCCTATTTCAAATCAGGCGAATCGGTAAGACTGTCAGTGAATATAACAGATCCTAACCTGGATGAAACCACAATAAATATGACTGTTGTTCTTTCAGATGTCTACACTTACGTCTACGACCCGGCAGATGAATCGTGCATCTATACTGGCTCAGATACATGGATATGCAATGCAACATGGGATGGCACCCTGGGCTTTACAGGAAATTTCACTTTCGCAGCAGAAATAACTGATAAAGCAAGAAACAGCAACTCATCATACTCAACATCGTGGTCTGTATATGATATTGATGCCCCTGATATTGAAAACTGGACCGTCAACCAAAGCTACTTCAAAGAAAACGAAAGTGTATCCATAACAGTAGACATAATAGACGACTATCTTAATACATCAACAGTAAACATAACAGTAACAAACACTACAGGCAAATCATTCATCACAGACCTAAAAAGCGAATCATGCGCTTATGTCGGTTCAGACAGGTGGCGTTGTTCAGCAGTATGGAATAGCACAGGTGCGGCAACTTACGGCAATTACTCATTCAATGCAACAGCAAAAGACAATTCAGGAAATTCCCACGAATCTGCATCAACAGAATGGCTATATTATGACAACATAAAACCAGTACTCTCTGACGGGTACACTAATACAACATACATCAATTCCAACAGCCAGATCATGCTGAAAGTGAATATAACAGATAACAGTTTAAACACAAGCAAAGTAAACATCACAATAGTACAGGCCGAAGACCACTCATTTGTCTACGACACAAGCGATGACTATTGCAAACTATTAGATATTACCTCTCACCTGTACGCATGCAACGCAACATGGAATGGTGCAGGAGCTGCAACAGGAAATTTCACATTCAATGCAAGTGCAACAGACAAAGCAAGAAACACAAAAATATCATCATCACCATTATGGTTTGTTTATGATATTGATGCACCCCTATTCAGCGAATGGTATGATAACCAGACCTATTTCAACGAAAGCGGCACAGTCCTTGTCTCTGTAAATATAACCGACAACTACATAAACGAAAGCACAATAGACATAATCATAGTAGACACCACAACAAAGACAATGATACATGACCCGACAGATGAATCATGCATCCTGGTTGAGACAAATAAGTGGAAATGCACTGCCACATGGACAGGAACAGGCGCAGAATCAGGCAACTACACGTTCAATACATCAATTAAAGACAAGTCAGGCAACACCAACACATCAATGTCGCCGACATGGTTCGTATTCGACAAAATTGCACCCATATTCATAGCCTGGTCCACAAACCACACAAACAACTACTTCAGCGACAGTGCAATCCTGCTGCTCACAGCAAACATAACAGACGACTACTTTGACCCAAACATAATCAACATAACAATCGTCAACAGGACAGACAACTCGTTTATATACGATCCTACAGGTGAATCATACACACCAGTCACATCAACCCTCTGGTCATGCAATGCCATATGGAACAGCAACCAGGCAATATACAATGGAAATTACACATTCAATACAACAGCACAAGACTACTCCATCAATATAAACACATCAACATCCCCGATATGGCTGGTATACGACAACAGAAGCCCTGCATACAGTGCATGGTCCATCAATGATTCAAACGGATACATCAACGCGAACACCACAATAAGCCTAAGTGTAAACATCACAGAAGATTACCTGAATGCGAGCACTGTCAACATAACCATTGTATCGACATCCAACTACTCATACATCTATGACACAAACGATGAACACTGCGCATTATACACCAACGGAAAATGGACATGCAATGCAATATGGAACACAGAAAACGCACAAAGCAATACTAACTACACATTCAACATAACATCATATGATTATGCAGGCAACAAAAATACAGAAGCATCATCGACACAAATCGTATATGACAACATAATACCAACATTCAGCAACTGGTCCACAAGCGATACCAACAACTATTTCAATGAAAGCATAAATCTCACACTTAAAGTAAATATTACAGATATGTTCCTGAACATAACAAGAGTCAACATAACTATTGTAAACTCAACAGATTCTTCGTTCATCTATGATATTGAAAATGAGACATGCGTAGATATGGGCTCTGCAACATGGCTATGCAGTGCAACATGGAACAGGACCAATGCGATAAATAGTGGAAACTACACATTTAACACTTCAGCATATGACTACGCAGACAATCACATAATACAAAAAGCCCCCTTATGGTTCATCTACGACAAAGTACCACCCACCATCTTCAATCTATCCACAAATGACACAGATAATGTCGCAAGAAACAACATCACCCTAAATTTCACCGCTACAGCATACGATGACATTCTTATAAGGACAGTTACACTCAACAGTACAAACATGACCTGTGGAGGATGCAACCAGTGGTACTTAGAATCAAACGCCTCATCACTTGGCTGCACATCTGAAGGACCATGCAACCTGAACGCTGTCGCAACTGATGAAGCAGACAATACAAACTCAACTAATTACATACTGATAATTGACAATACAAATCCACTAATATTTAACTTAAAGTCAAATGATCCTGATGATGTAATATTTGATGAGACTCTGAACCTGACATTCTATGTGAATACAAGTGATACAATTTCAAATGTAACTGTCGAACTCAAATCACTTAACGGCACAAATACCACCACAATGAAAGAAATAACGCCAAACTATTTCTCAGTTGAGAAAACTCCAGAATACTTCAACTGCACAGTCGGATGGTGCCATATGATAGCGACAGCAACAGACCAGGCAGGAAACCAGAACTCTACCTCATACGGGTTCATAGTGGATTCGGAAAGCCCTGTAATTATGGACACAGACCTTTCCAGATATTCCCTTGAAGTTAATTACGAATATCTAACCATCACAGCAAACGTAACAGACAATGCAGTTGTCGAATCCGTTTGGGCAAACATAACTTACCCGAACAGTACATCTCTTCGCCATGACATCCTGTTTATAAGCAACAGCGGAACAACACAGTACAATGAGGATCACAAGATAGGCACGTGGTCCGGCAATTACACACCTGTTGCGCATGGCGTACACAACGTAAGCATATACGCATTCGACGGAAACCACACATCAGAACCATTCTTTGCCGGCCAGTTCTTTGCCATCGGACACACATCCGGAACATTGACACACACACCAAAATACATTGAACTTGCAAATGTGACAAACGACCACAATGAAACATTCATGCTTAATATGAGCTTAAGAAACACAGGCAATGGCACAATGTACGATGCAGAAGTAAGCTACATATGGCCAATTAACGGATTTTACATCACAAGCATTGAAAACAAAACGTGCGGAAACATCAGCACAAGCACTTACTGCAACAAATCAGTAAACATAACAATCACAGATGAAGCCCTAACAATATGCCATGCTTTGGGTTCATTTTCCAAATGGTATAATGCAGATAAGAACCTGGCCAGTGCCTCAGACGCCACAGAAGTATGCATAATCCCAAACAAGACAACGCTCATGCTCTATGATACCCCCCGGGAAGCAAACCAGACATACGGCGAAGCAAGAAACATATCATTCTACGTATGGGCCTATGGGAACAACAAGATATCAAACATCACCTTCAATGCATCCGAAGGTAACCTGTCAACAGACTGGCTTACATTTGTTCCCTCATTTATAGGAGAAATGCCTGCACAACAAAAGCAAAAAGTCAACCTTTCAATATTCATCCCCACAAACGAAAGCTACGGCTTCTACACAGCAAACATAACCGCCAATGCCACAGAATCCATCTGCAGTCCTGAAGAGGATTGTTGGGATAGTTTTACATTGAATGTAACATATTACGGTTTCTCCGGCGCCAACATAACCAAACCCGGAGACAGCCAATACAACAGGACAGATATTATCAACATAACCTGCAGAGTATTTGACATCAACAACACAAACGAAACAACAAAAGGCATTGGGAATTACACAGACTACCTGTGGGACACATATCAAGACAACTCAACCACGCTACTATACACCAACCGGACAAACCATGAAGGATACATACACTACTCATGGAACACCAGCCAAACAAAAGAAGGAATCCACAATATAAAATGCAACATAACAGACAACAAATCCATCTACTATCTGGCAGAAGAATCATACTCCGAATCAGTCATCACCCTGAACCTTTCGGGCTACTTAGTAATAAGCCTACAAAACCAAACAGAATACACAATATTCAAAAACGAAACCTTTAACACCTCATGGCCATCCAATACAACATTCACAGTATATGCAGCAAATAAATTAGGCAACAACGCAACAAATTCAACCATCCAGATATATTACAACACCACTAATTCAACCATAACACTACTCAACACATGCTACACCAACAGCACAGGTCAATGCAACATAACATGGGACCCGGCCATAACCCTAAAACCAGACAACTACACAATAACCATAAATGCAACAAATGAATACAATGAACACTCAAACACAATTATCTCATGGGTGACTGTTCGTGGTCTCTCAGAACCAGTCTGGATCTCACCAAAAGAATACGCTCTCCTAAACAAAACAACATTAGTTTCATGTAAAATCAAAGAATCTAACACCAATCAAGCAATAGACAAATACCCCACATCATTCTACATCAGCGACCCACTCCTCAAAATACAACTTGACAGAATGGAATCAATCACAGGATGGTCAACAAACAACGGTCCTCTCGAAATATCAGACATATACAAAGAAGGAAACAAGTCCTTGCTCTGGACCACAAACATAACAGGCACCTCAAACTACCTGAACAAGGATTTGAGCTCAATTGACCTGACTTCATATGACATAGTAGCCCTGTGGGTATTTGCAAACTCATCAAACACAGGCAGCATGACATACATCAACATAACAGACACAGACGGAAACTCCACCATAAAGCATCACAACCTAACTCACAATCTATGGAACGTCATAAGAACGCCGCTTGACAGCTCAATAAACTCATCGAAAATCTCAAGAATCGGATTCTACCTCAATAATACAGACTATACCGCCTCAACTAACCAGACATTCTATCTCGATGACCTGAAAGCCATCCAAATCAAAATGATAAACCCGAAAAGTCTCGGCCACGATCAATCCAATGCTACCGGCATCACAAAAACAAACTGGACACCAAACACAACCGGCGAATTCCTCCTCATGTGCAACATTACTAACAACAAAACACTGTACTATAACGCATCGACACAAGAAGCCTACGAACTAATTGAAGTATTAAACTCAAGTGGACTCAGCCACGGCAACTTCTCTGGCGGCAGCAAAAACGAGACAGAACAGGGCGACTATAAGTATGACCTGAATGTTACTACATTCATCGTCACACCGCGGCGACTAAGCGATATAGTAGCCACAAACAACACAGGCATTATTGGAGACATAAAAATTACAAGCAACATCACAGGAACACTAACTCTCGACCTGAATATGTACGGAAATGCCTCAAACTACCTAAACACCACCGACGAAAACAGAAACACAATAACATCTATTCAATTACAGCCATACGCCTCAAAAAACATCACAATAACATACCTAACAGATACAACAGAAGGATTCTTCTTCTCAAATCTGTCCATAACCTCCCAATCAACATACGATATAATAAACGTCAGCATCTTCCTCGAAACAAGGCAGATGGCTATTGACATAATCAGTCCAAACTCCACGTCACCACTATACAACATAGAAGAAAACAGTATAATACCAATACTCGCAAACGCAACATACAATCACACAACACAAGCACAAAACATATCATTCAAAGCCAAAATCCACAACATGCCATGCAAAAACATAACTACACACTACAACAACATATCAAAACTATGGGAACTAAACTGCACAGCTCCAAAAATAGACACTAATCCAATAAATAACAGCCTAACATTATACAGCACAAACGATGTAGATACAGTAACAGACACAGAAGACAACACAATAATATACAACAATACTCTGGGACCCCTATTCACAAAAGTGAACACAACATCATGCGAATTACACGGAAACATAACAATCACAATAGACACACTAGACTATTCATCCACTGACAGCGTATGGATAACAGTAATAAACATCAACGAAAACACAACCTACGCAAACACCACACTCAACCTAACCAACGGCACATCAATTAACGGCACATGGACAGCAACAATTCCAAACATAACAACAGAAGGAGACTACGACATCATAATCTACGCAAACGACACAGACAACCTAAACTCAAGCACAAACAGCTGGTTCGACGTATATCCAAAAACAAACATCAGCGGAAACATCTCAAGCGACTTCAACTTAACGTTCTGTCTCTACAGACCAGACACAAGCCAAAGCAAAAGACTAATCAGCTTCAGAATCTTGCAAACAGATTACTTCAAGGAGATAAGAAAAAGACTCTATGACATCTCAACTAAAGTAGAAACAACAGCAACATTCATAGATTATACAACAAAACAAACCCACACACTGCTATTCAAAAACGTAAACATAACAACAAACCTGACAAATCCCATAATCTTCAATCATGTAAACATTCTAAACATCACAAAACCATCAAAAGCAGACAAAACCGTAACAGTTCTTGCAGGATTATCAATAAACACAACAAAAAATTTCACATATACAGGAAATCTGATAATAGGACTCAACTACTCAGGTACTCCCGGCATATTAGACAGGCCAATAAACACAAAAAACCTACACATATACCGATGCGACAACTTCAACAGCAGCAACTGCACCACTTGGAGCGACATTGAACTAACTGACCTAAACCAATCAAATACCTCCACAATAGCATACATAACAACAGACCATACCTCAACTTACATACTCACAGAAGAAAACGACATTCATGAAGAAGAAAAAACAGAGGAACAAACTGCGACAGAATCAAGCTCAAGCATCGCCCCCCTCACACTAAACAACACAAGCAAGACCAACAAGACACAAAATCTTACCAAGGACCAAACAGATACTGAAAATGTAACACACCCATTCTCAGCCACAACAAACCTCATCGACATATTCATGCTCGAAAACACATCAAAGGAATACTATCTTATATTAAAGAACAACGTAGAAAGAAACATCAACATAGATTTAGAACTAAAAGGCGAACTATCAGCATTCACAAATCTCGAAAAAACACACACAGTACTGGAATCAGGAAAAACCGAAAAAATTACAATCTACGTGAAAATACCTCCAAACACAACAACCGGCGAATACTTTGGAAACATCATCGCAACCGGCGAAAACCACACAGAAAATATATCCACTAAATTAACAGTAACTGTAATAAAAGCACAATACATAGACCTAAAAGCAGTCATACTAACAAAACACCTTCAACCGATAGACACCCTAAAAGCAGAGATAACACTAAGTGACCTGAGATTCAACCAGGACATACCAATCAACATGTCTTATTACCTAAGACACACCACAACAGACAAAATAATCTCTGAAAGTGTGGAACCAATCATACTAAGAAGCTTTAAAGAATACACAATCGAAATGCCTGTAAACATCACCTCAAACGAGACAGGCGACTACTATCTGCTCGTTGTAGCCTACCTTGACGACAGCATAATCTCAGCAACAGACATATTTGAAATAAGAGCACCCTTCTGGAACAAAGAACGCATAAAAGCATCAGGCATACTTCTGGGACTCATACTAATTTCAGCATTGCTCTACCACGCACACAAATGGTACATGAAAAAGAAACTGGAAAAACTACGTTATCTCATGCCCGACTACAAAAAACTACCAAAAAAAACAGACAAATCATTCTGGCTCGGAAAGATTGCAGAAACAGACATAAAAGCATGGTATAATCCCAATGACCTAACTACACACGCCCTGACAGCCGGCGCAACCGGCACAGGCAAATCCGTATCAGCATCAATCTTCGTTGAAGAAGCACTCAAAAAAGGAATACCTACAATAGTCTTCGACCCCACTGTCCAGTGGACCGGCTTCGTAAGGCCATGCAAAGACAAAAACCTGCTGGACAAATACCCTGAATTCAAGATAAAAAAAGAAGAAACCAAATCATTCAGAGGACTAATATTTGAAGTAGAAGATCCAAATGTCAAAATAGAATTCAAAAAATACATGAACCCTGGTGAAATCACAGTCTTCACCTTAAACAAGCTAAAACCCGGGGAATACGACAAAGCAGTCGAAAACATAGTAAACACAATATTCCACGAAAAATGGGAAGAATCACCAGACCTGAAACTACTGATTGTCTTTGACGAAGTCCATCGCCTGCTTGAAAAATACGGAGGCAAAGGCGGCTACCTCGCACTTGAAAAAGCATGCCGTGAATTCAGGAAATGGGGCATCGGCCTGATAATGTGCTCACAGGTCTCAGCAGACTTCAAAGAAGCAGTACAGGGAAACATCCTGACAGAAATCCAGCTCAACACCAAATCAATGGAAGATATAAAGAAAATCGAGCAAAAATACGGGAAAGAATATGCAAGGCGCATATCACGTGAAGCAATAGGCGTAGGCATGATCCAGAACCCAAAATACAACGACGGGAAACCATGGTTTATACAATTCAGGCCAACACTGCACTCCCCGCACAAAATCCTTGAAGAGGAACTGGAACAATACAGAAAATTCGCCAAAACACTTGAGGAAATAGAAAGCAAAATAGAGACACTCAAAAAGACAAAAGACACATTCGACATCGAACTTGAACTAAAACTTGCCAAAAACAAACTCAAAGAAGGACGATTCAAGATGGCAGAAATATACATAAACTCACTAAAAGAAAACTTAAAGAGGATGTAATTGAAACAACTACAATTAACACACAGCCAAAAAAAGAACAAAAAGGCATTCATACCTATACTAATAGCCATAGGTCTACTGCTAATATTATGCCCTATAACCCACAGCCAGGACATGGATACAGATATAGACCCACTACTCAAAATCAACCTCAACACCCTCACAAAAAAGACAACCCCTGAAAGCACCGTAAAAGCACATATATCCATACTAAACGTACACAACCCAAAAGACATCAACATCACAATGACTTATCACATAAAAACAGCAAACAGCGAGCCACGCTACAACGAAACAGAACCAATAAACATAAAAGGCCCGACAAAATCATACATAAAAGAAATCTCACTGGAAAACATAACAAACCTTACCGCAGGCAACTACTATTTCCTTACCATCGCACAATATGAAAACAGCAACATCACAAAAACCACACGCGCATCATCCACATTCCAGATATACATCCCATTCTGGACACCGGAAAGAACAAAAATGACCCTTGGAATCACCGCAATATTATTCCTGGTAGCAGCGACATACTACACACACCGATGGTACAAAAAGCGCAAACTCGAAAAATCCAGATACCTCTTCCCAATGGACTACAAAAAACTCCCAAAAAAAGACGACAGATCACTATGGCTCGGAAAAATAGCAGAAACAGACATAAAAGCATGGTACAATCCTGACGACCTGACAACCCACGCCCTGACAGCCGGTGCAACAGGCACCGGAAAATCAGTATCCGCCTCTATCTTCGTCGAAGAAGCACTGAAAAAAGGAATTCCTGCGGTAGTATTCGACCCGACGGTCCAATGGACCGGCTTCGTAAGAGCCTGCAAAGACCCAAACCTGCTGGACAAATACAAAGAATTCAACATGAAAAAAGAAGAAGTTCGACCATTCCGCGGACTAATATACGATGTAGAAACCCCGGACATAAAAATAAACTTCAAAAAATACATGAACCCTGGCGAAATCACAGTATTCTGCCTAGCAAAACTAAAACCTGGTGAATACGACAAAGCCGTCGAAAACATTGTAAACACAATATTCCACGAAAAATGGGAAGAATCACCAGAACTAAAACTACTGATAGTCTTTGACGAAGTACACCGGCTCCTCGAAAAATACGGAGGCCAAGGCGGCTACCTCGCACTTGAAAAAGCATGCCGTGAATTCAGGAAATGGGGCATCGGCCTGATAATGTGCTCACAGGTCTCAGCAGACTTCAAAGAAGCAGTACAGGGAAACATCTTGACAGAAATCCAGCTTAATACCAAATCAATGGAAGACATAAAGAAAATTGAGCAAAAATACGGGAAAGAATTCGCAAAGCGCATATCGCGCGAAGCAATAGGCGTAGGCATGATCCAGAACCCAAAATACAATGACGGAAAACCATGGTTTATACAATTCAGACCAACACTGCACTCTCCACACAAAATTACAGAAGAGGAACTCGAACAATACAAAAAATTTGCATCAACACTCGACGAAATCGAAGCCAAGATACAAAAAGCAAAAGACCACGGCACAGACACATTCGACATTGAACTTGAAGTAAAACTCGCCAAAAACAAACTCAAAGAAGGCCGGTTCAAAATGGCAGAAATCTACATATCATCACTAAAAGACCGCATAAGAACATGGAAGATATAAACAAGCACAACAAAATGATATATATACTAATAATAACCATATAATACAATTGGTGATAACTTGCCTGAAAATAAAAAAGAGACCGAAACTCCTCCACCCTCAGATACAACAGACCACAACGCGAAAGAAGAATCAGAAGACACAAAAAAAGACAAACCCATCAAATCTGAAGACAACACATTCTCACAAGAAGAAATGAAAAATCTCGAAAGCAAAGAATCCAAAGTCAAAACCAGCTTAGTTGACAGAATATTCAAAAAAAATGTAAAACCACCTGCTGAAGAAACAAACAAAGACAAAAACAAAGAAAAACTTATCAGCAGCAACACAGACACTCCCGAAAACGAAATAAAAACCCTGAAAAAAGACATGTCTGGCACAACCTCGCGTCTTGACAGCATGTCAATAACAGTCGAAAAACTTGAAGGCAAAATAGAAAACGAACGCGCGGTAGCCACAGGAACAGAAGAGCGCATCTCACGCCTCTCCGAAGAAATTGGCGAATTGCGCTCCATGATCCTTGACAGGGAACGGGGCTACAACGAAATGGAAACAGGCTTCAAAAAAATAGAAGCCATGACCGAAGAAATGCAACCGGAAATAATCAAAAAAGATCTCGACAAAAAAGAGCGCGAAATAATACAGATAATAGTCAAACAAGAGCAACTTGACGCAACATCATCAGAAACAAACAAGCAAATAAAACTATTCCGGGAACAGATGAACAAAATCAAAAGCCTTGACAACCTCCTGAAAGTCTCAAAAAACATTGAAGATAAGATCTCAAAAATAAAAGACACAGAAAGATACACAGGTCGCATGGCTGCAAAAACAGAAGAACTATTCACCGAACTCGACAAAAGAATCACGCGATTCTCAAGCCAGTCCACAAAAATAGACAGCATCGACGAGTTGACAAAAGAACTGATGGAATCATTCGACAAAACTGAAGTAAAACTAAAAGAAGCAGTATTCAAAGAAGACCTTGAAAAACTCAAACAATCAATAAACTCCTCAAACCAAAAAAGCAAAGACACAGAACTCACAAACATCAAATCAGACCTGTCATCCCTACAAGACAACTTCAACAAATTAAAAAGTAACTTTGAACTCCTAAACCTTGACACATTAACAAACAGAAACCCCAATATAGCCACAATAGAAAAAACACAAAAAAAAGCTACCGAGAAACTACCCTCACTAGAAGACATAATCTCTGAAAAAAAGCTAAGCAAACTAAGAAAAGAAATAGAAGAACAGACCAAAAAAATAGAAGAATTATCCATCTCAATATCAGAACTCAAAAACAGCAATTCCCTTCAAAACAACCTCACTAACGAACTAAAAAGAAGCTATGAGACATTACCTTCGACCATTAACACAAAAACAAACGAAAAAACAAAAGAACTAAAAAACAACATAACACAAATCACAAACCTAATATCAATCATGCAAAAAAACGAGCACACAACAAAAAACGACATAGAGACCATAAAAAAACAGACAAATGAAAAAACAAAAGAAATTCTAAACATTGAACAGACAATCCAACAAAGAATAAAAAAAGAAATAGAACTTCTTAAAAAGACAGAAGAAGACACAAAAGAAAAACTAAAAAAAGAATTCAATCAAAAAATAAACGAACTAAACACAAACACCAAACCGATATCTGACACCATAAC
>Ga0164318_10001579_pt1 | contig 20415 bp, 17 predicted proteins | sample GuaBasSedimGuay9_FD_113734 | JGI IMG/M metagenome (GOLD analysis project Ga0164318, IMG submission 113734) | Subseafloor sediment microbial communities from Guaymas Basin, Gulf of California, Mexico - Guay9, Core 4571-4, 0-3 cm | ecosystem: Environmental > Aquatic > Marine > Hydrothermal vents... | reverse complement strand
TGCTAGGCCCTGGGCAAAATATTTCACGAATATCTTGATATATGCGGGCATATTGGGTAGCCTCTAAAGTTCTCTAATAATCTAGCTGATAGCTGATAGCTGAAACCCCATGAAAGGAAAAACCAAAGGATGAGGAAAAAACTGGCGGATCTCCTCCATAAAACGGTTGCTCATTGCTTTGAAAAGGGCTTGTTAAAAGAGATCCCATTGCCCGAGTTCGTGGTGGAAATTCCAAATAACCCTGAGCACGGGCATTATGCAACCAACCTGCCCATGACGTTGGCATCAAGCCAAAAACGCAGTCCCAGGGACATAGCCTCGATAATTGTTGAGCAGTTCAACGATGACGAGGGATTGATTGAAAAATTGGAAGTAGCAGGGCCCGGATTCATAAATTTCACCATTGCGACTGGAAAATGGCAGGACTATCTCGTGTCGCTTCTCAAGGCGGGTGAGGGATTCGGCAGAAGTGAAATCGGCAAAGGGCAAAAAGTGATGGTGGAGTTTGTGAGCGCGAATCCAACAGGGCCCTTACACCTTGGCCACGGCCGGGGGGCGGCCCTCGGGGACACCTTATCCAAGATCCTTGGGCACTGCGGATACGGCGTGGCAACAGAGTTTTACATCAATGATGCAGGACAACAATTACGCTTACTAGGTGAATCGATCTACAGCCGCTGGAGGCAAATGAGCGATCCCCATTACCCCTTTCCAGAAAACGGCTACCACGGCGACTACGTGTTGGAGCTAGCAAGAGAAATCTCTGCCCAATACGACCTTCAAGCCATGACCCGGGATGAGGCCATTGAGCTATGCGCTTTTGAGGGGGAAAAAAGGATGCTCGCGGAGATACAGGCAGACCTTGACAGATTCCGGGTCCACTTTGATGTCTGGTACAGCGAAAGGGAATTAGTGGAAAGCGGAAAACTCCAAAGGACGTTGGATGGGCTTCGCTCGAGCGGGCACGTTTACGAACACGAAGGGGCACTATGGATCAGGACCACCTCGTTCGGCGATGACAAGGACCGAGTCGTACGCAAGCAGGATGGCTCCTACACTTACTTTGCCACCGACATCGCCTATCACCTGGACAAGTGGGAAAGAGGTTTTACAAAGGCCATAAATATCTGGGGTGCAGATCATCATGGCTACATTGCAAGAATGAAAGCGGCCTTAGAGGCCAGTGGTATAGAACGGGATTGGTTGTCCGTTCTCTTAATACAGCTGGTGAAGCTTTACCAGAGCGGCCAAGAAGTGAAAATGTCAAAGAGGGCAGGCCGGTATGTAACCCTTAAAGAGCTCATGGATGAGGTTGGAGTCGACGCCCTCAGATTCGTGTTTCTCACCAAAAACCACTACTCGCCACTGGACGTGGATATTGATCTTGTGAAGGCACAGGACGCTAACAACCCCGTCTACTACGTGCAATACGCGCATGCAAGAGCCAGCAGCATTCTGCGCAAGGCCGAGGAGGAGGGAATCCGTGCTACCCCGGGTGATTACAATTGCGTGCGGCTGCTGGGCCTTGAGGAAGAAATTACCCTTATAAGGATTATGGCTGAATTTCCTTGGTTGCTCGAGGATATTTGTAGGACCTTGGAGCCTCACAGGCTCACATATTATTTGGGCGAGCTTGCGGCCGCCTTCCACAGGTATTTTAACTTGGGCACAAAGAACCCCGAGTGCAGGGTCGTGCAGCAAGACAAGGAGCTTAGTAAAGCAAGGCTGTTGCTTACTACTGCCGTGAGACAGGTCATTTTTCTGGGGCTGAAATTGCTAGGCGTAGAAGCCCCCGAAAGAATGTGAGATGGCCCAGAAGAAAAAACCCTATAAGCTTGAGCTTTCTGGGCCAGGGCTCTTTATGTGGATCGCGGGAATCTTTCTACTCCTCGCGTGGAGCTTTGTGCTGGGAGTCCTGGTGGGAAGGGGCTCCATACCCGAGAAGCTCAAGCATCTGACAGATTTGAAAAAGAAGCTCGCCACCTTGGAGCAACAATACGACACAGGCGCCCAGAAATCCTCCAAATCCCGGGCGAGGGAGGAGGCGCCTGAAGGAGAGGAATTCGATTTTTTCCAAAAACTAGCGGAAAAAAAGGAAGAAAAGATCGTGCTGAGCCAGCAGTCCAAGCCCAATGCTGCACCCAAGCCCACGAACAGGGTAAGTGTAAGCCCATCAACGGGCTCCTCAGGAGTGCATTACACAATACAGCTGGCTTCCTTTGATTCCCGCGAAAAGGCCGCGAAGCTAGTTCAAGTACTGGGGAAAAAGGGAATATCCGCTTACTATGTAATGGCGGATACCAAAAGGGGCAGGTATTATAGGGTGAGGTACGGTGATTTTGAGTCCAGGGAGGCGGCCCTGTCTGAGTTGGGAGTTGTTTCGGTGAAAACAGGGCTAAGGGGCTTCGTTTGCAAGAGGTGATGGTCGACCAAATGAAAGTAAGAAAAGCAACGATAAGCGATGTTGCCCAAATCCATAAGATAATCAACGAATTCGCCAAAAAGGGTGACCTTCTACCCAGGTCACTAAGCGAGTTATATGACCATCTGAGGGACTACAATGTTATTGAGCCGCCTGGTGGAGACGGAACAATAGTGGGTGTCTGCGGCCTGGGGATATGCTGGGAAGATCTGGCGGAGATCAAATCACTGGCTGTAATCCCAAGCCAACAGGGCAAAGGCTATGGCAAAAAATTGGTGGAGGCCTCACTGGAGGAAGCTGTACATTTTGGAATCCCGCGCGTGTTCACCCTGACTTACGTCCCCGAATTCTTTCGCAGACTGGGATTTGAGGAAACAGACAAGGCAAGGCTTCCCCAAAAAATATGGGCCGACTGCCTCAAATGCCCCCACTTTCCCGATTGCAAGGAGGTGGCACTAATCAAGCACCTGTCTTAACCCTATGACGGAAACCGGAGGAAACAATGTTTGGCATCGGAATGCCGGAATTAATCGTGATAATGGTTATTGCCCTCATTGTTATTGGGCCCAGCAAGCTGCCCGACATAGCCAGGGCCCTGGGCAAAGGTATAGCCGAATTTAAAAAGGCTACCCAAGAGATCAAGGAAAGCCTGGAGATAGATGAAGAGCTGAAAGAGGTTAAAGAGGATCTTGTGGATTCCGTCAGCGGATTAAAGGACGTGCTGGATTCCTCGGACGTAACCGCTGCAGAGGAAAAGACCAAGTATAAAGATTACGATGAAATGCTCCAGGATTATGAAAAAATGAAATCCGAAAGCGAAAAGGCCACGCCCGCCGATGAGTCGGCAAAGAAAGCAGAAGCTGAAGAGAAACAGGTGAAAGAAGAGGAGAACACGCCTGATGGTAGAGGATGAAAAGCAGCCCTTTATGAGTCATCTTGAGGAGTTGAGGAAAAGGCTGATGGCGTGTGCCATAGCCGTGGGAGTAGGTTTTGTGGCCGCCTATTTTTTTAAGGAGCGGCTGTTCGAACTGCTGGTCATGCCTCTGAAAAGGGTGTTGCCCGAGGGAGACAAGCTCATATTTACCAACCTCCCTGAAATGTTCTTCACCTATTTAAAGGTATCCTTTGTAGCTGGGTTGCTGGCAGCCATGCCGTTTATTTTTTACGAGATATGGATGTTTGTGGCGCCCGGCCTCTACCAAAAGGAAAAAAAGTTCCTGATTCCCTTTGTGATTTCCTCTAGCATATTGTTTGTGGGTGGTGCACTCTTCGGCTATTTTGTCGTATTTCCATTCGGCTTTAAGTTTTTCATGAGCTTCGCCAATGAATACATAAAACCGCTCCCTTCAGTGAAGCAGTACTTCTCCTTTTCAACCAAGCTCTTGCTGGCCTTCGGCCTTGTATTTGAACTGCCGGTTGCAAGTTTTTTTCTTGCCAAGATGGGACTGATAACCAGTGACTTCTTGAAAAAGCAAAGGAAGTTTGCGGTCCTGCTAATATTCGTGGCAGCGGCCATACTAACCCCGCCCGATGTAATCACTCAGATCATGATGGCCGGTCCCTTGCTGGCACTTTATGAGGTGAGTATTTGGGTTGCAAGGGTTGCGAGAAGTAAGAAAACAGACGAGGAAAAAGAATCCCAAGAGGAATAAAATTAGGGAAACAGCACCTTCCGGCTACCCAGTACGCTGACCACGAACGGTTTCTTTTGTACTTCCCCATCTTGCCCAAACGATATGCCACCGGTAAGCCCTTTGAAGGTGGGTCCCTGTGCTATGGCATTGCGCATTTGGTTTCGCGTCCTGGGTCCTGCCTGTTTGATTACAGCTTGGAGAAACCTTACTGTATCATATCCCGTGGCCGCTAGCAGCCCGGGGTCCTTCTCGTAATTGTTACGGTACCTTTCAACAAATTGTTCTACTTCCCTGTCTCCTGAAAAGGCAAAAAAACCGGAAGTAAAAATAGCTCCCTGGATATAGTCTTTTGCCAGTTTCAACAGCCGGGGAGAATCCCATAGACTTGTGCCCAGCAGCCAGATGTCGAGGATATCGTGATAGACCAATTGAGGAGCTATCATCACAACCCTTTCAGCAGAGTCCGGGATAAAAACGGCTTCAAAATCTATAATGGGGTCTTTTTCCTCCGGACCAAGCTCTGATTCTTCCTCTATGGGCAACTTTTCCTCCCTCAGTTTTTCGAGGAACTCTTTGGGCTTAGGTGCGTCGAGACCCACCATTCTCTTGATCTGAGCTGCAAAATCCGTGGTAGACGGGTCATAGGACTCTACCGCTCTTATCTCCCCACCTCGCCGTTCCACAGCATCCCAGAAAAGCCCCATAAAATATCGCCCATAGGCATTATCAGGGTACATGATCGCAAACCGTCTCATGTCCAGCCTTTCCATGGCCACGTGAACCAATCGTTCGATCTCTTTCTTGGGCAACATAAAATTGCGAAATATCATGTGACCCTTTTCAACAATGTCCTCTTTGCGGCAAAGCGTGATAAGTGGGAGGCCGAGGGTCTCGGCCTTCATAGCGGCCTGTTCCGCGCAGCGGCTCAGCAATGGGCCCATCGCTGCAACAACATTTTCCCGCCGTACCAATGTATCTACTGCATCGGCCGCTTTGCCCGGGTCCCCTCCCGTATCTCTTACGACCACTTCCAGATCAGTGCTTGACTCTCCGAACAATCCCATCCCCATTTCAATGCCATTCAGCACCTCCTGGCCATATATTGCAAAGGGTCCGCTCAGCGGCAAGAGACACCCTATCTTGTGAGGATCCACATTGAGGGCCAAAAATATCTTATCATACAGCACGCGGGCCTTTTGCAGCCATTTCTCCTCAACAGGGCTCTGCAGTAACTCGGTTATTACGTTCTCTGCCTCTTCCAGCTCGTCCATTCTGTAGCAGATCCTCGCCAGCCGGATTGCCACGGCAGGATAATATTTAGAACCCCTTGAGATCTCCATCATGCTCTCAAGCCCCGCCTTATCCACTTCCCGGATAAATGCCTGTATCTCAACCCCTATCTCTTTCGCCTCCATGGGACTTGTTTGCTCCAAGCCTTGTTCTGCCTCCATCAACCACTTCAGCGCCTTACTTTGTTCCAGCTTGGAGTAATAAGCCTTGCCCAGTATCAACGCCACATATGGTCCCAGTTCACTTTCAGGGTATTTGGTAAACCAAGCCTCACCTTCGGCAATGGCCTCCTCTATGGATCCTATCCTGTACAACACTACAACTAGCTTGTAGGCCACATCGGCCATGTACTGAAATGTTGGGAAATCTCTCTTCAGCCGGGAATAGGACTTAAGGGCCTCTACCAGCTTGTCCTTTTCAAGGTAGATGTCTCCCACCCGCATTAGGCACTCCGCCGCCATTTTCCCTTGCGGCTCGGCTTGCAGGTATTGGTTGTAAAGTGCGAGGGCATCATCAATCTTGCCCTGGTGAAATAGCGCCTCTGCCTTCCGGTAAGTCTCCTCGGGGCCGCGCGCTTCCCTGATGGGAGCCTTTTTCAACTGGACCGCCGGCTTGCAACTGAAAAGAAAAAGGGCCAATCCCGCCACGAGGGCGGAAACGGCCCTTTTAGCAGTCCATCCGGGTTGGATCACTTGTTCACTTCCTCGAAGTCTGCATCCACCACGTCTTCGTCGCTTGATCCTGACGATGAAGTCCCTGCTCCCGAAGCGCTGGCCCCTCCTGCCCCGGCCTGGGCCTGCTGCTGGCTGGCCTTTGCATACATGGCCTCGGCCAGTTTGTGGGAAGCCTGGGTCAGCTCATCGGTAAGTCGCTTAATCTCGTCCACATTGTCACCTTCCATAGCCTTCTTAAGTCTCTCAATGGCCTGCTTGATATTGTCCTTGGTGGCCTCATCCACCTTATCTTCAACATCCTTCAGGGACTTCTCTGTGGTATAAATGAGGGAGTCGGCATTATTTCGAGCATCCACCAGCTCCCTTTTCTTTCGGTCTTCTTCGGCATGAAGTTCCGCATCCTTGATGAGTTTCTGTATCTCCTCTTCGCTCAAACCGCTTGAAGCCGTGATCTTGATCGACTGCTCCTTACCCGTCCCCAGGTCCTTTGCTGACACGTGTACTATGCCATTTGCGTCAATATCAAATGTCACCTCGATCTGGGGCACTCCCCTTGGAGCAGGTGGTATTCCAACAAGTTGGAACCTGCCTAGGGTCTTGTTATCAGCGGCCATTTCACGTTCACCCTGAAGCACGTGTATCTCAACCGCGGTCTGATTGTCAGCAGCGGTAGAGAAAATCTGGCTCTTTCTGGTGGGTATCGTGGTGTTTTTCTCAATCAGCTTTGTAAAGACGCCTCCCAGCGTCTCGATTCCAAGAGACAAAGGAGTTACGTCCAGCAGGAGGACGTCTTTAACCTCGCCCCGCAACACCCCTCCTTGGATGGCCGCGCCGATTGCTACCACCTCGTCAGGGTTTACCCCCTTGCTGGGCTCTTTGCCGAATATCTCCTTTACCTTTTGCTGCACCTTGGGCATTCGCGTCATGCCCCCGACGAGGATCACCTCATCAATCTGGTCTGCGGTCAGACCAGCATCCTTCAGGGCAATGTTACAGGGCTCAACCACCTTCTCGATGAGATCATCTACTAGGGCTTCAAGCTTTGCCCTTGTGAGTTTCATGTTGAGGTGCTTGGGACCGCTGGCATCAGCGGTGATGAAGGGCAAATTGATATCGGTTTCCATGGCGCCCGACAGCTCGCACTTGGCCTTTTCGGCAGCCTCCTTAAGCCTTTGGAGCGCCATCCGATCCTTTCTCAAGTCTATTCCTTGATCCTTCATGAACTCGTCTGCAAGGTAATCTATGATTCTTAAGTCAAAATCTTCTCCTCCCAGATGGGTGTCCCCGTTGGTCGCCTTCACCTCAAAGACACCCTCACCGATCTCCAATATGGAAATATCAAAGGTTCCACCGCCTAGGTCGAACACAGCGATCTTTCGGTCTCCCTTCTTGTCAAGTCCGTATGCAAGCGCCGCTGCCGTAGGTTCATTGATAATCCTCTCTACCTTCAGCCCGGCGATCCTGCCTGCATCCTTCGTGGCCTGGCGCTGACTATCATTAAAATACGCGGGGACCGTAATCACCGCCTCTGTAACCTTCTCGCCCAGGTAATCCTCGGCGGTCTGTTTCATCTTCTGCAAAATCATTGCAGAGATTTCTGAAGGGCTGTAATCCTTGCCCCTGACACGCACCCAGGCATCACCATTGGGTGCTTTGACAATTTTGTATGGCAGTACCTTTATATCTTCTTGTACTTCTTTGGAGTCATACTTCCTGCCTATCAGCCTCTTTACTCCAAAGATAGTGTTCTCGGGGTTTGTAACGGCTTGCCGCTTTGCGGCTTGGCCTACCAGCCGCTCCCCGCTATCAGTGAATGCCACCATCGAAGGGGTCGTCCGGCTCCCTTCCGCATTGGCTATGACAACCGGATCGCCTCCCTCCATTACGGCGACACAGGAATTCGTTGTACCCAAGTCGATTCCTATAATTTTTCCCATTTTTATGCCTCCTTAGAAAACTTTTATACCCAATATATTCAGCCAGACAGATGATAGATTAGAATTTCAGCTCTCAGCAACCTAGGAATCCCGGTTCTCCTCTCCCCCCGATGTATCAACGGCGGCATCTTCTGGCTGGGGATTCTTGCTCACAACAACCATTGCTGGTCTTAGCAGTCGCTGGTTCAGGGTATATCCCTTTTGAAGTTCCTGAAGTACCGTACCGGTTTCCACTTTGTTCGTTTCTTCCTGGGACACAGCATGGTGAAAATTCGGGTCGAACCGCTCACCAACAGCCTTGACTTCCTCGACTCCTGCCTTTGAAAGGGCGTCTTTCAAACCCTTCAGGGTCAGTTCTATTCCCTCCCTTAGGGCATCAACAGAATTCTCGTCTTGAGCGTGCCTGAGCGCATTTTCCAGGTTATCCACGACCGGGAGCAGCTCCTTGATGAGCGACTCATTGGCAAACTTGAGGAAATCCTCTTTTTCCCTCCGGAGGCGTTTTTTCAGATTATCCATCTCAGCCTGGGCCCTGACGTACAAGTCCATATATTTTCTTGCTGATTCCTCTGCCTCCTTTAGTTTCTCAATCAGCTCGGCCTTGGTGAGCTTTTCCAGGGATAGAGTTTTGCCCTCAGCCTCCTGTTTCGAAGGCTTCTGTCCTGTGTCCGGTTTGTGGTTGTGTTTTATTTCGACCCTGTCTTTTTGTTCCACATCCATCATTTCTCTCAAAGAGATCATAGCGTTTTTTAAAGTAATATTAGTCTGTTTCCCTTTTTCGGGACTACGCGAAACGTTAAGCATCCCTCAGGGCTTTGTCAAGGCCCACTAAAAGCCCTATCTCCTAACCAAGATCTTTGCCCGTGATTCTTCTCAGGGCCTCAAGGTACTTTTCTCTAGTTTTTTGAATTATCTCCTCAGGCAGCTTTGGAGGGGGCGGCTGCTTGGCCCAGCCTATATCGGTGAGATAGTCTCGGAGGAATTGCTTGTCAAAGCTCTTCTGGGACCTGCCCGGCTCGTATTCGTCTGCGGGCCAAAATCGAGAGGAGTCGGGCGTAAGTATCTCATCTATTAGGATCAGTTCCCCGTCGCACAGGCCGAACTCAAGTTTGGTATCAGCTATGATTATTCCCCGCTCAAGGGCATAATCTCTGCCGAATTCGTATATTGTCAAACTGACCTCCCTTACCTTCTCGGCCAAGTCTTGGCCAATAAGCTCGGCCGCCTTTTCAAATGAAATGTTCTCGTCGTGGATACCCTCTTCAGCCTTGGTGGAGGGAGTAAAAATGGGGCTTTCCAGCTTTTGGGACTCTGTAAGCCCTTCAGGCAACTGGATTCCGCAAATACTTCCTTTCTCCTGATATTCCTTCCATCCAGACCCCGAGAGGTAGCCTCTCACTATACACTCCACTGGAAGCGGTTCAGCCCTTTTGACCAGCATGCTTCTTCCCTCCAGTTGCTCGGCAAAGGAAGCGCAAGAAGGAGGGTAGTCCTCGGGACTAGAGGCTATTACGTGGTTCGGAATGATGTGGGAAACCTTTTCAAACCAAAACAGCGACATTTGTGTCAGGATCTTGCCCTTGTCCGGGATCGGGTCATCCATAACCACATCATATGCAGAAATCCTGTCACTGGCTACGATCAATAAATTACCATTTACTTCATAAATATCCCTCACCTTTCCTCTCTTGATAAGATTCAGCCCGGGCAAATTGGATTCCTTCAACACGTTTTTATTCATTTTCTCCTCCCTTTCGTATTTAGGCAGTTACCCCTTCAAAACTATCAACACTTCTGGTATTTATAGCTCCAACGCTGGAGCATACCGCGATGAACGAGAGAATTCCAGTAGTAGCACGGGGGATACCGTGGCCATAGCAGATGAAAATCTGGCAATCAAGAAGGCGATTCAAGATCTGGAGAACCGGATTGACCAGATGCACCTTGACTTTGACAAGTTTATCCACGGTGATTTGAATCGCATGCCCCCATGGGAGGAATTGGAACAAGACCTGCTCGCCTTTTCCCGGAAGAAAATTTTTGACCTCCAGCTTTCCAACCAGCTAGACAGAATTCTGTACAAGTTCCAAACCCGCAAGAGGATCTGGCTCAGATGGCTGAAGGAAAGCCATACGCGCTGACCTTACATCCCATGTGCAGGCAAAGCTTCGCCCCAATGCCTAGTTGCCGTAACTCAGAGGATCAATGCTGAGCCTGGACAAATACTCCCTATAGTAACCAAGTACGGCGTTCCTAAATGATACTGTCTCGGGAAAAGGCGGGATTCCCCCGTATTTTTTTACTCGACCAGGCCCTGCATTGTATGCGGCCAAGGCAAGGCTGATATCCCCCCCGAATCTGTTGAGCATTTTCATGAAATACCTGTATCCGTGTCTAATGGCCTTTTCAACGTCCAGGCGGTCGTCAGCGCCATGGTTGAGTAATTCCTTTTCGTACTTCGAAAAAAGGGCCTGGCTTTTCTTGGCGAAACTAATAGACTTTTGCATATAAGACCACGCCCTTCTAATCTTTTCCTGTCCCCTGTCCTTTTCTATCTCTTCAATCAAGGCCAATGCCTTGGCCCTCCACTGCCTGGCTCTTCTCAGATACTCTCCTGCCTCTCGAAAATACGATGGATCATAAACGGATTGCATTCCAAGCTGCTTGGCCGTACTGGGCATGATTTGGGTGAGGCCTACTGCGCCTACCTGTGATACGGCAACCGGATCAAAATTGGATTCCCTTCGCATCAAAGCCATAAAAAGGACAGGGTGCACCTTGTAATGTACATTATTCGATTGAAAAAAAAGGCGTTCCACAATCTCTGCATAGGTTCTCAACCTAGGGGGGAAAATCATCTTCCACACGAGGGGCTTAACCGAGTCCTTTTCTAACAAAAACGAATCAAGGTCATACTCCCTCTTTATTTCACGAGATGCGCTCTTAACAAATTCATTAAATATGGAATTTACAAAATCAACATTTTCTGGCCTCAGGGGAGGGTCATAGCTTTCCCCCACATATGTTCGATTGAAAAAGTCGGCTAAGGAATCCCGAATCCTAAACCCATATCTTTCAAGGCTCCTAAAAAGTTCCTTTTCCAGCACCGGCTTACAAATATCTTGATCAAGCCTCTCGTCATTATCTCCGTTTAAGTCTTGATAGTATGCAGCCAACAGCTCGGCTGCCCTGGCCTTTTTTGACTTGTACGAGATGCAAAGATCCACCAGACGGTTCACCTTGTCTGTGTCCAAGCCCCCGGGCTTTGTCTGCTTCAATTCTTTTACAATTTGCTCGTGAATCTCATCAGCTTCGCTCAACAGGCGGATGGCGAGCCTATAGTCCTTGGTAATTCTAACCCTAAGCCCCAAGGCCCGCCCGGTCTCGGGGCTAACCCTCAGAATACCAGCTTCACCTTTGTATGTCTCATCATCAAGGCTCTTGGCTATGGCCACCATATTGTAACGGGCAATCATCTGTCCTATGAGTTTAAGGCCCTCTGGCCTGGGGACAGCATGGGCTTTGCACAGGCCTGTGCCTATAACCAGTAAGGCAACTGCAGTGAAAAGCCTTGACAGCCTATTCACCCTGATCTCCTGGTTCACTTACCTCGAAAGCGTGCAATGGGAAGGAAGACACAAACATGATGGCTGGGTAGTGTATCAAAAAAAAAACCATTGTTGAAGCAGTCGGTAGTTGATTTTGAGCTCGGTTTGTTGCTACAAAGACTAATCCCTAACCCTTAATTACCGCAAAACAGGCGCGGCCCATACAAGTTGCCATGGAAATATTGAAGGAAATAGCAAGGATAGTTGTTCCATTGCTCATAATAATGGATCCACTGGGCAACCTTCCCTTCTTTATGATGTTCACGGCGGGCAAAACCCCTGCCGAGCGAAATAGAACAGCCGCCGTTGCAACGGTGACAGCGGCCCTGATCTTGTTGTTTTTTGCCTTGACCGGCAACTTTGTTCTGAATTTCTTCCACATAAGCCTTCCTGCGTTCCAGCTGGCCGGGGGGTTTATCTTCTTTATTTATGCCTTGCAGATGCTGGCCCTCATCCCAACCGGCTTAAAGACCAGCGATGAAGAAGAACACGAAGCAATATCCAAGGACAGTGTTGCGCTTGTACCCCTCGCCACCCCGTTCCTGGCCGGCCCCGGGGCCATTACCGCTGTCCTTGTCTGGAGGGACAGGCTCGCGGGCCTCCCGATTGTGGCTGTTTTCATAACAGCAATCCTACTGGCCTGCCTGCTTGTCTACCTGGCATTCCGTTTTGGGCACAAGATAACCAATTTGTTGGGAGTTGGGGGCATCAGGGTCCTCACCAGGCTGATGGGCTTGCTTCTCGCCGTTATTGCCGCGGAGTTTATCGTGGAAGGGCTCCGGGGCGTGTTCTAAGACCACACAGCACTGTTGACATCTTCATAACTGTTCTTAGTTTTAATTAGCCTGCCTAAAAATTACCTGCTTAAGACCGTTTACCATGCCATCTTTTTGAAGTGGTGAACCAAAGGGCTTGGTAGTGCAGGCACGAAAATCAAGACAATCAGGAGGAATCAACATATGAGGTTGGATAAATTCACACTGAAGGCACAAGAGGCAATACAGGCCTCTCAGCAAATAGCCGAGCGTTTCGGGAATCAGCAGATAGAACCTGAGCACATTGTCAGGGCCGTCCTGGAGCAGAAGGAGGGAGTCATTCCTCCTCTGTTAGGTAAGATAGGGGCAAATCAGGCCCAGCTCATAGAAGCCTTTGAGGCCGCCATTGACAAGCTGCCCAAGGTTTCGGGAGCTGCGATGGGCCAGTTATACATTTCTCCCCGCACAAAGAATGTGCTCGACAAGGCCTTTGAAGAGGCCGAGCAAATGAAGGATGAATATGTGAGCCTCGAACACATTCTTTTGGCGGTGACAGAGGAAAAGGAGGGTGATGCCGCCCGTATTCTGGCTGAGGCCGGCATCACCAGGGACACCATCCTTAAGGCCCTGGTAGATATCCGAGGAGGACAGCGTATCACAGACCAAAATCCAGAGGACAAGTACCAGGCCCTGGAAAGATTCAGCAAGGATCTCACGGCCCTTGCAGCCAAAGGTGAACTCGACCCAGTTATCGGGCGGGATGAAGAAATCAGGCGGGTCATTCAGGTGCTGTCTCGCAGAACCAAGAACAACCCTGTTCTCATAGGAGAGCCTGGTGTAGGGAAAACCGCCATCGTAGAGGGCCTGGCACAAAGGATTGTGCAGGGGGATGTTCCCGAGACCCTTAAGGACAAGAGGCTGGTAGCTCTGGATATGGGGGCCCTTATCGCCGGGGCAAAATACCGCGGTGAGTTCGAAGACAGGCTAAAGGCCGTTATCAAGGAAATCACTGACTCCCATGGCCAGATCATTCTCTTCATAGACGAAATGCATACACTTGTAGGCGCGGGGGCTGCCGAAGGAGCAGTGGATGCCTCTAATATGCTGAAGCCTGCCCTTGCAAGGGGAGAGCTGAGGTGCATTGGTGCAACCACCATAAAAGAATACCGTAAATACATCGAGAAAGATGCCGCCCTTGAGAGAAGGTTCCAGCCGGTGTTGGTTGAAGAGCCCACGGTGGAAGATACCATTTCCATATTAAGAGGTTTGAAGGAAAAATACGAGGTCCATCACGGCGTGCGAATAAAGGACTCCGCCATTGTGGCCGCGGCCACCCTTTCGCACCGCTACATCACGGACCGCTTTTTACCTGACAAGGCCATTGACCTGATTGATGAGGCCACATCCAGGCTCAGGATCGAGATCGACAGCATGCCTGCGGAGATCGATGATCTGCAGCGCAAGATCACCCAGTTGGAGATTGAGCGGGAGGCCTTAAAGAAGGAAAAAGATCCGGCATCCAAGGACCGCTTGGTCAAACTCGAGCAGGAACTGGCCGAGTTGTCAGCCCAAAGGGAAGAAATGATAGAGCATTGGAAAAAGGAAAAGGAGGTCATTACCCGGATAAGGGAGATCAAGGAGCAACTAGAGGCGACCAAGGCTGAGGCTCAAAAGGCCGAGAGGGAAGGTGACCTTACCAAGGCGGCGGAACTAAAGTACGGAAAACTCATAGAGCTTGAAAAGGCCTTAGAGGAAGAAAACAAGAAACTGGCCGAACTCCAGAAAGACCGCAAGATGTTAAAGGAAGAAGTGGATGCCGAAGATATTGCAGAGGTAGTGGCCAAATGGACAGGAATCCCCGTGGCAAAGCTAATGGAGGGGGAAAAAGAAAAACTCCTGCACATGGAAGAAAGGCTCGCTCAACGTGTGGTAGGGCAGGAAAAGGCCCTTATTGCTGTGTCCAATGCAGTGAGGCGTGCGCGCTCCGGGCTCCAGGATCCCAATCGTCCCATTGGATCTTTCATATTCCTCGGCCCCACGGGCGTCGGCAAGACAGAACTCGCAAGGGCCTTGGCCGAATTTCTCTTTGATGATGAAAAATACCTCATCCGGGTTGACATGTCTGAGTACATGGAAAAACACTCTGTAGCCCGGCTGATAGGTGCGCCGCCCGGTTATGTGGGCTACGAGGAAGGAGGTTATTTGACTGAGGCAGTAAGGCGTCATCCTTACTCCGTGATCCTATTCGATGAGATAGAAAAGGCACATCCCGATGTTTTCAATGCCCTGCTGCAAATCCTGGATGACGGCCGTCTTACAGACGGCAAGGGACGAACCGTGGACTTCAAGAACACGGTTCTGATCATGACCTCCAACGTCGGCAGCCAGTGGATACAGGAACTGGCGGGTAAGGAACCTCAGGAGATGGAACGACGCGTGATGGATGCGTTAAGGGCTACTTTCAAGCCTGAGTTCCTGAACCGAATAGATGAAATCATCATATTCAACTCGCTGGGTCCTGAAGAGATCAAGAAGATAGTTGACATACAGATTGGACTGCTGGCAAAGCGCCTTGAGCCACAAAAGATAACCATAGAGCTTACGCCAGCGGCTAAGGAATTCCTGGCAAAGGCTGGATTCGACCCGGTATACGGTGCCAGGCCGCTCAAGAGGACCATACAGCATCTCATTCAAGATCCCTTGGCCACCAAGATCCTGGAAGGGTCCATAAAAGAAGGAGATCATGTGGTCATAGACGTGCAAAATGAGGAGGTAGTGTTTAAGTGAGCCGGAGTTATCAGTGAGCTAGAGTGGGCTAAAGTTGTGAATGAGCTAGAGTGACAAAAGGGGCGAAAAAGAAGCAAGGATAAAGGTTAAAGGCTAGATGGGTTTATCCTTTGGCCTTTTGCCTTTATCCTTTCACCTACCGCCTCGGGGCGGTTCCGCGTTCATCTCCTCCCTCAATTTCCTCGAAGGATGAAAGGTTACGGTTCTACGCGACGGGATTATAATAGACTGGCCGGTTTGGGGATTCCGACCCTTTTTCGCCCACCTAAACCTCACCTTAAACTTTCCAAATCCGCTTATGAGTACGTCATCCCCCTTTTCCAAGCTGCCCTTAATCAACTCGAATACCGTGTCAACTATGCTTGCAGCCCTTTTCCTTGATAGGTACACGTGTTCCATTTCGGGGAAAAGGGACCGTTGAAGGGGCTTCTCCTTTCTCACAAAGAAAACCCTTTGTCTTACACTTTCAACAAGTCGGCCCTTTGTTAAGGTCATGAAACCCCCGGACTCATGTAATTCATTGGCAAAAACTCTCACATCTGGTAGTCTTTGTCAATAAGTTGCAAGACCTTAAAAAGCCAGAGGTAAATCAATGCGCCCTTCGTTTCAGCCCAGGCTTGTCAACAATCCCTTTTCGGATCCCGGGCTGTTCATACCATTTCGCTTCGAGAAAAGGGCTATCCTTTTTGACCTAGGCGACCTGCATCCCCTGTCCTCCAGAGACTTACTCAAGATCACCCACGTATTCGTGACCCATACGCATATGGACCACTTCATAGGATTTGACGTCCTTTTGAGGCATTTCCTTGGACGGCACAAGACATTGCATGTGTTTGGGCCGGAGGGTTTTTTCTCCAATATCGAAGGAAAATTCGCCTCCTATACCTGGAACCTGGTAGGCGAGTACGAGGACGAACTCCTGATCCACGCTTATGAAGTGCGCGCGGATGTAATCCTGGAAAAGACCTATATTTGCAAACAGCAATTCAGGGCCAAGCCCCTCGTCACCAAAAGAGCCAACAATGGGATACTCTGGTCGGAACCTTCATTCCATATCCGGGGGACAATCCTCGACCACCGCACGCCGTGCCTGGGCCTGTGCCTGGTCGAAAATTTATACGTCAATGTTATCAAGGAGGCACTGGATGAAATTGGCCTGCCCGTTGGCCCTTGGTTAAACCGGTTCAAACAGGCTGTTTACGAGAAAAGGGATCCCTCCACCGAGTTTAGGGTGACCTGGGAAGAACGGGGAGTAGTTGTCAAGGAAAAAGGTTTCAGGCTTGGAGATCTCATCGACAAAATTGCAAAAATTTCTCCGGGCAAAAAGGTTGGATATATTACTGATGTGATAGGGACACGGGAAAACCGCGAAAAAATTGTCTCCCTTGTCAAGGATGCTGACATTCTTTTTATCGAGGCCGCATTCCTGGACAAGGACAGGGAGATCGCTCGAAGGAAATTCCATCTAACCGCCAGAGAGGCTGGTCTGATTGCTGCGGAAGCCAATGTGAAGTACCTAAAGCTATTCCATTTCTCTCCGAGGTACATGGGGGAAGAAGAGGCCTTCGACACAGAGGCCTTGGAGGCCTACGAGCAACGGAGGGGTCATTTGCCAAACTGAAGATCATGTAGCTGGCGGAATCGACCATTGAGAGACAGCAACTGTTCCAGGCTGCCCGATTCGATGATCTTCCCTTCTTCCAATACGTAAATCCGATCAGCACGTAGGATTGTGCTGAGCCTGTGGGCCACCACGAGGATGGTCCTGGTTCCGTGCAGTTTCTCTATGGTCTCCTGCACCAACTGTTCGCTTTCTGCGTCAAGGGCAGAGGCGGCTTCATCCAGGATAAGTATGGCAGGATCGGTCAGCAGGGCACGCGCAATAGCGATGCGCTGGCGTTGCCCGCCCGAAAGCATGGTGCCTTGGTCCCCCACTACCGTATCGTAACCCCTTGGTTGGGCCAAAATGAATTCATGGGCGTTGGCAGCCTTGGCAGCGCGTATTACCTCCTCCATGGAGGCCTCGGGGTACCCGTATCTTATATTATTGCAGATTGTATCGTGGAACAAGAGGATGTCCTGGTTTACGATTCCTATTTGGCGCCTCAGCGATGAAAGGGTCACGTCCCTGATATCGACCCCGTCAATCTTGATGGCCCCATCCTTTACGTCGTAAAACCTCGGTATTAAATCCAATAGGGTGCTTTTCCCGGCCCCTGTCGAGCCCACAAACGCCACCATCTCACCGGCCCGAATACTGAAGGAGATTCCCCGTAGCACAGGTTCGCCGTTGTTATAACTGAACGTAACCCGGTCAAATTCTATGGACTCCCTGTGTCTGGGCAGATCAGCTGCGCCCGGTCGGTCCCTTATCACCGGCTCGGTATTCATGATGCCAAACACCCGTTCTGTGGCGCCCTGAAGCGTGCGGAGGCTGTTGTGTACCTTGGCAAGCCGTTTTACAGGCGCGTAAACGCGGGAAAATGCGTAAATCATGGACATCATTTCCCCTAGGGTGTGATGAAAATAGACCTTGCCCAGAATAAGGATCCCTGGCAAGACCAAAAACAGTGTCACATCCAGCATTGGCGCGAGACCCATGTTCCACCTGTACCAGTGCATCACCCTTTTGTAGAGGTTTTCCGCCAGGTCTCGAAATCTTTCCACCTCTTTATCGCCTTGGAAGAACCCGTGAACAAGTTTCAGGCAAAGCAACATCTCCTGGTAGGCCGAGGTCACCTCCGCGGTAGCGTCTTGCACCCTAATTGCATGTTTCTTTGCCTTGCGTCCGAAGAGCTTTATTATCCAGACAATTACAGGCCCTGCCACAAAGACAATTATCGTGAGCTTGTAGTTCATTATGACAAGATAGATAAGGAATGCTATGGCGGTCAGAGGATATTGGATGAAGCCGCGCAACACATCTGCTATCCTGCCCTGCATTACGCTTAAATCGGCTGTGGCCCTGGCAACAAGCTCCCCTCCCTTTTTTTTCTCGTAAAATTCAAGTGGCAACGACACAAATTTCTTGTACAGATCAATCCGGAGGGATTTGACGGCCCTGTTGGAAAAAGCCGCTGCAGACAGTCCCCCGAAATATGAGGTCAATGCCTTCAAAAACACTGCAGCAAAGGCGATTACAGATAACAGCACCAGCAGCTGGTTCGGCGTGATACTGTCGACTATGGTTATCTGGGTCTTGTGCCACGAAAGCCACGAAGCCGGATCATGTCCAATCCACGGTATTTGCCAGCTGACAGGCTCGTTTCCAAGCTTCATCCCCTTGTCAACAAAGGGTTGCAGCAGGTATGCGGGAATGACTACAAACAGGGAGGAAATTGCGGTTAGCCCCATGGACACAAACATCAAGGTCTTGTGCCTTCGGACGTACCCAGCTATGTCTTTGCCCAGCATGAATTCAAGCATGGTTACAAGTCTTGCCGGCTAGTTGGTACGAAAAGGTACTTTGCTTATCGGACAGCAGGCGGGCTTTGATGAACACGGAACAAGCAATCGCTAAGGTGTCGGATTTCTTACACAGCACCTATGTAACGGGAAATCACTATCCTTTGCACCTCTGAGGTCCCCTCTCCTATCTCCAGCAGTTTTTGGTCCCGGTAAAATCTTTCAACATCATATTCTTTCATCAAGCCATAGCCACCATGGAGCTGAACAGCGTGATTGGCGCAACGGTACATAACCTCCGAGCAATAAAGCTTGGCCATGGCCGCCTCTTTCCCGAATGGTTTATTATTGTCGCAGAGCCAGCAGGCCTTGTAAAGTATTAGTCTCGCACACTCAATTTCCATGGCCATGTCTGCCAGTTTGAAAGAGTTGACCTGAAAATGGGCAATAGGCTTTCCAAACTGCACCCTTTCTCTTGCGTATTTTAGTGCCTTCTCAAAACAGCCCTGGGCCCCGCCAAGTCCCATGGCTCCTATGGACAACCTTCCCTTGTCCAGGGTTTCCAGCATCTGGCGAAACCCGTGGCCTCTTTGGCCAAGCAGGTTTTCCTTTGGGACCCGGCAATCATCAAAATACAGCTCACTGGTGTTGGAGGCCCTCCACATCATTTTTCCGTGCATAGGCTTGGCCTCGTAGCCGGCGGTACCAGTCTCAACCAAGATACAGGAAAGCTCTGGTCTGCCATCTTCCCTGGTGCCGGTTCGACACAGGGCGGTAACACCCGCGCTTATCCTTGTGGAGGCATTTGTAATGAATATCTTGCTGCCATTTAGCACCCACTGGTCCCCATCAAGCACAGCCGTTGTCTGAGAATTGCCTGCATCAGAGCCTGCGTTGGGCTCGGTCAAACCAAATCCCCATAAGGCCTCACCACTACATAGCTTGGGCAGGTATTTTTGCTTTTGTTCTTCATTTCCGTAGTAATATATGGGACCGATACCCAGGGAATTGCCCGCGGCCACGGTGGCAGCGTGCGAGCCGTCCACACGAGCAATCTCCTCCGTTGCAATAATATAGGAGAGGTAATCCATGCCTTGGCCCCCATAATTCTCGCTGACCACCATACCGAACAGCCCCAACTCGGCCATTTTTTGCATGGTTTCATAGGAGAACTCCTCCCTCTCATCCAGCTCCTTTGCAACAGGCCTTATTTCCTTTTCAGCGAAGTCCCTGACTGATTTTCGCAAGATCTCCTGTTCCATTGATAAGGTGAAGTCCATGGCCTCTCCTTTTGCCTCAAAGATATAGGTCAAAAACATCTATTATTAGCGCAAAGTTATAGGCACAAGCCCATAAAATGTCAATGACAAATGAGGCGGGCGGCGCAGGCACATCGGTTTTCAAAAATCGGCATCTCCCGATTTTTAAAAAAACGAGGCCCTCTGTGCTTTCTGTGCCTCTGTGGTAACCCTGCTGCCTTTCCGTCAGGCAGGGCAGGTGTGCTGGCGGCAGCAAACAAGTTTCAAAGGTCTAGACTGTTAGGGAAAATAAATAATTGACTTCTGCATAGGCAGTTTATAGAAAGAAGGTCGTGAATTGCTAAGACTAATGAGAAAGGAGTATGGGGCATGATAAAGTTCAGCGATAGACAACTCAAGGTACCAAAATTCATGAGGCCCGTATATTTAGTCACAGCAGGGCAGTCAAAATTTGATCGGGCCATTCCAGAGAAAAGAACCGAAGAACTGTGCATCGACGCCCTTACCATGGCAGCGAGGCTCATCGACAAGACGCCGGCAGAGCTGAAAAGTTACATCCACACGGCGTACTATGGGCATTTCGCGGACCATTTCGGTGACCAACTTCTGGGCGAAGCCGTAATCCACGACCGCTTGGGGCTGGA
>Ga0164318_10001578_pt1 | contig 20439 bp, 18 predicted proteins | sample GuaBasSedimGuay9_FD_113734 | JGI IMG/M metagenome (GOLD analysis project Ga0164318, IMG submission 113734) | Subseafloor sediment microbial communities from Guaymas Basin, Gulf of California, Mexico - Guay9, Core 4571-4, 0-3 cm | ecosystem: Environmental > Aquatic > Marine > Hydrothermal vents... | reverse complement strand
CTTCCGGTCATGCCTCCGGTGTTTATTTCTACCGTCTCCAGGCCGGAGAATTCGAGGCAACCAGGAAGATGCTGTTGTTGAAATAAAATCTTCTCAGGGGGAAGAAGCTCAATCGATTGAATCGATTTCCTGATCAGGTCGATCAGTCAATCACAATAAAGATTGAGCACATTGCCCGGCGGTGTCGTGCTCTCACCGCCGGGTTTTTTATTTAATCCGTTCAATAGAATGAGATTTGGTGATGACAGGCAAATTCCCCCGATATCGAATAAACCCTTCGCACCACAAATAAATATTAAAAAACTTGACATTGTGGAATCTTTATTAGATATTATTATCAGCTGGACTGTCAAAGTCTTTCTTGAAAATACGACTCTTCATAATATAAATTTTGGTAACAGCATAGATCATGTCGGTCGAAAACATACAAAAAATAAATTTTGAGTTTCGCGAAAAACTCAATAGTGTAGCCGAAGGATTTCGGCATAATTTTTGTTATCAGTGCGGAGCCTGTGTCGGCGATTGTCCGGCCAATAATTATTCCGGGACTTTTAACCCTCGGATAATTCTATTAAAAGCGCTTCTCGGCATGGAAAAGGACCTTATCAGTCCCGACTCGGAGATCTGGAACTGTACCAACTGCTATACCTGCTGGGAGAGATGCCCCCAGGATGTTCGGCCCATTGATGTCATAATTGCCTTGAAAAATCTTTGTCAAAGGCTGGGACAGGCGCCCGATATTATTCATAAAATCTCAAACAGCGTAATGGAGTCGGGAATTACCACTACCGTGACATCGGCGACTGTCAGGCGTCGTGAGCAATACAACCTGCCGCCGGTGAGAGATTACGCGGTTGACGAAATAAAGAAAATTATCGGGAGCAAGTGATTTGAAGTACATTCCGTTTTTCGGTTGTATGATGACGACCAAGTATCCATGGTTCGAGGCGGCCGTCCGCAAAACAACGGCCGTCATCGGCATGGAACTGGTGGATATCGAGGGGTTTACCTGTTGCCCAGACCCGATTTATTTCCAGGCCTACGACAAAATCGATTGGTACACCATCGCCGCTCGCAATATCGCCCTCGCCGAAGCGGTTGGGCATGATATTATTACTACCTGCTCCGGATGCACCGCGACCCTGTCCGAAGTGAATCTGACCCTGAAAAAGGATATGGAGTTAAAAGACAAGGTAAATAAACGTCTGAAAAAGATTGGGATGAAATATAACGGAACAATAAATGTGAGACACGCCGTGACCGTGGTTCGCGATGATATCGGTTTCGACAGGGTCGCCGAGACAGTGACACGTCCGCTAAACCACCTTAAAGTCGGTGTTCATTACGGCTGCCATCTTCTCAAACCGTCACATGTCATGAACGTCGATGATCCCGATCACCCGACCATTCTCGACAGGTTTATCGAAGCCACCGGAGCCAAACCGATTCATCACGAAAAAACCCTCCTGTGTTGCGGAAGGGCATGCATGACCGACTCGATATCGAGCAATATGGTTGTCGATATTCTTGAATCGATCAAGGCCAATAACGCTGATTGTATGGGGTTGATATGCCCGACCTGTTTTGACGAGTTCGATACCGGTCAAATCATCCTCGGGCGCAAATTGAAAAGAAACTTTTCCGTGCCGGTAATATACTCTTTCCAATTACTGGGGCTTGCTCAGGGAATGACCCTTGAGGAGGTGGGCTTGAATATGCACAAGGTCAAGTTCGATAAAATTCTCGAAGCGGTTCCTGCCTGATAGGTTACATTACTCCGGTTTGATTTTCTCGGATAATTCTTCAATGAGATCTCCGGTATGACTGCTGCGTTCACGGCAATCCTTATAAAGTCTGTCTCCCGCATCAGGATCATCGCCATAGCCCATATCGGCGGCAATTGGCCCAAGATACTCGACGTCGATTACGTTCTGAGCGGCCACTTTCAGCCGATAAAGATCACGAAGGTTCTTGATAAAATTGAGATGACGGCCAATCTCAACCAACCGATTGGCGTGATGCGGTTCGAGTTCGATGACCTGCCTTAGAAATCTTCTGGACAGGGGTGCCCTTGCTTCATATTTTGCCTTATACATCAGCAGCAGCATTTCAATATCCCTCAGACCGCCGCGGCACTCCTTGATATTATTCTTGTGGGCCGTACTGTTTTCCTCGTGTCGGGAGGACATTTCAGCTTTAATACGTTCAATGTATTCCCATTTCCGGGCATATACCTTGGGGAAAATAATCTCATCGTAAAACTTCTTGTCGAGTTTTCTGGAGCCGACAAGCATCCTCGATGTCAATATCTGTGACTGATCTATGAATACGTTTTCATCCTTGCGATCCAGATATTCGGCAAGCTGCCTGATACTTATCACATAACTGCCGAAATGATCGGCGAACCGGTGATGGGGGATAATACCTCTTTTGATTATATGGTTATTCATCTTGCCGACTATTTTATTGCAGTAATCAATACCTTCCTGATCGGTCGAATCAAGAATGACTATCATGTCATAGTCGTCGTCAAAGCCCTGTTCCCGGGCATGCCCCCCGGTGGCATACAGTGCAAATAAATCATGAGTATGCATTGAATACCCGTGCGAAAGGTGCACATTCTGCTGGCAGAACTCATAAAGCGATAGAGTGTAATTGTCGCAAAACTCTATAAATTCGTAATCGGTCCGTTCGCAATCAGCCCCTTCCATAGCCAGCAGACTTACCCGGACAAACTCAAGGTCATAGTAATCGCCCAGCTGATCCAGGCGTTCCTGCGTGGTGGGTAACGATGTCAGATCGCTGTAAAACCCCTCCGCTATTTCCCTGAGTCGATCGTTCTTACGAAGGTTTTTTATGTAAATGGGGAATTTGTTCAGAATCTTATGAAAATGCTGCTTGAAAAAATGACTGCTCTGGTAATGAATATTTGTCAGCGTCAGTAGTTGCCTGTAACCGGCAAGAAGTTCCGGTGTGGCCGGTTTTTTTTGTACCAGATCCACGAATTTTTGTAAAGTCTGCCACTGAATGAGCGCCAGAAATTTGTTGAGATCCTGAGGGTGGGCATAAAGGATCTGGGTCAGCGAATAAAGCGCCGTCGGCAGACGGCCCAGCTCATCGAGAAACAGACTGCTGATAGTGTTGAATACTCTTTTCGTCTTCTCATCCCTGGCCTTTTTCCCGATTATTACAAGAAATCGCAGGATCGAGGCTGGATTATATTCAGCCCCCGCGACATACCCTTTGGCGACCTTATTAAACAATCTGTCCGGAAGCTGATTGAAACTATCGATAAATTCGTTAAAAAAGCGGTTGTCCTCCTGGCCTATTTCTTCCTGGAAGTCATCCCAGTACGTCGCCCCCCTGACCAGCTTGGAGGTCCTTATGAAATCGATGGCAAGATTACCCTTGAATCCCGGTCTTTTATGAATATCGCCGGAAAAAACCGGTCGAAAAATACTGATTTTGAGAAGATGTTTCTTGATGTCGTCCAGAAGGATTTCAATAGCCTTTATACCTTTCTCCAAAAATTCATAATAGATGACCAGCATGAAATCCTTTGCCTCGACCACCCCCTTCTTTTCAAAACCGATCATTTCGGCTATTTTTGCCACCAGGCTATCGACACCTTCATCCTGGAGATATATTTCTTCATCCTGTGCAACCATTATTTGATACAGATGACGGAATAATTCGAAGAAGCTCAGTATCCGCTCGATATCTTCATACTGGACCCGTCTTTCCGGGTTTTTTTCTTTGAGATCATCGATGATGTTCCACGTGTTTACCTTGTGAATGCCATGGACCACTTTCAATGCCGACAATAGACTTTTTATCGGGCGAAGAGCGTCATCCTTGGGATTGATGACTTCCGGTGCTTTACGGCTCGTCAGTAGCGAGTTAATTTCGCCGAGAATCCCTCGGAGAAAAGCCTCGTGGAATCGGTTATCCGCCTTTTGAGGATCATGGAAAAATCTGTTTGTAATCCTTGTTTCGAACTCTTCAAAAAGTGAATAACTGCCCAGTATGACCGCCGCCCCAAGCATTTCCGTAACAATGACAAAATCATACTGACCCCGGTCGAGTATTTTTTCATATTGATCGATAGTCGCTGTGAAACTGTTTTCGACAACATGCTCGGACAGATGAAAATGCAGACGGTTGGCCTTTTTGAACATCTCGCTGGCCAGCCGTCCGATCGCACGGTTCAGGACTTCCGCATCCTCGGGATTCCTGTGAATAATACCCAGATCGATATCATCCTGATCAGCCCGCGTACCAACGCTAAGCATGGAATATTCCATATCGGTATGTTCGTTGTTTAGAAACAAATTGAGAAGACGTTGCATATAGCATTTCGTCAGGAGACGAAACATCCTGCCCGATTCAAGCATCAATTTCTTGCCCGTCTGCGAACGCTGTTTGCTGGTCGCCAGTTCCAGCTTTACTATATCCACGAGGCGAAGATTCATGTGCAGGAACTGCAATGCAAAATAGCACCCCAGAAAATCAAGTTTTTCCTGATAATCCGACGTGAGTTCCAATATGGTGTCCATCTCACCCGGAATCTCCAGCGAATAACTCCACAGATGAACCATATCCCGTTTGTCATAGCGCTCCAGAGTATCGGTCAGTTTCTCGATATTTTCGGAGATGATGTGAAGATACTTGCGGTTATAATTACCTAATGATGATGTTTTTTCAGTGAGACGGGTCAGCGGGTCTTTCATCTGGAATATCCTTCAAGCCAGGCGTTTTATCAGGTGTGGATTCGGCCCTTCAATTCTCCTGCCAACAGGCATTGATTAAACGTCCGCAATGTATTAATCGCCTATTGTTTCCGGTGCCTCGGCGGCGATTTGCAGACCGGTTTCGAATGCGCTCATGTAAATATCTTCTGACATCCTGGGTACGCGCGCCAGAATTGCCTGACGAATGGATTTTTTTTCAATTGCATCGCAGACCTCGGCCAAAAATCCGAGCGCGAGTATATTTATCAATGATGGCTTGCTGAGCTTCGATTTCGCAATCTCGAGAAAGGGCGCGGAATAATGAATTTGTCCCGGCTCTATTCCGTCAACCACGATATTGCTGTCGGCAATAATCATCCCGGATGGTTCAAGATCGGGGATATGTTTGTCGAATGCCTCCTGGGTCAGGACAAGCAGAATATTTACCGATTCTACCCTGGGACAATCAATAGCCTCATCGGATAGGACAATTTCCGCGCAGCTTGCATTTCCTCTTGCCTCGGGCCCGTAAGAGCAGCTTTCCGCGGCGTTTTTGTTGTCATAAACCGCCCCGGCCTCGGCCAGAATACGGGCCGCCTGAATAAGTCCGTGACCGCCTGCCCCGCTCAGTCTTATGCTAAATCTAAAGCTCATTTTATCTTATCATGTCATTGATATGCCTTATTAATGAAACTCCGAACACTTATAATATATATAAACACTGTAATATTAGCAACAGGGAATATGTCCATTACGACCGTTAATACCCTGTTAAGGCGGTTAAATGGCCGTAATCCATGGATTTTGCGAAAAAATATCAAATTAATTGAATTTCTCTCTGGACGTTGATTTCGAAATATGTTATATTTTCAGGCAAGGGGTAAATAGTAATCATTACGGGGCGGCCGATTACTGATTTCGAACCCGATATCTTTAGTGGCTTTTCAATTAGTCGTTATTAGCTGTTCTTATAAAGAAAACAGAATCACTCGAGAAAAAAGATAACAGGCTCGAATTATACACGTTGTAGCTGTCAGTCTGATTAATTTACTGTTAAATAAATAGTTAATAAGACTTATTACACTATAATGTTGTTCGAAGGGGAGGATTCCCATGAAGTTTTGGAGAACCCCTTTAGATATCGATCAGCTTAAGATTCCTAAAGGTGATGTTCATATTCTGGAAGAGCGTTGCAAAGGCTGTGGCTTCTGTGTCGAATATTGCCCCAAAGGCGTTTTGAAACTGTCCGACAAGTTTAATTCTAAAGGCTACCATCCACCAGTCGTCATCAAACCCGGCGAATGTGTCAACTGTGATCTCTGTGAAATGATTTGTCCGGATTTTGCGATTTTCTGTCTCCGGGTGGAGGAAGTAAACAAGGAGGTGGCAAGTGAAAGCTAAACCAGAAAATGTCCTGACGGGAAGCCATTATCTTGATGGCAACCATGCCAGCGCCGAGGGAGCTATTGCCGCTGGTTGCCGCTTTTTCGGGGGCTATCCGATTACGCCATCCACCGAGATCGCGGAAAGAATCTCACAGCGATTTCCCAGGATCGGCGGCATCTTTGTCCAGATGGAAGATGAATTGGCCAGCATGGCGGCCATCCTGGGAGCTTCCAATGGCGGCGTAAAATCAATGTCATGTACCTCAGGGCCGGGATTTTCACTGATGATGGAAAATTTCGGACTTGGCATTATGATGGAAACACCATGCGTTCTGGTCAATGTCCAGAGAGGCGGACCGTCGACCGGATTGCCCACCCTTCCGGGGCAGGCCGATATGATGCAGGCAAGATGGGGTTCGCATGGGGATTATGAGGTGATCGCCCTGGCTCCCGATTCCCCGCAGGAATCATTTGAACTGACCATCCATGCTTTCAACCTTTCCGAGAAATACCGGATGCCTGTTTTGATAATGACCGATGAGTGTGTCGGCCACATGACCGAAAAAGTGGTCATACCTTCGGCTGATGAAATCGATCTTGTTGAAAGAAAATATACCGATAAAAAGCCCGGCGAAGCCTGGCCTTATGAATGGAATGGAAAGTCAATTCCGCCGATGCTTCCTGTCGGAAAGGGCTACAAATTCCATATTACCGGACTGACACATGATGAAAAAGGCTATCCTGTCATCAATGCCGAGGCCCAGGAAAAAAATGTCCGGCAACTCATTGATAAAGTCAAAAAAAACGCGGATGATATAATCTGGCTCGAAGAATGGGACACCGACGGTGCGGATATAATCGTGATGTCATATGGTATCTCGTCCCGCGTCGCCCGGCCGGCGATAGCAAAGGCCAGGGCGGATGGTATCAAAATCGGCCAGATAAGAATGATTACTGTCTGGCCGTTCCCCGAAAAACGGATCAGGGAATTGGCCGGCAAAGTCAAGGCCATGGTCATGGTGGAGCTGAATCACGGCCAGGTTTATCTTGAAATGGATCGTTGCGCCGCCGGACAATGTGTCACTGCGGTGGTTGGCCACTCGGGCGGCACTGTCCACAAACCGGATGATATTTACAAAGTCATAAAGGATGTAGTAAAATGAGTACAAGTGTAGAACCGGCTGTCAAAAAAGAACATCCGATGGAAAAAATCCTGAGGATGGATCGAATCCCGCATATCTGGTGTCCCACCTGCGGACTGGGAACGGTGGTCACGGCGCTGGCGACTGCACTGGATGAGTCCGAAATTGATCTGAACAAGGTCGCCATCGTTTCGGGAATCGGATGCACCGGACGTGTCGCCGGGTATATGAAACTTGATTCGTTTCATACCACGCACGGCCGGGCCATTCCATTCGCCTTTGGAATGCATGTGGCCAGACCTGATCTGAAAACGATTGTTTTTTCGGGTGACGGTGACCTGGTATCGATCGGGGGAAATCATCTTATTCATACCGCCAGGCGAAATGCCGATTTGATGGTCATCTGCGTAAATAATTTTATCTACGCCATGACCGGCGGACAGGTCGCACCCACGACACCGATCACCGCCAAATCCTCGACTTCCCCGTTTGGCAATTTCGAACATCCCTTCAATCTGCCGCTGTTGGCCGCCTCCTCGGGCGCCGTTTACGTGGCCCGCTGGACGGCTCTGCACATCCGCCGCCTCACAAAAGCCTTCAAAGAGGCCCTTAATAAGCGCGGATTTTCGTTTGTCGAGGTAATTGCCCCATGTTCCACCCTTTATGCCCGGAGAAATAAACTGGGGACCGGGCTGGACCTCATGAAATTTTATCACGACAATTGCGTCATCAAACACGGCTGCGATCTGAAAGAAGTCGACATTGATTACCAGTCGAAAATTATTGTCGGCAAGTTCGTCGATATAGAAAAACCTACCTATATCGACTGCCTTAATAAGGGTTACAAGCAAGTGTTTGGTGACAAGTACAAACCTTATGGAGGTGGTGATGGCAACAACGGAAATTAGAATCACCGGCTTTGGAGGGCAAGGGGTTATTCTCTGCGGCTATGTGATCGGGAAAGCCGCCTCTATCTATAATAACCAGCATGCAACCATGACCCAGAGTTTTGGCCCCGAGGCGAGAGGCAGCGCCTGTAGCGCCCAGGTTATAACCTCCGATGAGAGAGTGCTGTACCCGTACGTCACGGCGGCTGATATTCTCATCGCAATGTCGAACGACGGATATACCATGCATAAGGATTCGATGGATGAGAAAGGAATCCTGGTATATGAAAAAGACCTGGTGACCCCGAAAAAATTGGGGAAAGATATGAAGGCCTACGGTGTCCCCGCGACCCGTATCGCCGAGGAACTGGGGCGCAAAATCGTGCTTAATATCGTTATGCTCGGCTTTATGGGGGCGGTTACGGATGTCGTTCCGATGGAGGCGCTGCGAAAAGCTGTGCAATCCTCCGTACCGGAGGGTACCGAAGAACTTAACCTCAAAGCTTTCGACAGGGGCTGTGAATACGGCCTTGATTTGAAAGGTAAAGGGGCAACGAAAACTCAGGAAAAGGCTGCCTTATAATAATAATAAACTGCGGAGGATGACCGTATGGTCCCTCGGAAAAACAACGAAAAAGGGATATTGGTGATCGGGGGAGGGATTTCAGGCATTCAGGCTGCTCTTGACCTGGCATCTTCACGAGTGAAAGTGTACCTGGTCGAAAAATCCCCCTCTCTCGGCGGCCGCATGGCGCAACTCGATAAAACCTTTCCGACCATGGATTGTGCCATATGAATACTCGGACCGCGTATGATGGATGCCGGTCGGCATCCCAACATTGATGTCCTGACAAACTCCGAGCTGGTGAAGCTCGAAGGTAATGCCGGGAGTTTCAGGGCTACCGTCAGAAGGCATCCCAGGTATGTCAGTGAGGATCTGTGTACCGGATGCGGGCAATGCTATGATAATTGCCCCGTCATTGTCCCCAATGAATTTGAAGTCGGCATGGGCGCCAGGAAGGCCATTTATTCACCCTTCCCCCAGGCCGTCCCCAATACATATATCATAGACCGGGAAAACTGTCTCAATGATGATTTCCTTGTCTGCAATAATTGTCTGAAAAGCTGCGACCGCAATGCCATCGACTTCGATGATACCGCCTGTGATCTGGAACTTGATATCGGATCGGTGGTGGTGGCTACCGGTTTTGATGTGTATGACGCATCGCATCTCTCGAGTTACGGTTACCGGCTTTATCAGAATGTCTTGTCGAATATGGAACTCGAAAGAATCCTTAATGCCACCGGACCTACCCGCGGACATATTGTTAGACCGTCCGACAAAAAGATCCCGAAAAATATAGCCTTTATCCAATGCGTCGGTTCCAGGGGTGACGGCAGGGAATCAGGATGCCAGTACTGCTCGCGGTTCTGTTGTATGAATGCCGTCAAGGATTGCAAACTGGTAAAACTGCATGAACCGGGTATCGAAAAAATCATGATGTTCTATATTGATCTGCGGGCCGCCGGAAGAGGCTTCGAGGAATTCTATCAAAGCTCGCTGGATATGCCCGAACTTGAAATGATCCGCGGACGGCCCTCGAAAATTCTCGAAGATCGCGAGACAAAAGACTTGATTATTGTCTCCGAGGATGTGGAAACCGGTAAAATCAGAAAAGCCAGGGCCGGCATGGTGGTTTTATCGACCGGCGCCGTGGCATCCGAATCCAACCGTAAATTGGCCGATGTGCTTGGTATCGATCTCGATGTAAATAATTTCTTTGAAATAGATACAAAATATGGTTCTCCGCTTCACACCTGCCGGGAAGGCATTTATGTCTGTGGATGTGCCGCGGGCGTTAATGATATCTCCGATTCGGTGGCGCAGGGATCCGGGGCCGCCGCCGAGGCCGAAAAATATGTCGCCAAACACCGCATAAAGGAGGAACCGAGGAAAATCGAGCCGCTCGATATCACCGGCCCGCCCCGCGTCGGTGTCTTCCTGTGCCATTGCGGGATTAATATCGCCGGTGTTCTCGGTATGGATGAACTCCATGAATATGCAAAAACACTCCCCGATGTCGTTCATGTCGAAAATAATACTTTCCTCTGCTCCGACGAAGGTCAGCGCATGATCCAGGACAGGATAATCGAACACAAGCTTAACCGTGTCGTTGCCGCGGCCTGTACACCCCGGACTCACGAACCTATTTTCCGCGAAAGCTGCGAGCTGATCGGATTGAACAAATATCTCTTCGAGATGGTCAATGTCCGTGATCAATGCTCCTGGGTACATACCGATTTCCCGGAAGAAGCCACGCAGAAAGCCAAAGACCTGTTAAAAATGGGCGTCGCCAGGGCCCGGCATTTACAGCCGTTGCATCAAAGCACCATACCCATCAATCAAAGCGTCCTTGTCATCGGCGGCGGCGTGGCCGGTATGTGCGCCGCTTTAGAACTCGATGCTCAGGGAATCAAAGTGTATCTCCTCGAGAAAACGGGTCATCTGGGGGGGCGGCTCAATGAACTGACAAAAGTATATCCTGCCAACCTGTCCGCTTTTGAACTGGCCCGCGCTATAGTCGAAAAAGTCAAAACCAGCAGGATAGAAGCGATGCCGTCAACCGAGGTGAATTCTATTTCGGGCTTTGTGGGGAATTTCGATGTCTCGACCACCAACGGCAGCTTCAAAGTGGGAACCATAATTTTGGCAATCGGCAGCGATGTCTACAAGCCAAACGGCGAGTTCGGGTATGGCAAATACGCTAATGTTGTTACCAACCAGGAACTCGAGAGCATCATGCATGACTCCGAGGGAAAAATCTCAATAAAAGGCAAAGAACCGAAAACTGTTGTCTTTATACAATGTGTCGGTTCGCGCAACCCCGAAAAAAATCCGGGTTGCTCCCGGTTCTGCTGCCCGACGACTATAAAACAGGCCATTCGCCTGCGTGAAAATGGGATTAATGTTGTGGTTCTGCACCGTGATATGCGCACTGTCGGTGCCCTGGCGGAAGAACAATACAGGCATGCCCGGGCCCTTGGCGTGAAATTTCTCAGATATACACCCGAAAGACAACCGAAAATCATCGGCGAAAATTCTAAGGCTGAAAAGGTTGATATACTGGAACTTGCGCTGAATCAAACTCTGGAAATAGATCCGGATTACATCGTCCTTGCCGCCGGCATGATCCCCGATGAGGAAAGCACAAGTAAATTGCAGAATATCTTAAAGGTGCCGCGCGCGGCGGATGGGTTTTTCATGCAACGCCATGCCAAACTCGGCCCGGTCGAGACCACCACCGAAGGCGTCTTTGTGGCCGGATGCGCCGCCGGCCCCAAGGATATTTCCGACTCCATCGCCCAGGGCGCGGCGGCGGCTTCCAGAGCGGTAAGTATTATTTCCCGGGATACCATTGCGCTCGATCCCGCGGTGTGTGTCGTCGATAAGTCGCTTTGCCGCGGTTGCGGCCAATGCGTCGATATTTGCGACTATCACGCACCGGCTATCGAAATATCCTCTTCCGGAATTGAAACCGCGAAGATCAACCCGGCCCTGTGCAAGGGATGCGGAACTTGTGCCAGCTGGTGTCCGACGGGTGCCATCGCTTCGATGCATTTTACCGATAAACAAATAAATTCAATGATGGATGCACTTTTGGCAGGTTAATACAGTTATGGCGGAAAAAAGCGTTAAGACAAAAACAAAAAAAACCGGCAAGAAATTTATCCCCGATATCGTGGCTTTTGCCTGCAACTGGTGCAGCTATGCTGGTGCCGATACCGCCGGTGTCAATCGAATGCAGTACTCACCCAATTTTCGGGTAATCAGGACGATGTGTTCCGGACGAGTCACTCCGGGATTTGTCCTGAGAGCATTGAAACTGGGTGCCGACGGTGTCCTCGTATCCGGATGTCACTTCGGAGACTGTCATTATATCTTCGGCAATTACAAGGCTGTCGAGCAATTCGAGAAAACGAAAAAACTGGTCAAAACACTTGGTTTTGATGAGCGGCGTATCCGCCTCGAGTGGGTATCCGCCGCCGAAGGCAATCGCTGGGCGGAGGTTATAGATGAATTCGTCGCCCAGATAACGGAACTGGGACCAAGTCCCCTGAACAATAACCACAAATCGTAGAATTGCCGCTTATGGAAATGGCTGTAACAGAACTTAAAAAGAATAAGGCATTGCTCTGCCTTGAATGTGGCAAATGCACCGCAGTGTGTCCTATTTCGGCTTATGACAGAGAATTTTCTCCGCGCCGCATGCTGGCTGAGGGCATCTTCTATGGCGGCGGTGACCTGATATCAGACAAACGACTCTGGTCCTGCCTGACATGCCTGCTTTGCTCCGAGCGATGCCCCGTCGATGTCCGGTATTCCGAATATATGAAGGGTGTCAGAGAAATTGCGCAAAAACAGGGGAATTGGGGTGAACCGTCTCACGGAAGTGCGTTGCTTCATATCATGGAGATGATGACCGCGCCGAAGTTAAATCAGAACCGAACTGGTTGGATAAACGGTAATATTAAAACTGCCGAGAAATCCGACGTCCTCTTCTTTACCGGCTGCCTGCCGTATTATGAAGACTTTTTTGCCAAAGATTTTGATTTCCATCCAATATCGATTGCCGTCGATACCGTCAGGATTCTCAATCATCTGAAAATTAAACCGGCCGTGCTCCCCAACGAGCGCTGTTGCGGTCATGATTTGTATTGGCTTGGAAAGATTGATGAATTTAATAAACTCCGGGAATTGAATCTCAAAGAATTCGAAAGATCCGAAGCAAAAACCATTGTCACCGCCTGCGCCGAATGCGCCTATACATTGAAAGAGCTGTATGTCAAAAAACTCGGATTAAATAGTATTGAGGTCAAACATATCAGTGAACTCGTGGCGGAAAATATCGACAGATTCAAATTTAAGGATCAAAACCTGAAAATCACCTATCAGGACCCCTGCCGCCTGGGACGCCACCTGAATATTTATGATTCTCCGCGTGATGCCATGAAAGCCGTCCCCGGTATGGACCTGAACGAAATGCCGCATAATAAACGCGGGTCGATCTGTTGCGGCACCACCAACTGGATGAATTGCGGAGCATCTTCATCCCGGATTCAGAAGGCACGGCTGACCGAGGCGAAAAATACCGGCGCCGATACCCTTGTTACCGCCTGCCCCAAATGTCAGATTCACTTCCGATGTTCGCAATGCGGCAAGGGTAAGGACAAAGAAAAGACAGATATCAAACTGAAGGATTTTACGAATATAATTGCCTCGGCCATCGACGGCTGAGACATAAATAAAGTCGATTTGGGAGAACCAATATGGCAAATGTAGCAAAAGATTCCGATGGTCTTCGAATCGGTGTGTTTGTCTGTGAATGCGGTCTCAATATCGCCGGGACGATCGACTGCAATGCCGTCAGCGAGTACGCCCGGACACTTGATGATGTCGCGGCCGTGATCCAGAACAAATATACATGCGCCGACCCGGGTCAGAACGAGATCAAGAAGGCAATTACCGAGCATAATCTGAATCGGGTGGTCGTCGCTTCATGCACTCCGAAGATTCATGAACCTACTTTCAGAGAGTGCGTGGCCGATGCCGGTCTCAATCCATACCTCTTCGAGATGGTAAATATCCGAGAGCAATGCTCCTGGGTGCATCAGAGCGAAAAAGAAAAAGCCACTGAAAAGGCCAAGGATCTCGTGCGAAGCGGCGTCGCCAGGGCCCGTTTCCTGGAACCGCAAACCGAGTTGGAAGTGCCCATTACCAAAACGGCGCTGGTCATCGGCGGCGGTGTTTCAGGAATACAGGCCGCTCTTGATCTGGCCGACGGCGGACATCAGGTTTACCTCGTTGAAAAAGAACCGACTATTGGAGGGATAATGGCCGCGTTGGATAAAACCTATCCAACGATGGACTGCTCTATATGAATACTCGGACCTAAGATGATGGATGCCGGTCGGCATCCGAGGGTAAATCTGATGACCAACTCCGAGGTCGAATCGGTTTCGGGCTTTGTCGGCAACTTTAATGTCACCATTCGCAAGAAAGCCCGCTATGTCGATCCGGATGAATGTACGGCCTGTGCCGAATGCGCCAATATCTGCCCGGTGGCCGTCCCGGATGAATATCAACAGGGATTTTCGTCGCGCAAGGCTATCTATATGCCGTTTCCGCAGGCGGTCCCGTCGGCATATATACTCGATATGGAAAACTGTCTTGGCAATAATCCGATTGCGTGCGGCAAATGTGCCGATGTCTGCGAGAAAAAATGTATTAATTATGATGATCAGGACGAACTGATAAATATTGAAGCCGGTGTGATTATTGTCGCTACCGGCATGGATGTCTATGATCCTACCGAATATGATGAGTACGGTTACACCCGTTTCGATAACGTCATTACCAGTATGGAATTCGAACGTCTGATCTGCGCCGGGGGGCCGACCGAGGGCCATTTCATCCGACCCAGCGACAGGAAAATTCCCAAAAGTATCGGCTTTATACAATGCGTCGGTTCACGATCCAGAAACGGTCGCGGGAATCCCTACTGCAGTAATATCTGTTGCATGAATACCGTAAAAGATACACTGTTGCTGTGCGATCATTATCCCGGTGTCGAGGCCAGAGTGTTCTATATGGATATGAGGGCTTTCGGCAAAGGTTTTGAAGATCTCTATATGCGAAGCAGGGAAGAGGGGGTTAAATATGTCAGGGGTATCCCCGGCGATGTGAGCGAGAATGACGAAAATAAAAATCTGGTCCTGACAGTCGAAAACACCACCACCGGCAGACGCGAAATTCACGAGCTGGAAATGCTCGTGCTCTCACAAGGTGTGATTCCCCGGCAGGACGGCGATCAAATCAAAAGACTTCTGACTCTGTCGACTACCTCCGACGGTTTTATAATGGAATCGCATCCCAAACTCAAACCCGTCGATGCCCCCACCAAAGGAGTATATATCGCCGGCTGTGTTGAATCCCCGAAAGACGTTAAAGACAGCGTCACCCAGGCAAGCGCGGCCGCCGCACGTGCCAGTATCCTGCTGAATGCGGGCAAAACCAGAGTCGAGGCCATAACTTCCCATGTCGAGACCGATAAATGTAATTACTGCGGTATCTGTGCCGATGTCTGCCCGTATAATGCTATCCTGGCTCCCGATCGAAAGGCAAAACGAGCCCCGACCATTATTCAGGCGGCCTGTGCCGGTTGCGGTGCCTGCGCCGCGGAATGTGCCCAGGATGCCATCATTATGAGACATTTCCGTGATGAGCAAATCATGGCGCAGATCGAGGCCATCCTGGAAGTCGAGCCGCACAAGCACCTGCTGACCTTTGCCTGCAACTGGTGCAGCTATGCCGGAGGCGATAATGCCGGTACCGCGCGACTGCAATACCCGACAACATCACGCCTGATAAGGACCATGTGCTCCGGCCGGGTCGATGAGAAATTCGTACTGCACGCCTTCCGTCTGGGGGCGCCGATGGTTCTTGTATCCGGCTGTCATTTCGCCGATTGCCACTACATCAATGCGGTCCACTGGACTCAGAAACGTATGGATCGCCTGTGGAATAAATTGGACAAACTCAAAATTCGACCTGACCGGCTTCGCCTTGAATGGATTTCCGCCGCCGAAGGCCAGAAATTCGCCAAGGTGATGCGTGAACTGGAGAATTCCGTCAGGTCGGTCACTATGGAGGAAATGGAATATACCATGAAGATCATGGCCGAGGAAGAAAATCGTATCCTTGAGAAAAAACTGAAAGCCGCGGCAAAGAAGGTGTGATATGGCACAGAAAGAATATGATTTCAAATGTCTCAATTGCGGCCGCGAGTACCGGGCTCTGTATGATATAAAAAATGTGACCGAAAGAACCTGCCCTCAATGCCGTTCCAATAGTGTCCGGCGAATGCCCGAAAAGAAAGGAGCGGCAAAAACCTAACCGCTGCCGTATGAATAAAGGCAATGCCAATAGTAAAAAACAATGTATATGGAAGGAGTATAGAAATGCTTTTAAGAAATATTATGGAAGCCAAGCATAAAGTGGTGATTTCCGCAAATCCTTCGACAAAGTTGAACGATGCCGTGAATTTACTGGTTACCAATAATATTGGATGTCTTCCCGTGCTTGATGACGATGAGAAACTTATCGGCATCATCAGTGAAAGAGATATTCTTAATATGGTTAATCAGGAGATTTCTCAGCTTGCCGAGAAAACGGTCGGAGATATTATGACGAAAAAACTTATTAAGGGCTCACCCGAAGACAATCTCTCAAAAATCGCTGAAATCATGGAAGAGAATAAAATCAGACATCTGCCGATCGTTAAAGGCGAAAAAGTAATCGGTCTGATTTCACTCTGGGAAATCTACCGGGCAAAAATGCAGAATATGGAGACTGAAAACCGGACATTGTCGCATATGCTCCACGGACGTGATAAAACCGGCGATTATGATATGGTCACCGAATCAGATAAATAGAAGGTGTATATTTATAAACGATTGGTGACAGAAATTTCTCTTGCATTCTGAATATCTCCCGGATCGATTGTCCGGATGCCACACAACATTTATGTCTGATATGGATCGGGCGTATCCTCGTTATATGAGTTTTTTACGATCTCTTGTCAAAATCACTGTATTTTGTCGAATTTTTCCATGAATAAATGATATAAATAAAAAAAGGAGCCGTAAGGACGTCTTTTTTTAGTATCTGAATTATATTAATTCAATGATTGCTCCGTGCGTCGGATTATTTCATCCTGCAGATCGACTCCGAGATCGACGAAGTAATCGCTGTATCCTGCCACCCTGACAATCAGATCTTTATATTCCTCCGGGTGCTTCTGGGCCTCGCGAAGGGTCTCCGCCGAAACGACATTGAATTGAATATGGTGACCATCCATGGTGAAATAGGACCGGATCAGGTGGGCCAGTTTATCGATTCCGTCCTCATCGGCCAGCACCTGCGGCGTAAATTTTTGATTCAAAAGCGTTCCGCCGGTTCGGATATGATCTATCTTGGACGCCGACTTCAAAACCGCTGTCGGGCCCTTGCGATCGGCGCCCTGTACAGGGGAGATACCCTCCGACAACGGCACTCCGGCCCTGCGCCCATCAGGCATGGCCCCGATCACACGGCCGAAATAAACGTGGCATGTGGTCGGCAGCAGGTTTATTCGAAAATGCCCGCCTTTGGTGTTTGGGCGTCCGTCGATCATCCCGAAATAACTCTCGAACACACGCCGTGCCGTCTCATCGGCATAATCATCATCGTTGCCGTACTTGGGTGTCTCCTCCAATAATTTTTCACGCAATGCATCAAAACCTTCGAAATCGGCATCGAGCGCATCGAGAATCTCTTGCATGTTGAAGTTCTTCTTATCATATACCTGATACCGGAGCGCATTCAGAGAATCGGTAATACTCCCCAGGCCGACTCCCTGTATATAAGATGTGTTATACCTGGCGCCGCCGTCATTGTAATCTTTGCCCTTGGCAATACAATCATCGATAAGAATTGACAAATACGGCGCCGGAAGATACTCTGCCCACAATCGCTCGATGATGACATTACCCTTTATCTTGATATCGATAAAATGCTTTAGTTGTTTCTCGAAGGCGGTGTATAAATTATCGAATGTCCCGAAATCCTCCGGCCGGCCCGATTTAATACCAATCTCTTTTCCGGTCCGCGGGTCGATTCCGTTATGTAGCGTTATTTCAAGCACCTTATTCAGGTTGAAATATCCGGTAAGAATATAGCTTTCCTTTCCGAAAGCACCGGTTTCGACACAGCCGCTGGAACCGCCGTTTCTGGCATCAACAATATCTTTACCCTGACGGATCATCTCCTGCACGATGGCATCGGTGTTGAACAGAGAAGGCTGTCCGTAACCGGTCCGGATTATATTAAGGGCTCTTTTGATCATCCGGTCAGGATTCTTTTTGCTGATTTGTACCATCGAACTGGGTTGAAGAAGCCGCATCTCATCGATAACATCAAGGAGCATATAAGTCATTTCATTGCAGGCATCCTCACCCCGCTCGTTTACTCCTCCCAAATTGATCAGGCAGAAGTCGGTATAGGTGTTGCTTTCTTCCGCCGTAACCCCCACTTTGGGAGGAGCCGGTTGATTGTTGAATTTGATCCAGAACGATTGCAATAGCTCCCGAGCCCGTTCCTCTGTGATCTCCCCGGTCTCAATATCATTTCTATAAAAGGGGAGAAGATGCTGATCCAGCCGGCCCGGATTGAACGAATCCCAGGTGTTCAACTCAGTGATGACTCCCAGATGCACAAACCAGTACGACTGCAGTGCCTCATGAAAATTGCGCGGAGCGTTTGCAGGGACCCGTTCGCAGATCTCTGCCATCTCTTCGAGTTCCTTTTTTCTGGAGGTATCCTTTTCAGCCCCCGCCGATTGACGCAGTTTTTCGGCATGACGGCGCGCATATAATATGATGGCATCGGCGGCGATATCCATCGCCGTTAATTGTTCTCTCTTGCGATATGCATCGGGGTCATTGTAAAAATCAAGTTTCTCCAGGCTGACTTCGATATCTTTCTTGAAATCAAGAAAGCCCTTGTGATAAATTTTATTATCCAGGACTGTGTGCCCTGGGGCCCGTTGTTCCTGGAATTCCGTAAACACCCCGGCCTCATAGGCATCGATCCAGGCCTGATCGACCGCTTTGAAAATCCTGTCTCGAATCGATCGCCCCGACCAGAATGGGATGATTACAGACTGCTGATAGTCACGGTCTTTTTCGGCGACTTTGAATGATACTTTTTCGCGGGTATCTAGAATTTCGAAATCCTGAAGTGTATGAGTGCATATTTCCGGATAAGTGGGAGTGGCCTTTGGCGACGGACCCCGTTCGCCGACTATCAACTCGCCCTCATTGACACAGATGTCTTTATGTTCCATCAGATGTTTGAAAGCCAGCGCTCGCGCCACTGGCACCGAGACCAGATCCGCCTGGCCGCTTTGATAAAACTCGGTTAACAGCCTGGCCCGTTCCATCGATAAAGTCGGCACTGCATTCAGGCTTTGTTCTCGTAATTTTCTTATTCTCTCATTCATGCTGATTCAACCCCCGACTTTTACAATATAACCGTGCTCCTCAAAAATCCTTGCCTTGCCCTGCAGCACATCTCGCTCCTGGGTTGTCAGCCTGCCCAGCTTGTCGACCAGGCCGAATCTGCGTATCTTGTCTTCACCTAATTTATTATACGGCAAAAGGCTGATATGCTTGATATTATTAAATGGTGATATAAATTCAAGAATACCCAATAGATTTTCATCCGTATCGGTAATGCCGGGCACCATTGGTATCCGAAGCCTGATTTTATTCCCGGTGTTGGCCAGATATTCCAAATTCTCGAGAATCAGCTTGTTTGAAACTCCGGTATATTTTTCGTGCAGTTCATCATTCATCAGTTTCAGGTCAAAAAGAAAAATATCGACATGGTCATAAATTCTCTCAAAATCTGCCCTCGGAGCACAACCACAGGTATCAACCGCCGTGGCAATGCCAGCTTTCCTGCTGACCTCAAGCGTCCCGGCAAGGAAATCGATCTGAACCAGCGGTTCACCGCCTGAAAATGTCACTCCGCCGCCCGATTGATCGTAAAAAACCCGGTCCTTTTCAATCTCCTTCATCAACTCCGTTATCGAAATCAGCCGCCCGATTTCCTCGTCTTTTTTTGTTACTCCGCCGTTCGGGGTCTCTTTTCTGATCGATATTATTTCCCGACTTTCATTACGGCCTTCCGGATTATGACACCACCAGCATTCCAGGGGACAGCCCTTCAGAAATACTGTTGTACGTATTCCCGGCCCGTCATGGATGGCATACTTCTTGATATCGAATATCAGACCTTTTGTATCTGTCATATCATCTGCTTCAGAGCAATGCCCGTCTGGGCTCTCGACAATCATTTCCTGTAATTATAACACCCTGGCTTTAAATATCCCACTGATATTTCATTGTCGGAAAATCTTCGAGGTTATATAAATATTTTAGTCTTGCAAACATTCAATTTTATACTAATATTAATAACATTGGAAGACATTTGATACAATTAATTATCTATCAATCATAAAAAATAACAACATCAATGTCTGTTTAAACAGGAGGTAATTGTGGAGAGGCAGAAACTATTCAAAACAATTCTGGTCGTTGTCATTTGTTTTGGCATTATTATGCTGCTCGGCGCCAGTGCTTTTGGCGGCGACGACAGTCCGACCATCAAGAAAAGAGCCATTGTCGGCACCTT
>Ga0164318_10001577_pt1 | contig 20440 bp, 17 predicted proteins | sample GuaBasSedimGuay9_FD_113734 | JGI IMG/M metagenome (GOLD analysis project Ga0164318, IMG submission 113734) | Subseafloor sediment microbial communities from Guaymas Basin, Gulf of California, Mexico - Guay9, Core 4571-4, 0-3 cm | ecosystem: Environmental > Aquatic > Marine > Hydrothermal vents... | reverse complement strand
CCTCCCCGAACCATCCACCAAGGCCAGGGGAAGTGTGAACTCCCCACCCGAAGGGGCACCTTCCAACTCCACCAACATCCTAAGGGGAACCCTGGCGCCTTTGGAAGCCGAAACTTCTCCCAAGCCCTCAACAAAACTTACCCAAGGTGGAAGATTATCTTCATCAACCTCGAGCCTCAGGTCCCTCAGTTCCTCCCCACCCCTGTTCACGATCCAGACCGTAACTTCGTTGACTCCTTCTTTAAGCTTAAGGGGTAAGGCAAATCCAGGTAATGCGAAAAGGAATGAAGTCAAAGCCAGAAGCAGCCATCTCATGGGAACATCACCTCCTTAAAAATACAAAAACCCACATCCAGATTATGGATATGGGCCTAAATTATCCTTACCCCATCCCCTTTTTCTGAGGGGGTCATAAGCTAATATTGAGCTTATGCTGGACTGCAAGTTACATCACCTGCCTTTATTGCAGGGCATAAATATAATCATTTCTCCTCGGTTTGTCAAGAGACATCACTTAGAGTGAATCTCCTCGAAAAAAGCGCTCATAGTCCTTGTGACTTCCTATCCAAAACCAGGTAACCGTATCACCCTCAAGTATACCAAGGGCACGATAGCCACGGGTTATACGCACGGACCAGATGTTTTCATCACGGTTGATACACTTGAAATGGAGGGAAGGATGGAAGGGATTCTGAGCCCACAAACGGAATACTTTCCTCGCCTTGACCTTAATCTTTTCGTCAAGGGATGCATAAGCATCCCAGAAGGATGGTAAGGTGGCAGATTTCATAGCCTCCCATAGTCCATAGGTTCGGCTTTCCCTTCAGCGACCTCTTGTTTAGCCTTCCGTGCAGCAGATACCAACTGGGATTGTGTCTTCTTGAACGACATGTCCCATTGAAGTTCATCCATCAGATCCGCTATATACTCCCGCAGATGTTCTACCACCTGCTCCTGTAAGTTCTCCGGTAAGGACTCCATCATCTTAGCCACCGTCGCAATAGCTGCTGACGACATATCCGACCACCTCCTTGGACAAAGGGGAAAGACCTTTCACGGCACAGGAATAAGGCCCGTTCCTGACAGCCGCCACAGATTATGCTGGCACAAGTTCCCGAACATGGAGGATTTCTCCACGGCCCATAGGCCGAATGTCCGCTTCAGATAGGGTGACAACAGCGACAGTTTCGCCCTCACCCGTGACAAACTCTACCTCAAACGTTTTCCCATCATCGTAACGATGGACCACTGCTGCTCAATAACAGCCCTCATTGCTCTGGACGGAAGATAATGTTTCTTCCGGCAAAATGCAAGCCTTGGGTTCACAGTAAAGGAGGACCTCTAACGGCAAGCTCATCCTCTGAAGGCGGAGAATCCACCGTCTACGGGCACCACGATCCCGGTGACGAAGGAAGCCGAGGGCGAGAGGAGCCAAACCACGACCCCTGTGAGGTCCTGGGGGGTCTCCGAACCTTCCCTGTCAACTTTTTTCCTTGAAGACCGAAGGTCTGTTTCGTATCTTAGCCGTGGGAGGGCGAAGGCACCGAGGCCTTGCTGCAGCAAGGGGGCGAAGATGGGAAAGCTCATCAAGGTCTTAGTAGATAGGTCCAGGGACAGGAGCTGCGCGGGAGGGATAGCGAGGTTCGAACCCGACGATGTGTACAGGACCACGGACAACGGAAGGGCACTCGGCCGGGACGTCCTGAAACGGTACCACGTGATAGTGATATCGGGACATTCCCAGCTTCCATACTCCGATGAGGAGGCCGAGGCTGTCGTGAGGTTCGTGGAGGAGGGAGGAGGACTCCTCCTGGCTATGAACTTGGGGAGGTTCCTGAGGGACGTGGGAGGGGACCCTGAGGGTTCCGCCGTGAACCGTATGGGGGGCAGGTTCGGCGTGAGGTTCTTCCTGCCCAAGGAGGTGGGGCACGACCATACCCTCGTAAGGGGGTTCCCGGAGGACGAGGTGGAACTTGTGGAACACGAACTGTGGAGGGGGCTCGGGATAGGGTACGTTTACCTTTCGAGGTGCTGTGGGGTCGAGGGGCCCGAAGGTGCGAAGGTGCTCCTGAGACATAAGGGGACCGGGACGCCGGTGGCCCTCTGCTTCGGGTTCGGAAGGGGAAGGGTGGTGGCCGTAGGGGATACGAAGCTTCTGGACGAGGGAGGACCAGCATGCTGTCCCCTCCTCGACTGGCTTTCCGCCGGCGCGGAACCCGAGGATGGGGAAGTGCCGGACGAGGTACCTCCTGACGAGGCGATATGCGAGCGGGAGGGCACGACCGTACATTACGTACCGTTCGTGGAGGATAGGGTGGATAAGTCCTTGGAGGTCCTGAGGAAGGTGCTGGAAGAGTTCAATAGATCCTTCGGTAAGGACTTGTCCCTTCCCGAGGTCGTGGAGGTGGTGCCCTCGACGATGACCGAGGTCTCGTACGTGAGGGGGGACGGGAGCTGGGGCGTGAGCCTGGGGGCCCTACCCTCGGAGCCCAAGCTCGCCTTCTGCGTGGGGGTTATGCTCTACGACATGTTCTTCTGGAAGGTGCGCGATGCTTTCATACTCAGCGGTCTTTTGGAGGGCACCCTAAGGATATACTTGGGAACGAAGGCGATGAGGGCCTTAGGGTTCGATGATGAAGCTGAGGAGATGTACGGTGAGTTCATGAAGTGGCTCGGGGAGGACCCGGAGGGGAGGTCGGACTTCGCCCGCATGGGATGGTGGTGGGACGAGAGGAGGATACCGCAGGGGGTGAGGATATGGAGGGAGCTGGAGGAGAAGTACGGGCACCTCCTCCCTAAGCTCATGGAGGAATTCCCGGAGGACCCGAGGAAGGGGGTGCCTCCTGTGCCCTTCACAGAGCTGGATGTAATGGTGTGGACGATGAGCAGGGCCGTGGGGGAGGACCTCTTCCCCTGGTTCGCAGGCATGGGGGTCACCGTGCACCCGCTTCCCCCGAAGGACCGGGACTCCCCGGAGTTCGGAGCTGAGGTGAGGAGGTACCTGGATGGAATATTCCGGGACCCAAGGAAGGAGACCTCGGAGAGGTTGGAGGCCTTAGAGGGGATGTGGGAGATGGACGGGAGGAAGCCGGAGGAGTTAGCGTCCATGCTGGAATCCGAGGACCCGTACGAGGTGGCATATTCGGCCCTCAAACTTGCGAGGGCCTCGGACCGGAGGGCGAGGGAGGCCCTGAGGAGGCTCCTTAAGGAGGAGGATGAGGGACTGAGGGCCTTATCCGCCCTGGCCCTTGTGCGCATGGGCGAGCGGGAGTTCGCCTCCCTGCTCGCAGGTCTTGCGGAGGGGCAGGACCTAAGGTTCAAGCTCGATGCGGGATACGCCCTGAGGCGGGTGGGTCACGAGGGAGGAGGCAGGCTCCAGGTCTCGGCCCTGAAGGAAGCCAGGACCGATGTCGTGCATAGGGGCTTCCTGCAGGTCCGCAACGAGGTGGACGGGTACCTCGTGAACGAGGTGTGGTCCAGGTTCGAGCCCTTCCACTTCCCCGGCAACATCCACGTTTCCTCGGTGTACGTGGGCTGGGTGGGCACGGTGAGGCAGTACAGGAGGAAGGGTCTGGCCAGGGAGACGATGGGGAGGGTCGTGGACCACCCTGCGGTGAGGGGATGCTCGTGTAAAAGGCTCCACACCGGCACCCGGAACGTGGCCCACGCTCTTTACAGGAGCTACGGGTTCGTGGACCTTCGCATCTACACGAGGTACTGGAAGAAGCTCGAAGGGCCCGAGATGGTCCGGCCCTTGGAAGGTGTGGTCGTGAGGGGCTACGCAGCAGGGGACGAGGTGGCCATGGCGGAACTTGCAAACGATGTCACTTCCGAGTACCTGGGCGTCGGGAGGTCCAGGGCGACGAAGCCTCCGAGACACCTCGTGATCAGGCTTGCGGAGGGGGAGGGGAAGCTTTTAGGATGGGCCTCGGCGAGGGTCGAGAGGGAGAGGGCGAGGATAGAGGGGGTCTACGTTAGAGATGTGGACGAGAGGCTCGGGGTGGGGCAGGTACTCCTCTGCGCCCTCCACAACGAACTGCTGTCCGCAGGAGCGAAGGAAGTAGAGTGGTGGCCGCCGGAGGACGAGTTCCTTGAGGAGCTGCTCCAGGGCATGGGTTACAGGTCCGAGCGGACCGACGGGGTCGAGATGTTCGGGGTGGTGGACCTGCAGAGACTCCTGGAGGAGATATCCCCACTTTTGGAGGCGAGGCTTGAAGGAAGCAAGTACAGGGGCTGGACGGGGAAGGTGGCCATATTGGGGGAGGAGCACCGCGCGGGACTAACGATAGAGGGGGGGAAGGTGAGGGTGGGGGAGCCGGACGAGGATGCTGAGGTGAAGCTCGTGGGGAGCGACGAGGCCATAACCCTGCTCGTGGCGGGGAGGAGGACCGCCTTCGAGTCCTACCTCCAGCTCGAGCTGAAGGTCGAACCCGGGATGGACAGGGAGGTCCGTGGGCTTACGGACGCTCTCTTCCCCAAGGTGGTCGTGGGATGAGTCCCCTTGACTTATCGCTCGAATTGGGCTATATTTCGGCCTCGTCGAAGGAGGTCCCGTGAAGGACTGAGGTCTTCTCCGGCTTCGGGAGCTGTAGGTGGTCTATATCGGCACCTCAGGATACGCATACCCCCACTGGACCGGGGTCTTCTACCCTCCCGACCTTCCCAAGGAGGGGCAACTTCCCTTTTACTCCCGACACTTCCCGACCGTGGAGGTCAACTACACTTTCTACCACTTCCCCTCCGAACGCACCGTAGAAAGGTGGGCCGAGGCCACCCCGGAAGGGTTCGTATTCTCCGTCAAGGCGCACAGAACCTTCACCCACAGGAGGAAGCTCGGTGCTTCCGAGGAGTCCCTGAGGGCCTTCCTCGGAAGGCTCTCCCCCTTAGGGGATAAACTCGGGCCCGTGCTCTTCCAGCTTCCCCCTAAGCTCGGACCCGACCTTGGGAAGCTTTCAGCGTTCTTAGAAAAACTTCCTGCAGGGCTCAGGTATGCGATGGAGTTCAGGGACGAAAGGTGGTTGGTGGAGGAGACATTAAGTCTCTTGAGGGAGAAAGGGATAGCTTATTGTATAGTGAACGCTCCGGGACTCAGAACCTTGCCCGAGGTCACGGCTTCCTTCGCATACGTACGTCTCCACGGCTCCGAATCCTGGTACTCCCACAGGTACACGGAAGAGGAGCTGAGGACCTGGGCCGAGATCGTAAGGTCCTTGGACGAGAAGGTCGATGAGACGTTCGTATACTTCAACAACGACTACAAAGGATATGCCGTGGAGAACGCCCTGACCCTGATGGCCCTTCTGAAGGGGGCCGTATGTGGAGGTTGAGCTTCCTAGTCCTGCTCTGGCCGTCGCTCGCATCCGGCACCGTAGGCCTTGCCCTCAGCGGAGGGGGTGCCAGGGGTCTGGCCCAGATAGGGGTCCTCAAGGTGTTGGAGAGGGCCGGAGTGAAGGTGGACAGGATAGCTGGCACGAGCATAGGAGCGGTGATAGGGGGGCTGTACGCTGCTGGCTATTCGGCAAAGGAGATAGAGGCCCTGGCCCGCAAGGTGGACTGGGGGGCGTTCATAGGTAACTCCCCTCCGCGCACCTCCCTCTTCCCGGGCATGAGGGAGGAGGAGGACAGAAACCTCCTCCAAGTGAGGTTCCAGTGGCTGAGGCCCGAACTTCCCAGGGGATTGACCAGGGGCCAGCGCCTGGCCCACTTCCTGTGGACCCTTACGGCGAGGGCCTCCTACCTCTGTGGGGGCGACTTCGACTTACTTCCCATCCCCTACAGGGCCGTGGCCACGGACATAGTCACGGGAGGGAAGGTCGTCATAGGCCGTGGGGACCTATCGGAGGCGATGCTTGCAAGTATCTCTGTACCTTTGCTCTTTGTCCCTCACCCTTGGAAGGGAAGGTGGCTCGCCGACGGCGGGCTCAAGGAACCTGTCCCCGTGGAGACCGTGAGGGAGATGGGGGCGGACTTCGTGATAGCGGTGGATACATCCGCACCCCTCAGACCTAAGGGTACCCTCCGAACCCCTTTAGAGATAGCCGACCAGGCCACGACCATCCTTATGGCCGACGAACTGAGGAAGCAGCTTGAGAAAGCCGACTTCGTGGTAGCACCCAAGCTGGAAGGATATTCCTCGTTCGATTACAGGAAGGTGGATTCCCTCATCGCCCTCGGAGAGGAAGAGATGGAGGAGAAGCTCCCCGAGCTCCTCGACCTTCTGGACGGCACCCAAAGTGACGAGGGGACGAGCGAGCCTCCCCCTAACCTCGTCTTCGAAGGCAACACCTTGATCTCGGACGAACGGCTCCGTGAGGCCGTGAGGGAAGGAAGGAGGGAGGGCTTAAGCCCCGAAGAAGCGGTGGAGAAGGAGTACATCCGGAGGGGGTACATCCTCGCCACGGCGAAGCTTGAGGACGGAAAGCTCGAGGTAGACGAGGGGAGGATTGTAGGAATAGATGTCGAGGGCAACAGGACGACCCGCAGGTACGTCGTCCTTAGGGAGTTCCCTTTAAAGGTCGGGGATGTCTTCCATGTAGGAAAGGTGAAGCGAGGTGTGGAACAGATATACGGCACCGGCCTCTTCGACAGGGTCTCGGTGCGTCTCCGAAGGAAGGGGAAGGGGGTGGCCCTCACCATCTCCGTCAGAGAGCATCCCTACAGCGTCGTCCGTCTGGGACTCCACTTCGACAGGAGGAAGCGCTCCGAGATGCTCGCAGAACTCGGGTACGACAACGTCCTCGGGACAGGCGGGAGGCTCCGCTCCTCGGTGGTCCTTGGAGAGCGCAGACAGGTCTATGCCGCCAACTTCTGCATGGACAGGTTCCTCAGGACGTATTGGACCTTCTCCTTCGGCCTTGGACATAAGGTGAAGCGCAGTTACATCTTCGAGGAAGGGGAAGAGGTGGGCGAATACAGGCGGAGGTCGGGGTTTCTTGTGGCCTCCCTCGGCAGGCAGATAAGGAGGCTCGGGGACATATCTTTGGAGCTTAGAGAGGAGGGGGGGTGGATGGAGGAGGTGAGGGGGTACGGATATCCGAAGGGGGAGTTCGAGGTGAGGTCCGCGCGCCTGAAGGTGTGCTTCGATACCTTGGACAGGTACCCCTTCCCCCGCAGGGGAAGGCGCACCGAGGTCCTCTGGGAGAGGGGAGGGTTCGGGGGACCGAACTACTTCAAGTTCTACCTGGCCACCGAATCCTACTTCACCTTCCTCTCCAGGAACACCCTCAGCGTAAAGCTGAGATATGGGATCAGCTCTCCGAAAGTGCCCTTCACCGAGCAGCTCACCCTGGGCGGGCAGGAGGACCTCTTCGGGTACAGGGAGGAGGAGATGAGGGGGTGGAAGGTCCTCTGCGTGAACTTCGGGTACAGGTACAGGATGCCGAAATATACCCACATAGGGATAAGGGCTGATATTGGCAGGATATGGCCCCGGGGGAAACTTCTCCTCTCGTTCGGGGGAAGCATATCACTGGAGACCTTGATAGGCCCTATGACCCTCTCCTACGGCTTCTCCTCGGAGGGAAGGAGGAGGCTTTACCTTTCTGTAGGCTCCAAGTTCTGACGAAGCCCCTTGACAACCCGGAAGAGATTATGTTATTATTACCCGAACCTCGGATGGGGCCGGACACGCCCAGGAGGTAGGGGCTGATGCCGCAGCATTCCGCAACATATTGGACCTCGCAGACCGAAAAGTTCTGGTCCTCTCCGGGAAGAACTCTTCCTCCCGGCCCTGAGCTCCTACCACGGAGGAGGCATGGGTAAGCTCATAGATCTGGAGGACCTCGTCCTCCTGAGGGAGAGATGGAGGAGGGAGGGGAAGAAGGTTGTGTTCACGAACGGATGCTTCGACATACTCCACAGGGGGCATGTAGAACTTCTCAAAGCGGCCAAGGCCTTGGGGGATATCCTGATAGTTGGCCTAAACGACGACGACTCCGTGAGGAGGCTCAAGGGGCCCCAAAGGCCCTTCTACCCCTTAGAGGACAGAGCCGCCATGCTCGCCGCCTTTGAGGCCGTGGACTACGTGTGTCCCTTCTCCGAGGACACCCCCTTAAAGATGATATCCCGCCTCCTCCCGGACGTCCTCGTGAAGGGAGGGGACTACAGGCCCGAGGAGGTCGTAGGGAGGGAGGTCGTAGAAGGGGCGGGGGGAGAGGTCGTTATAGTGCCCCTGTGGAGGGGACGCTCCACCTCGGAGGTCATAGAGAAGATAGTGGAAAGGTTCGGCAGGGATGGTCGTTGAGAGGGCTTTAGAGCTGCTCGGGGAGATAGATGCCGAGCTGACGGAACTCGAAGGCCATATAAAGCGTCGTCCGGTAAGGAGGTCGCCTCCGGAGGGAGGGTTCGCCACCGTGACCTTGGCGGAGATATACGCAAGGCAGGGCTTCATATCCAAGGCCATGCAGATATTGGAGGACGTGGTCCGGAAGGACCCTGAACAGAGGGGAAGGGCCGAAGTCCTCATGGAGAAGCTCAGGGGAATTCAGGATGGTGTGCCGTTTGAATCGACGAAGGGATAGGTTGAAGGAGTCGCTCTCTGAGGAGGGGCTCTCCGGCGCGCTCCTGGCCGACCCTGCGAACATCAGGTATCTATGTGGGTTCTCCGGGGAGGGCATCTTGGCTGTCGGGGAGGCCCTCGTCCTCGTAACCGACCCCAGGTACGGCGAGCAGACGGAGGAGGCGCAGGGATGCCGAGTCGTGGTCACGAGGGAGAGGCTGCTGGACGGGCTCAAGGAAGCCCTGAAGGATGGGTTCTGGGGGGAAAGGGTGGGTCTTGAAGGCTCCCTTCCCTACGGCACCTACCTCCGCCTCCTCGAGGTGTTCCCGGATGTAGGATGGACAAAGGCCTCTTGTTTAGAGGCCCTCAGAAGCGTGAAGGACGAAGGGGAGATCGCCCTTATAAAGGAGGCCGCAAGGATAGGGGACAGGATATTCGAGGGGCTCCTCTCCCTCCTGCGTCCGGGGGTGACGGAGAGGGAGGTGGCGGCTGAGCTGGTGTACCGGCTCCACAGGGAAGGGGAGGGGTCCTCCTTCGAGCCCATAGTCGCCTTCGGCCCGAACTCTTCCAAACCCCACGCCGCACCCTCCGACAGGAAGCTCGTCGAAGGGGAGCCCGTGCTCGTAGATTTCGGTGTACTCCTGCGAGGTTACGCCTCCGACATGACCAGGACATTCTGGTTCGGGGAGCCTGAGGAGGAGTTCTTGAAGGTGCACTCGGTCGTGCTGGAAGCTCAAAACGCCGCCTTGGAGGCAGCGAGGCCCGGTATGGATGTGGTGGAACTTGACGGTGTCGCAAGGAAGGTGATAGAGGACGCCGGGTACGGGGAGAACTTCGGACATGGCCTGGGCCACGGGGTGGGGCTCGAGGTCCACGAACCTCCGAGGATCTCCCCCAAGGGGGAGGGGAAGCTTGAGGAAGGTATGGTGTTCACCGTCGAGCCGGGGATATACCTCCCCGGAAGGTGGGGGGTGAGGACCGAGGATATGGTCGTCCTCGGACGGGATGGACCCGAGGTGATCACCTCCTCACCCAAGTTCGTAAGGATATCGTAGGAGGAGCTATGGCCACAACTTCCGAATTTCGCAACGGAATGGTGATAAGGTTGGAAGGGGAGCTCTTCACGATAGTTGAGTTCCAACATGTAAAGCCGGGCAAGGGCATGGGCTTCGTCCGAACTCGCCTGAAGAACGTGCGCACGGGAGCAGTCCTCGACCGGACCTTCCGGTCCGGGGAGCAGGTGGAGGAGGTAAGGCTCGAAAGGAGGGAGATGCAGTTCCTCTACCGCTCCGACGACATGTTATACTTCATGGACACCGAGACCTACGAGCAGTTCTCGGTGCCCGTGGAGGCCGCAGGGGACGCTGTGCTCTTCCTCAAGGAGGGCGAGGCCGCCTCCGTGTTCATGGACGGAGATACCCCGGTCGGCGTGGAGGTCCCGTATTTCGTGGAGCTAAAGGTCGTGGAGACGGAGCCTGGAGTGCGAGGGGACACGGCCACGGGAGGTTCCAAGCCGGCCAAACTCGAGACCGGGCTCGTAGTTCAGGTCCCCCTCTTCGTAGAGGAGGGGGACACGGTCAAGGTGGATACTAGGACGAGGGAATACATAGAGAGGGTTTAAATTGAAAGAGGACCTGCTCAGAAAGCTCGTGCGGTTCATGAAGGAGGAGGGACTGACGGAGCTTGAGATAAGGACCTGGGGACGCCACATACGCCTCGTGCGAGGCGCCCCAGCCCAGGGACCTCCTACACCCGTCCTCCAGGAAGGGAGGGAGGAGGCCCCTGAGGACAGGCTCTACACTATAAGGGCTCCTATGGTGGGCACCTTCTACCGAGCCCCCGCCCCTGATGCCGAACCCTTCGTGAAGGAAGGTGATAGGGTTAAGGCTGGCCAGACGGTATGTATAATAGAGGCGATGAAGATCATGAACGAAATAGAGTCCGAAGTAGAAGGCACGATAGTGAAGGTCTTGGCCGAGAACGCCAAGCCCGTAGAATACGGCCAGGAACTCTTCTTAGTGAGGCTGGATTAGGGATGTTCGAGAAGGTACTGGTGGCCAACAGGGGCGAGATAGCGCTGAGGATAATAAGGGCCTGCAAGGAGCTCGGGATAAAGACCGTGGCCGTCCACTCCGAGGCAGATGCCAACTCCCTCCACGTTAGGTTCGCCGACGAGGACGTGTGCATAGGTCCCCCTCCCCCTTCGGCGAGCTACAACAACATCTCAGCGATACTCAGCGCGGTTGAGGTCACGAACGCCGATGCGGTCCATCCTGGATACGGCTTCCTGGCCGAGAACCCCCTGTTCGCCGAAATATGCGAGGCCTGCGGTATCACATTCATAGGTCCTCCTTCCCATGTGCTCAGCAGGATGGGGGACAAGGCCGAGGCCCGTAGGACCATGGAGAGGGCCGGGGTCCCGGTGGTCCCGGGCAGCCGTGGTCCGGTCGAGGACCTGGACGAGGCCAAGGAAGTGGCAGAGGAAGTAGGATATCCTATAATGCTCAAGGCGGTATGGGGAGGGGGAGGCAGGGGCATGAGGGTGGTGCAGGAACCGGAGGAGCTGGAGAAGGCGTGGCACGTGGCGAGCTCCGAGGCCCAGGCTTCTTTCTCAAATCCCGCCTTATATGTAGAAAGGTACATAGAGAAACCCAGACATATAGAGGTCCAGATATTGGCGGACAGGTACGGGAAGGTCGTCCACCTCGGCGAGAGGGAGTGTTCCATCCAGCGCAGGCACCAAAAGCTCATAGAGGAATCCCCCTCCCCTGCCGTGGATCCGGAACTTAGGGAGAGGTTGGGGGAGGCCGCCGTGAGGGGAGCCAAAGAGGTAGGATACCGTAACGCCGGCACCGTGGAGTTCCTTTTGGACGAGGACGGGAACTTCTACTTCATAGAGATGAACACCAGGATCCAGGTGGAACATCCCGTAACCGAGATGGTGACGGGCGTGGACATAGTGAAGGCCCAGATACTTATAGCTGCCGGGGAGCCTTTAACCGAGGAACTTGCGGGGGTCTCGATCTCCGGCCACGCCATAGAATGTAGGATAAACGCTGAGGACCCTGAGAAGGACTTCATGCCGTCCTCCGGCATGGTCACGGGGTTCCACGCGCCCGGAGGTCCGGGGATAAGGGTGGACACGCACATATACGCATCCTACAAGATCCCTCCCTACTACGATTCCCTCTTGGCGAAGCTCATAGCCTGGGGGCATACGAGGGAGGAGGCTTTAAGCAGGATGGAGAGGGCCTTAGATGAGTTCGTGATAGAGGGAGTGCCCACCACCCTACCCCTCCACAGGGCCCTCCTGAGGGACCATCGTTTCAGGGAAGGGGATGTAGACGTCGACTTCTTGGAAAATTTCAAAATGGAGGGATAGATATGAGCGCACCTAAGGACCTCCTCTATTCCGACGACCATATATGGCTGATGTTAGAGGGGGACATAGCCACCTTGGGGATCACCGAATACGGCCAGCAGCAATTGGGGGAGGTCGTATACGTGGACCTTCCCGAGGTGGGGGAGTTCGTGGTGAGGGGGGAACCCTTCGGCTCGGTGGGGACCGTGGGGGAGATATCCGAGGTGGAGCTCATATCCCCCGTCACAGGGGAGGTCATGGAGGTGAACGAATCCCTGACCGACGACCCCTCCCAGGTGAACCGCGATCCCTACGGCGACGGTTGGATGATAAAGGTCCAGGTACAGGACCTGGAGGAGCTGGACGAGCTCCTGCCGGCCGAAGAGTACGAAAGCCTGACCGCAGGTTAGGTCATCTGAGGTACGGCCAATCCTCCACCTCCCTGCCCTTGTCGTAGGAGCCCAGCACCCTCAGGAAGGTGGCTATCTCCCCTAAGTGGTCCACCGCCCTCCTGCAACGTTCCTCCTCCATCCCCCCTTCGAAGTCCAAATAGAACATATACTGCCACGGCTTACCCCTTATGGGCCTGGACTCTATCTTCACGAGATCTATATCCCTCAAAGCGAAGACGCTTAAGGCCTTGAACAGAGCCCCGGGTATGTTCTTGAGGGCGAACACGACCGAGGTCTTGGGGTCCTTGAGGTCCCCCGCCGGCTCCTTCCCCACTGCGAGGAACCTTGTGAAGTTCTCCCTGTGCTCGGCTATGTCGCTTACGAGCACGTCCATACCGTAGTCCCGTGCGGCCTGGATGCTGGCTATGGCTGCTGAATCTTTCAATCTCTTCTCTTTCAATATCCTAACTGCTCCGGCTGTATCGTATACGGGAACCGGCTCGATCTTGCGTTCCCTGAGGAAGGCCCTGCACTGCTCCAGGGCCTGAGGATGTGAATATGCCCTCTTCACATCCTTTAGCTTCACCCCGGGCAGTGCTATGAGATGATGTACTATCCTCAACTTCACCTCCCCGACTATCCAGAGGGGATGTTCCAGGAGGAGGTCGTAGTTCCGGTGCACGCTCCCTGTGAGGGAGTTCTCTATCGGAACCACCCCTCGGTCGCACTTCCCCGCATAGACGGCCCGGAAGACTTCCTCGAAAGTCTCCACGGGGGAAAGCTCCACATCCCCGAAGAGCGCCCTCGCAGCGATCTCGCTGTACGCTCCGAGCTCCCCCTGAAATGCGACCTTCATACCTCCCCTCCGGAAGGCCCGAGCATCTCCTCCGGGGAACGCTCCCTCAAAGCCTCGTAAAAATCCCCGAGCGTGACATCGGAAAGTTCCCCCAAGTCCACCGGAGGTTCCCCCCTGCCGTGCGCCATGATGCCCAGGACCCGGGAGAGGGGAAGCTTGAAGAAGAGCTCCACCACCTCGGGGTCGAAGTGACTCCCCGCCCCCTCTCGGATGACGGAAAGAGCTTGCCCTATGGGCATCCTCGGCCTATAGGGCCTCTCGGATGTGAGGGCATCGAAGACGTCGGCGACGCACATGATCCGGGCTCCCCTCGGAATTTCATCGTCCTTAAGTCCCTTAGGGTAGCCGCTCCCATCGTACTTCTCCTGGTGTGAGCCCGCGATATCCGGGACCTCCCTTAGCTCCTCAGGGAAATATATCTTGCTCAATATCTCCTGAGTGTACACCACGTGTTTCATGACCTCTTCGTGCTCCTCGGGATCGAGCTTCCCCGGCTTCAAAAGGACGGCATCCCTCACCCCTATCTTCCCGTAGTCGTGCAGTAAGGCGGCGTATTCGTAGACCTTCATCTCCCTGGGGGAAGCTCCGTCCAGCTCCGCCATGGCTAAGGTATACTGCATGACCCTGTACGAGTGCCCTGCTGTGTAAGGGTCCCTGGCATCTATCGTGGAAGCGAGCGCCTCTACGAAGCTCTCCAGGGTCCTTTCGAGGTCGGATATGAGCCTTGCGTTGTCTATGGCCACCGCCGCCTGGGAGGCTAAGGAGAGCACGAGCTCCTCGTACTCCTTCCCGAACGGAACCACCTTCCCTTCAGGCGAGAGGGCGTTTATAAGTTGAAGCACGCCTATGGTCCGACTCCTGTGGTCCCGCATGGGCACCACGAGCATGGATTTGGTCCTGTATCCCGTGAGGGCATCGTACCTGCGGGGGCCTTCGAAGTTGAAATCCCTGGAGGAGTATACATCGGGTATGTTGACCACCTTCCCCGTAAGGGCGACGTACGCTGAAACATATTCTGGACTGAGGGGGACGGGGGGAAGGTCCAACCTGCCCCACCTCTTTAGACTATCGTTTTGGACCACCACGCACTTGAGGCTCTCCCCCTCCACCAAATAGAGGGTGCCTGCGTCGGCACCGGTGAACCCTCTCGCCTCCTCCACTATCTTCTCCAAAAGGCGGTCCAGATCCCTCTCCGCCGAAAGGGCTATGCCTATGCGGTTGAGGGTACGTATCTGTTCCCTCAACCTTTCCTCACGGCTCATCCCGACGAGGCCTCCCACTGGACCTGAAACGATCCCTCCGTCCGACCGCAGGTACCGAAGGTCCGACCTAAGCGGAGCCAGAGGTCATGTCCTTTGTAGGACCAGCGCAGCAGTATATATCCCCTACACCCCCTCCCCGTCCAGACCGCAAGCGGGAAGTCCCCCCTCGGGCCACCTTCAAGTTCGTATATCCTGAGGCCTTCGGGAAGGTCGAAGGTGGTCCAGCGTCCCTCCAGGGAGAGCCCATCCCGGACCTTCGCCTTCACCTCCCAGAAGGACGAATACCCCACCTTCCTCCCCCACACCCTCTCGATCCTGCACCTTAAGGCCAAGTCTTGCTCGGGGCTCCAACTCGCCTCCCCCCTGAACGATGACCCCCTGGCCCTGAACCTCACCTTCAGGTCGCCGATCTTCCCCCTACCCTCGACCGACCAAAGGGCCCCTCCGGACGGGAGCCTGTCCCCTGCGGAAGGGAGGTAGGACCTATGTAGGTCCACATAACTTTCTAAGTACCAACCTCTTTTTAACCTCAAACTTGCCCCCCAGGAGACCCCCTCCCCGCCCTTCCTACCGGGATACCCGTACCCAGCTCCGTAGGGCGGGCGGAAGCCGGGGTCGTAGCGCCGGACGAGCACCTCTGTCCTGAGCACGCCGGCCCTGAGGCTCGCCCCGACCACCCAAGCGAGCCCCCCGAAATCCGCCACCTCCCAGAAGGAAGTATAAGGTCCCAAAGCGACGGTCCCGTATAAGGAGCCCCTTCCCCCCGATGTCAGGACCCCCCCTCCCATGTATCCTCCGAGGCGGACTTCCAGACCCACGCCCGAGGTCCCACCCGAGAAGGTCCTCAAGGTCGTATGTCCGAACCTCCCCTCTAAGAATATCCCTCTGAGCGAGCTTCCCCTTCCCAGGTAACCGAAGCTCCTGCAGGGTCGAAGATGCATACGCCCCATCCCTTCGAAGGATCTGGAAAGGTGGCTGAAGAGGAGACCTTGCCCGAAGCCCGGCCTGAAGTCCCCCAGGACGGCCCTCAACGGACCACGGCCCCAGGATATGTAACCCTTAATTCCGGAGAAGGCCGCACGTAAGTTCCCCGAGACGAGCCATATGCGGGCACGATATCCCGAACCCTCTTCGAATCCGGCCCTGAGCTTCCATTTAAATGGAACCTTATGCCCGCAGGTAACGTACGGTCGAATCCCGTCCAAGGTTTCCTCGTCCATCCCCTCCACCCTCAGAAGTTCCTCCGGACCCTCGAACCCGCCGACCTGCTCCCTCCTGCGCTCTATCCTCTCAGCGAGCTCCTCCGATATGCCGGGAAGCAGGGAAAGCTGTCGCACGCTCGCACGGTTTAAGTCCAAGGGCCTTTCCTCCAAGGAGGACAGCCACTCTTTGTACCCCTTCGGATTTGCCTCTGCATCCTCCTCCCATCCTAAGGTTCCTCCCACCAAGAAAAAAAGGACATAAAGGCCGGACACCTACTCCCACCCCAGTTGCCTTATATGCCCCTCGCTCAGCTCCAGTATGTAGGACGCCCAGTTCGCACCTTCCTCCGAGAAGCTCATCTGGCCGGACGCCCCCCTGTACCCCTTCACCTCGGAGAGAGCCTTCCTGACCGATTCCCTGTCCGGCCCCGCCCTCTCCGAGGCCTCTAAGGCCAACGAGGTCGCATCGTAACTTAAGGCATCCACCAGGCCGGGTTCCCTCCCGTAGCGCTTCCTGTACTCCTCCACGAACCTTTTTACCTCCTCCCTTGGGGAGTCCGGGAAGAAGACAGCCGAAAATACGGCCCCCTCGGCGTACCTTCCGACTGTCAGGGGCACCCGGGGATCGTTCCACGCCTGGCCTCCTAAGAACCTCGTCCGAATCCGGTGGAAGGCGACCTGCGGGACTATCTGGACGATGTCCTCCGTCCCCCCGACCACCAAAAGGCCGTCTATCGGTATAGGTATAGGGACCTCCGCTGTGTCCTCGTAGGCCGAGAACCATTCGTCCATGGCCGAATCGCCGCCCGCCGCCCAAGCCCTCACCGCCTCCTCGGGGATTCCCAACGAGGAATCCTGGGAGACCCAGGTGCAGAAGACCTCCCGAAGCGTGGTGTCGGGAGTTGCGGTGGTGTCCGGAGCGATGGAAGAAAATGCCGTCCAGAGGGCATGTATCTCCTCGGCCCACCTCCCCTTCAAAACCTCCCAACCTGCCCGACGGATGCGACGACACGCCGCCGAGAAATCGGTGGTTCCGGGGGAGTACCATTCCACGTCCAACACCTCCCCTCCACCCTCCACGGCCTCCCTGAAGCCCTGGGTCATCTTCCTTCCGTAGTCGTCCAAGGATGCTAAAACGGCGAAGGTTCTAAGCCCGAGCTTCAAGGCCGCCTCTCCGATCCTCCTCCCGTGGAGGCGGGGGGAGAGGTTGAGCTGGAAGATGTAGGGACCTATGGAAGCGAAGCCCTCCTCCGTGACCGCAGGGGCTATGAGGGGCAACCCCCCAGCCTGGGCCACGGCCGCAGCAGGTACGGCGGAGGAGGCGAATATTGGTCCCACTACGGCCACCACCTCATCCTGCGATGCTAAGGCCTGAACCTCCTTTACGGTCCTTATGGGGTCCCCCTTCGTATCCCTGTAAGTTAGGATCGTCCTTTCCGGGGCGAACATCTCGTACGCCAACTCGGCCCCCCTCCTGAGGGCATCGCCGAACTCCCTGTCCGGTCCTGTGAAGGGGCCCAAGACCGCTATGCGAGGGTGAAGCCCACGGGCCTTGTAGCCCTGCAGGACCTTCAGCATGCTCTCGGCCCTATCCTTCAGTTCCCCCTTGCCCGCAAGCTCACAAGCCCTTCGGTAGTGCACGGCTGCCTCGGAGAACTCCCCGAGGAGGGCCGAACAGTGGCCGAGGAGGTACTCCGCATAAGCTGTATAGGAACCTTCGGGATACTTAGAGAGGAATTCCTCCAGGACCTCCCGTGCCTCCCCATAACGCTCCATCTTAAGGAGGACCTTCGCCCTCATAACCCAAGCTGCCCGTGAAATCTTCCCTTCGGAGCCCTCGGCGACCCTCTCGAAGGTGGCCGACGCCTCCCTCAGCCTCCCCTCCAGATAGAGGGAGACCCCCCTTCTGAACAGGGCCTCCGGGTCGGGGGTCTGAGCAGCCGCAAGCCAGGCCAGAACGAGGACCCACATAACTTCCTCCGGAGTCAGGCGAGCCTATCGTAACTTTCCAAGGGCACGGCCCCTTCCACCGGCTTATCCAGAAGGAGGCAGTCCTCCAAAGCCTTCAAGGTCGTATCCCCGATGAGGAAATATCCGTAGTAGCCTGCCCCTGCTACATGGGGGGTGATGTACACGTTGGGCAACTTTCGAAGGGGACTTTCGGGGGGCAGGGGTTCCGGGTCCGTCACGTCCAGGACTACGGTTATCCTTCCCGTCCGTGCCTCCTCGAAGAGGGCGTCGTGGTCCACCAGACGACCCCTTGAGGTGTTTATGAAGGCGGCCCCGTCCTTCATGAGCCTGAAGTGCTCGGCCCTTATCATACGCTCAGTCTCAGGGGTGGCGGGGGCGTGGACGGTGACTATGTCGGAAAGTCGGAACAGCTCCTCCAGCTCAACCTTCTCCGCTCCTAGCCTTCCGGCCTCCCATTCCGAGATATATGGATCGTAGACAAGGACCCTCACCCCGAAGGGCTCCAAGAACTTCATGACCAGCCTTCCGACCTTGCTCGCACCCACGATCCCCACCGTGCTCCCCAGGAGGAACTGGCCGTTCCAAGGAATCCCTGGGTCCCTCCAGACGCCCCGCCTTCGGAAGGCGTCTATATGCTCCGGAAACCTGCGCTTGGCCATTATCATCATCCCTACGGTCGCCTCCGCCACGTTGTAGGCTATGGCCTCGTTGGCGGAGAACACGACTATCCCCTTCGGGAGGACGTACTTCCTCACCACTTCTTCGGAGAGCATATGCTTGACCGAGCCTGCGGAGTGCGCTATTATGCGCAGCCTATCGGCCATCCGGAACACATCCTCGGTCAGAGGAGGTGTGCCCCATCCGGTGACTACGGCATCGCATCCCGGGACGAGTTCCGCCACCTCCTCGGAGGAATAGTCCCTCTCCTCGGGGTTGGCCCTCACCTCGAAGAGCCTGCACATCCTGGCGTAAGTCTCCCTTCTGAAGACCTTGCGGGTGTGTTCGGGCGTGGGCAGATATAGCACCTTGGGCTTTCCCATGGCGTACTCCTTCGAGGAAATATACTCTCCGTCCGAGCTTTTGGCAAGGGTTATATGATTGATATTAGAGGTCGAGGACCTTCGCAGGAGGTGAGATGGCCGAAAGGCCGAACTTCTTAGTCTTCATGACCGACCAGGAGCAGGGAGCCGTGGCAAGGCCGGAACATCCCTGCAGGACCCCCTACGCCGAGAGGAGGGACCCGCCGACAGGGGATGGGAGGAGGCCCTGGTCACGGCGGGGAAGGGGGGAGATAGTAAGGCCCGGATGGGGGAACTACAGACTCCACGGGGTCGGAAAGGAGACAGGATGTGGAAGTTCGACGGCCGTTCGCCTTACCTTACCATCGCTACCTTTTCGGCGAACTTCCTATCTTCTGCCGCCACCATCACGAGGTATATCCCACTTCCCACCTTCCTGCCTGACATATCCCTGCCGTCCCATACCAGCCTATGCCAACCAGGGGCGAACCATCCATCATATTCCCACATTACCTGACCCTTCAGGTTGTAAATTGCTACCTCCACCTCCCCAGGATGGGAGACCGAAAACGGTATCACTACCATACTATTGAATGGATTAGGATATAGCTTACCTAACATAACCTTGGCGTTGTCTACGAAAGTGTCCTCAGGATTGGCCAATGTGTCGGGAAGACTCACCGAAACAGGAGCAACTCCTTCTCCAGACAAGGATACAGAAACGCTCGGCTGGTCGGGGTCGTTGCTTTCTATGGTGATGGTGCCGGCGTAAGATTTCGCCTCTGTGGGTGAAAACCTGAGCTTGACCTCCAGGCTACCTTCGGGTGAGATGTCCTGAGGGAACTCTGGGGAGACCACCTCGAACGCAGGGTTATCCGAGCTTACACTGCTTACTGTAAGATTTGCGCTACCGAGGTTGCGTATGGAGAAGCTCCACTCGGAATAGCTCCCGACCGATACTGAGCCGAAGTTGTGGCTCGTGGCAGAAACATGGATATGAGGCCCAGGGGCAAGAAATTCGAGGATTATGAGACCTGCTTCCTCATCAGCGACATAAGCGTAGGAACCAGAGACATGGACACCACGTGCATACCCCGGAGTATCGTATGCTCCCACCTCCCTTGGAGAGTATGGGTCTGAGATGTCTATCACCCTGAGACCTGCTTCCCCATCAGCAACATAAGCGTAGGAACCAGAGACATGGACAGCCTTTGCCAACCCCGGAGTATCGTATGCTCCCAGCTCCATTGGAGAAGATGGGTCTGAGATGTCTATCACCCTCAGACCTTCATCCCAATCAGCGACATAAGCATAGGAACCTGAGACATGGACACCTTTTGCATACCCCGGAGTATCGTATGCTCCCACCTCCATTGGAAAAGATGGGTCTGAGATGTCTATTATCCTGAGACCTGCTTTATAATCAGCAACATAAAGATAATCCCCTGAGACGAAAAGACCTTCAACTATCCCAGGTGTCACGCACTCCCCTACCTTGCGGGGGGATGATGGGTCGGATATGTCGAGAACCAAAACGGCTCCACCTGAGCCTAAATATGCATATCTTCCTTGAACGACGACAGCAAAAGCAGGCCCATAGGGCCACCTTCCCACGACCCTCACATTCTTTACCTCCTCTGCCACCTTCGCAGCCCTGCGGGCAGGATACGGAACGGCATATGAGGAGGGAACTTGTGCGGACATGACTAAGTATCCGGACGGAAGTAGTTTGACAGGTCACAGCATCCTCCTGAGCTAGAAGTCACCAGAAAGCACACCAGCCTTCCTAAGAAGCTGAGAAGGCTCCAAAGAAAGAAGATACTCATGGCACCTCTCAAGAGAGGCATCAAGGTCAGGCTCAGGCTCGTTGGCCAGAACCT
>Ga0164318_10001576_pt1 | contig 20451 bp, 16 predicted proteins | sample GuaBasSedimGuay9_FD_113734 | JGI IMG/M metagenome (GOLD analysis project Ga0164318, IMG submission 113734) | Subseafloor sediment microbial communities from Guaymas Basin, Gulf of California, Mexico - Guay9, Core 4571-4, 0-3 cm | ecosystem: Environmental > Aquatic > Marine > Hydrothermal vents... | reverse complement strand
GCATCAACCATGCTTGCCTGTTCAACAACATAATGTGTGGCGGGATAGATTATTATTTTTTCACGCTCTTCAATTATTCGCCCCGTGAGTGGGTCAAACTGCACAATTCTATCAACCTCATCCCCAAAAAACTCAACCCTGAAGGCATTCTTTGCATAAGATGGAAGCACTTCCAGGACATCTCCCCTAAATCTAAAAGTTGAACGGAGAAGCTCATAGTCATTTCTTGAATACTGGATTTCCACAAGTTTTTTCAGAATATAATCCCTCTCGTACTCTCTACTCTTCTCGATAATAAGCCTCATTCTCCTGTAGGTTCTCGGATTACCAACCCCGTATATACAGGAAACCGTCGCTACAACTATTACATCGTCTCTCTCCATAAGTGAACTTGTTGCTGAGAGTCTCATACGGTCTATTTCATCATTTATCGAAAAGTCCTTCTCTATGAATGTATCAGTAGCTGGAAGGTAAGCTTCAGGCTGGTAATAGTCGTAGTAACTAACAAAGTATTCAACAGCATTTTCGGGAAAAAACTCTTTAAACTCCCTGTAAAGTTGGGCTGCCAGGGTTTTATTATGGGAAATAACTATTGTGGGTTTCCCAACACGTTCAATGACACCCGCCATCGTATAGGTTTTACCTGAACCAGTGACTCCCAGCAGGGTTTGAAATCTATGTCCTTTCAAAATTCCATTGGATAGTTTTTCTATTGCCTGAAGCTGATCTCCCTTGGGACCGAAAGGTGCTTTCAATCTAAACTTTGCCATATAAAAAAGTTATCCTTCTATTTATTAAAAGTCAAAATCATAGTAATACACAGTAATTATATCTTAATTGTCCCATACTTCTTCTGTTAAAGCTATTCTAACTACCATCACAAAGAAGCTGTCAGATCTACGTGGTAATTTCTTTCAGTAGTATGGTGATAAATCAAGAACTTTTCACTTCGCTCGTAATAATATTACAATATCATATCTTTACCTGTCATTATAAAAAGGCCGATAGGCTGTCGTAGCAATCTCTTTTACTTGCCCCAACGTATGATTTCTTCGCATTGTTCGCAATAACATTATAGTAACATGTCTCTACCTGTCATTATGAGGAATGAACAAAATGAATCATGCAGCAATATTTTTATATTTTATACAAACAAAAATGTTTTTAACTTCCTACATTGGCATCTCCACAGTATTATATAACCGTTTATTTTCATGGTTATAATTTTTATTTACAAAACACATGATGTTCTTAATCGAAGAAAAAATAAAACATATTTCCATCCATATAACTATGTTACATTCTTAAATTGCGCAAAATTCCGACCATAGAAAGCATAATTGATATTATTCCGAATTATTTCAAATATAGAGATTTACTCTAAAAGATATTTTATCATTACTTCTTTCAATATTTACTCTAAGTACCAGATAAAAAATGGGATTTTACTTGCCATATTAAAAATACATTGACAAATTTAACATATATATGTAAATTACATACATATGTTAAAAAGATACTGCAAGAGCAAAAACTGGAAGTACAATGATATTGTTTCAACGGTAATTCTTATACTTCTCAACAGGCGTTCTGATTATGGATTAAATATTTTACATTCTGTTTCGGATATTCTGGGGTATTCTCCGACCTTAAACGGAATGATATATCGTTTGCTTTCTTTGCTTGAATTAAATGGACTGGTTCAATCGGAATGGAAAATAGAGGAACAGTCGCAGCCAAAAAAGTTTTATACAATTACTAAAGACGGGAAAAAATATTTAAGGGAGAGAATCGAACTATTAAATAATCAAGTAGATCGATTAAAATATATCATTAATCTATATAAAGGAGATGTCAAATGATTATTGCCTTTTCTGCAGATGATAAAAACGGCCTTGAATCGCGTATTTCACACCACTTTGGGAGATGTCCATATTATATCTTTGTAGAAGTTGAAGATGGTGAGATTAAATCAGTAAAAGCTGAGGATAATCCTTACTACAATTCACACGGCCCTGGTGTTGTTCCGCAGTACATAGCATCAAAAAATGCAAACTTCATTGTAGCCGGTGGAATGGGGCCCAGAGCAGTAGAGTTTTTTGAGCAGTATGGCGTATCACCAATTATTGGCATTACAGGTATAGTTAAAAATGTGGTGGATGATATCATAGCCGGTAAGTACAAAGTGGTAACTTCAAGGAACTATAATCCCATGATCCATGATCGGCACAAGGGAGAAATTGGCCACGGCCGTTATTAAAGTCGACAGTTGTGCTAAATTTACTATGCATCAATGAACGGGATCTATATTTTCTAATTTTATAAATTATTTTATAAGTTCACCTGAAATGTTTAGTTTTGAACAATAGATTTTATATATTTTATGCTTAGAATGTGTAAAGATAGATAAACTCAAAAGTTACTCTAACATTATAAAGTTCTTAAAACTTAACTCCTAGATAATACTAACTAAAGATATTGGTGTATAGTTTAAAGCAAAAAAAAGCTTAACTCATTAGACTAAATAATAGGCTGATAATCCATTTTGGAAAATTGACCAACGTTTTAATTGTTTTCAACGGATGTTTTAAAACTTCCAGTTTTAGTAGTTTATCTGTTGCTTTTTTTGAAAAACAACTCCAATGTCCCAGAATATTGAACAGATTGTAATAAGCAGGATTGAAAACAAGAGGTTCATTCTTTACCCTAATACAACAACCTTCTTCTATTTAGAACTATGTTAATCAATATACAGTTAAACGATTTTTTAGAAATCGCTTAACAAAATGTGTTACATCCTATAAAAACATTTAAATACATAAAAAACTGTTTAAATGTAAATCCAAATTTTTACATCAAATCCCTAATCATTTTAAAAAGAGAAACTCTTCTATTAAACCCAAAATTGATTGTTTTCCTCCCTTTTCTTTTAAAACCAAGATGATGGTAAAATGAGATGGCATTTTTATTATCCGTTTCCACATCAAGAGATAATTGACTTTTCCCCAGCCTCTTTGCCTCTTCAATAGCAAAGTCAATTAATCTTTTACCCACTCCATAGCCTCTGTATTTATCAAAGACTGCCAGATTACTAATATAGTAATCCTCCTTATTTAGATCAGAAATAATCCTTCCAAGCTTGATTAAATTAATTACTCTAAAAATAAATCCAGGTCTATAGTATTTTATAATTAATCTTCCTGTATTTTTAGATTCATTCTCAATAACTTCATACTCATAAGCCAGAATCATTCCGGATATTTCGTTATCAACATCAGCAATATTACAGTGTTCATAAGAAAAAAGATTATCGCCTTTTTGGAATAGGTAGGATAATACATCTTTAGCCTTTTTGCCAAACATGTATAAAAATAGATCAGGACCAGTCATATAGATAAGTTCTTTGGCCTTACTTTCATCTTCTGGCCTCGCCTTTCTTAGATTTAAACTTTTCATTTTATTAATTGCCTGTTTTATTAGAAGATTATCAACTCATACAAATATAGCGCTAAAAAGTGTTTTTCTATATTAAGATAAAATAAAAAATATAAAGTAGAGTGCGCCCTTCACGCTGGACACCCAGTTAGTTATATTGACTGACAAGACGACCAGAGGAGGCCTTGTCTTATGAGAAATAAGGCAGCACAGAATGTTTGGAGAAAGGAGTATCAACATACGATAAAATTAAATTCTATACTAACAAGATACCTGCTCATTATTTTTACCAATTCAAAGAAGAATATGACTTCGTAAAAAAAACATATCAAACGTATGAAGTTTTGAAAAACAAAAGTAAAAATATATTGAAACTATATATTCAAATAATAATGGCACTATACTTTGGAGAAATGACACTTAATTACCATTAAAAAATTACCACTTCTCCTGTTATAGATATTCAGGGAAATATAATAACTGGAACTACAAACGGAATTATAATAATTAAAAATGGAAGAGTTGTTAATACGTTTTCAACCTCTTCAGCTATTAAAAATACACCAATTATAGCTCAGGGAAATAAAATACTCGTAAATCTGAAAAACGGAATCCTATACGAACTTAAAAATGTTGACAAGATCAAACTTCAATGGTCTCTCAAACTCCCTGAGAAAACTTCTCAGGAGTTAAACACTTTCATCAGAAGGAATATTATACATTGCTACACCCACGGGAAAGCTTTATGCTATTTCCACCTCTACTAAAGTCACTGCCAATACCAGTTGGCCTATGCTATATGGTAACTTACGACATACAGGTAATATCGCGGATAATGTTAACTATATCAATAGGAAGAATTCAATTGCTATAAAAAGTATAACAATTGATGGAGATGGTTCTGATTGGAATGATATACGACCGATACTGATGGATAAAAAAAGAGATGTGTCAAACAATAAAATAAATATGGATATTACAAAAGTATACCTTCCAATGGGCAGTAAGTACTTATATGTGCGTGCTGATTTTGTAAAGGGTCTACCCGTAACAAATAAGGATGATTACACTAGAGAATGTTTAATATAAGAAATAATGCAAATCATTCCCGAAAATTATTATTCGCACTGATAATAACTTTAATCTTTCTCATGCTTTTGCTTGCAGGTTTTCAAAGTATATATGCTGGTGGATTTTCAAAATTCACCTTATATATTACTCCAGTTTTACCTGGTATAATGCTACATCTCGATACTGGCTCCCCACTTGCTTATATAAATGCAAATGCTGATATACCACTTGCTCGATTCAAAATTTCAAGTCAAAACATTAGAAGGATAACCATCGATTTAAATACCAGATTCTATATTCGTCAACTCCAATCAGTAGTAGATGAATATTCTTTAAATGCAATGTATCTTGCGTTAAATGCAGGTTTGGGTAGTTTGTATTATAGTAGAAGCACGCACATTTACCGGCGTTCATCTTATCTCATATTTTTCTATAATGACCAATTCCTTATTTGAGAACTATAAAAAACGTGGTGTTACAAAGTGGGATGATTTTATTATATCAAAATCATGGCGAGACTCACACCCTGTTGATTGGAACAACCCATCTCCAAATGACTGGCCTGTTCTTACTGACATTCAGTAAACATATATTTAACATTTATAATAATTCATCGGCCTTAAAAGGTACATAACTGTCATTTCGAATTTTCATTCATTAAAATGAGAAATCTTGTTTAAATAATTGAATTTTCCGGCTACGGACCTTTTAATTTTCTGTCAGGACAACCAATATTAGAATCCTGGACTAGTATTTTGCTTTAATTATTTAAGTTTATAATTAAAATGTCACAATATTAATATTCAGTCTAATCATAAAAGACGGCTTTCCTTAAAACTATAGTAACCATTTTTTGAAACAATGATATGGTCAAGAAGGGGAATCCCAAGAATATCGCCGGCTTTTTTAATCTGTTCAGTTGTTTTTATATCATCCATACTCGGCTCAAGATCGCCTGAGGGATGATTATGGACAAGAATTATAGATGCGGCCATCTCCTTAATTGCATTTGAATATATTTCTCTGGGATGTACCAGGGATTGGTCAATGAGCCCTACAGTTACAACATTTTTAGATATGATTCTATTTCTTCCATTGAGATTAAATACAATTAGATGCTCCTGTTTCTTTGCAATTATGGAATTTACAAGAGGGTAAATATCTCTTGCGCTTATTATAGTGTTTTCAACTCTATCATTACACCTGAAGAAAAACTCATAAGCAGCAATAATTAATGAAGCTTTTGCAAACCCTACTCCATCAATACTCTTTAAATTATTAAAATATTTTTTAAAGTTTTCTTCAAATCCATCTGTACCCATCATCCTTTCCTTAATAAACCCCACCACCTTTTTTGCAACATAATTAACAGGCTTACCCTTTATTCCACTACCAAGGATGATCATCATAAGCTCTTCATCCGATAATGAGGCAGCACCCCGGGCAAAAAGCTTCTCTCTTGGTCGATCAAAATAAGGTATATCTTTTACTTTCATGTTTTATTAAACAAAATAAAATAGAATTTTACTGCAATTTTTTAATGGTTTTTAACATACTATGATGTTATCCGTAATATATCTTTTTAAAAGATTTTAAAAACCAAAACGTTTTTTCATAAAATTATTGAGTTTTAAAAAAAAATCTCTAATCTTAATGTTTTATAAGTATTTTTTTATAATTTAACAGGTTTTATAAGATATTTTTTAGTTTTACCAGTTCTGCTAGTCTTCTCATTATCAGAATTTTATCTTAACTTGGACATATAAAACCATAAATTAAAAATCTTGAGGAGGTTTCGATGAAAGCAAAAAAAATTTTAACTCTAATCCTGGCATTGATGTTGGTTACAATCTTTGGGGCAACTTCTATTTTTGCCGGTGGAACTAAAGAATCTGCTGAAAAGTATCCAGCAAAAAGCATAACCTATATTATACCTTTCAATCCCGGTGGCCAGTCCGATATAACAGCCCAATATCAAAAGGATGATCTTGAAAAGGTACTTGGAGTAAATATTGTAATCAAGTATATGCCCGGAGCAGGGGGTGCTGTTGCCTGGTCAAATCTTGTAAAAGCAAAACCCGATGGCTATACAATATGTGGGAATAACATACCACATATTATAGTACAGCCTTTGGCAAGAAAAAATGCTGGTTATAAAACTGATCAACTGGTACCTGTTTATATGTTTGAAACCACTCCAATTGGTCTGGCGGTTTTAAAAAGCAGTCCATTTAAAACATTGGATGATTTTCTTGCATACGCAAAGAAACATCCGGAAGAAATAACAATAGGAGGTTCTGGTACATACACAGGACATCATCTTGCTTTATTACAGCTTCAGAAATTAACCGGTACGAAGTTCACATATATACCTTCAACTGGTGCTGCCCCCTCTGTTGCAAACTTTCTTGGTGGGCACACTCAGGCTCTGTTCGCCAATTCAAACGATCTGGTTCAGCATAAAGATAAAATAAGAATTCTCGCGATGGGGACAGAAAAAAGGTTCAAACCTTACTTTCCCGATGTACCAACATTCAAAGAACTTGGTATAAATATGACAGCAGGAATTGATAGAGGAGTTTGTGTGCCTCCCGAAACCCCCGATAATGTTATAAAAACCCTGGAAGATGCCTTTGATAAGGTTTGTAATGGAGACACCTTTGTAAATAAAATGACAGAACTAGGTTTTTTAGTGAGACATCTAAAATCCAAGGAATTTAAGAAGTATATTGAGCAGAAAACAGAAGAATATACTCAAATTCTTAAGGATCTTGGCGTAATATAAACTATAAGAAAATTTATCTTTAAAATAATTCTATATTTTAATAATTTGAATTATCATACACAAAGAGAGGGCTGATAAAAGCCCTCTCTCAGCTAATACGGGTAACTCAATGAAACCAAATATAGCTTCTGTCCTTTTAAATCTTTTAAATCCTACGAATCTTCTTTTCATAATAATAGGAGTAGGTGCAGGAATAATTGTTGGAGCATTACCCGGACTTACCGCTACAATGGCCATAGCACTATTAGTCCCATTTACATTTGCAATGTCCCCAATCAAAGGACTTGTTCTTCTTGGCGGTATTTACACAGGAGCAATATATGGAGGAAGTTTTTCTGCAATTCTAATAAATACTCCCGGTACACCCTCAGCTATTGCCACTACCTTTGATGGTTATGCTCTTACCAAAAAGGGTGAAGCATATAAAGCAATAGTAACTGCAACGATATCCTCCGTAATTGGCGGACTTATTGGTGTACTCTTTCTCATATTTCTGTCCCCACCTCTATCTCGTGCATCATTGAAGTTTGGTCCCCCTGAGTTTTTCTGGCTTACAATATTTGGTCTAACAATCATCGCAACCCTTGCTTCAAAATCAATATTAAAAGGACTTATTGGTGGAGCTTTTGGTCTTTTAATCAGTACAATAGGGATTTCTCCTATCGAGGGGGACGTAAGGTTTACCTTCAATATATTAAGCCTTCAAGATGGAGTTGGATTAATTCCTGCACTAATCGGATTTTTCTGTATACCGGAAATATTAAACATGATTGGCAGAAGAGAAAAGAATTATAATGTAATTCCCTATAGAAAACAAAAGCATGTTGTCGCAAATGTGACACGAAAATTATTAAAAAGACCAATTTTGCTTATTAGATCTGCCATTATTGGCACATTTATAGGTATAATACCGGGAGCCGGTGGTAATATAGCTGGGATGGTTTCTTATAATGAAGCGGTAAGAGCTTCAAAATTTCCAAAGAAATTCGGTAGAGGTATAATCGAGGGAGTAGCTGCTTCTGAAGCATCAAACAATGCAGAGGTAGCAGGTTCTCTGATACCTCTACTAACCCTTGGAATCCCTGGGGCACCTCCCGCAGCTGTATTACTCGGGGCTTTATTACTCCAGGGCATGAGACCGGGTGCAGAACTCTTCACAGTTCATGGTTCTGTTACATATACATTTATCTTTTCTCTCATTCTATCCAATTTACTTCTGCTTCCTATGGGAATCTGGAGTGGTAAAGGTATATCTAAACTAATAACTCATATTCCGGTACCTTTTTTAGCCCCATTTATTCTATTCTTAACAATTATTGGTTCCTATTCAATAAACAACAATATGTTTGATGTTTATGTTATGCTTTTCTTTGGGGTGCTAAGCTTTATTGGCAAAAGAATAGAGTTTGACCCCGGTCCAATAGTTCTAGGTCTGATATTGGGAAAGATTTGTGAGCAGGGGTTGGTACAGGCTCTTCTTATGGGCAGGGCACATCATTCAATTTTAAAGGTATTCTTTGCTCGACCTATATCTTTTACCCTTATAATATTAACTGCTGTTTCAGCCGTCTGGCCTTTTATAAGAGATAGAATAGGTAAGAAGGTTAAGAAAATATGGTAAAAAAGGATGTTTTAGCTTCGCTGGTATTACTCGGAATATCCGCTATATTCTGGATACAGAGCAGAAATTTTACTAAGTACGGAGCACTATTTCCAAAAATAGTAACTATTATACTCGGTTTCCTCTCTTTTTTACTCTTAATAAATTCCATAGTAAAAATTCTAAAAAATAAATCAAAAGAGAGCAAAGTAGAAAAAATTCAGGATGCAAAATCTATTGTAATCTCGATAATTCTAATAGTTGCATGGGCCTGCTTTATAAATATTCTTGGATTTCTTACTTCCAGCATAATCTTTTTCATCATAATGTATTTCTTACTCGTTAAAAAAGGAATTAAACTAAAAAAAATTGTGATAAATATTATTACAATCATAATATCTATAGTTGTCTTTTACCTCTTCTTTTCCAAAGTACTTAAGGTGCCATTCCCCAGAGGAATACTAATATAAAATTAAGGAGAAAAAATTGGAAGGTTACGTTCAGGTTTATACAGGAAATGGTAAGGGAAAAACAACTGCCGCTTTTGGGCTTGCATTACGCGCTTCTGGAGCAGGACTTAAAGTTTTTATAGGCCAATTCTGTAAAGGAAGGAACTATAGTGAATTAAAGGCTTTTAAAAATCTACCAAATATTACCCTTAAACAGTTCGGAACACCGAAGTTCATCATGGGAAAACCTTCAGATGAAGATTACACAAGGGCTGAAAAAGCATTCGAGGAGGTCAAGAGTATAATCCAATCTGGAAAATACGATATAGTAATATTGGATGAGGCAAACATAGCTATGGATATGGGATTAATCTCTGTGGATGACTTTATTGATGCAATAAAGAACAAACCAGATAATATTGAGATTGTTATAACTGGCCGAAATGCACCTAAAGAAATTTTAGAGATTGCTGACCTGGTAACTGAAATGAAAGAGATAAAACACTACTACAAAAAAGGTGTTCATGCAAGAGTAGGGATAGAGAAATAGATATTTTTACAGTATAATTTTATCTTCCCTATCAGCAATCTTGACAAAAACAATAGCACTTAAAAATCGTTAATTATCAAAGCTTAAATATTTATACTGCATATCATTAAACTATACATACACTCCATATTAAAGGAATTAAAGCAAAATTCCAAATTGATAGAGCGGGTTATACTCCTTACCTGGCTATTATCAGCTAATTGCCACCTTATTTCATACATGGATGGCCCATCCTTCAATCCCCCTTGCTGCTTCCATTACAGCTTCCGAAAGAGTCGGATGTGCATGGATTGTTTCGGCAATAGTCGATACAGAAATCCCAGCTCTTTCAGCTAGAAGTATTTCATGAATAAGCTCTGTTGCATCTGTACCGGCTATATGAGCACCTAATATATTGCCCTTCTCATCTGTGATAATTTTTACCATTCCGTCAGAATGCTCTATTGCAACAGCCTTTCCTGCTCCTTTATAAGGGAAAACAAACTTTTTATAGGCCACCCCCTCCTTAACTGCTCGTTCCTCAGTGTATCCAAATCCAGCTATCTGAGGTTCTGAGTAGACACCGGCGGGTATTTCATCGGGGTTTATCCCTCTCTCAGACTCTTTTCCCGCCATATATTCAACAGCAATCTCACCCTCCTTTGATGCCACATGAGCCAGAAGAGGAGAGTTTACCACATCACCAGCTGCAAATATTCCATCCACGGTGGTTTTATAATAATCTCCAACCGTAATAAACTTTTTATCAGTATTGACTCCTACTTCATCAAGCCCCAATCCCTCAGTATTGGGAACTCTTCCAACAACTACAAGGAGTTTTTCAGCAGTGAGAAGTTTTTCATTACCATTTTCGTCCACAATAGAAACTTCAACTTTATCTCCATTAACTTTCATACTTTGAGCCCTGGTTTTTACAAAAACCTCTATTCGCCTTTTTCTAAAACTTCTTGCAAGAACCTGTACTACCTCCTCATCCTCAGTCGGAAGCATATGGTCAAGCATCTCAACAAGATATACCTTTACGCCGAATCTATTCATTATATGCGCAAACTCCACACCGATAGCACCAGCCCCCAAAATTATTATGCTATCAGGAAGCTTCTTCATCATTAATATATCATCAGAAGAAAGAACATTTATTCCGTTAAACTCAAAGCCCTGAATCTCTCTGGGGCGTGACCCTGTAGCTATTAAAATGTTCTTAGCCTTAATAAGCTTTTCATCATTGACCAATACCTCATTTTGTGATTTTATCCTGCCAACCCCATAGATTAAATCAACATTATTCTTTTTAAATAGATATTGGACCCCTTTGGAGAGCATATCTGCTGCTTTTCTGGATTTTTTAAAAACGTATTCATAGTTAAAACCACCTTTCTCAATACCAATTCCCATTTTTTCAATCTCTACACCATTTCCATACAATTCTGCCTGATGAATAAGGGCTTTAGTTGGTATACATCCTATATTCAAGCAAACCCCTCCAGTTTTGTCTTTTTCAATCACGCATGTTTTAAGGCCAAGTTGTGAAGCTCTAATCCCAGAAACATATCCACCAGGTCCCGAACCTATTATCACCAGATCATAATCGTAATTTTCCATTTAAATCTCCTTGCGAAATTTTATTTACTATATTTTTTCTATTTATAATACAAAACTACTTGCAACAATGTCAAAATATTACTTCTATTGTTTATTCATAAGTTATCTAATGAAATTTGCTCGAAAAATCTTTACAGTAAATTCAATTTTAAATACAAAAAGGTCTGATATTTTGTTAACCAAAGTTCACTTGCCTATTATACCTTTAATTTATAATTTATATATCTAAATGTAGAAATCAAGGGGCGTCAAATGTCATACGATAGTACTCTATTTTTACCAAAGACATCCTTCCCAATGAGGGCAGGTTTAACGAAAAAAGAACCTAAATTTCTCGAAGAATGGGATAAGTCAAAGATTTATGAAAAGGTCATACAGAAAAGAAAGAATGGGAAATGGTTTATTCTGCACGATGGCCCACCCTATGCAAATGGTAAAATTCATATAGGAACTGCTTATAATAAAGTACTCAAAGACTTTATAGTAAAATATATGGCAATGAACGGACACTATGCCCCATTTGTACCCGGCTGGGATACCCACGGTCTTCCCATTGAAACGGAAGTTATAAAAAAATATCATCTTAAAAGAGAAGTTTTAACTCCCGTTGAGTTCAGAAAAAAGTGTAAGGAGTTTACCACAAACTATATTAAAACGATGACAGAGCAGTTTAAGAGATTGGGAGTATGGGGTAACTGGGAAAATCCCTACATTACATATAAACCGGAATATGAGGCAAAGCAAATAGAAATCTTCGGAGAGATGGCCAAAAGGGGTTTTATATACAAAGGGCTAAAACCAGTTTATTGGTGCCCAACATGTGTAACAGCCTTAGCGGATGCTGAAGTTGAATATCACGATCATACATCACCATCTATATACGTTACCTTTAAGGTAAAAGAAGGAGTTAACAAATATGATGAGTTGAGAGATGCCTATGTTGTAATATGGACAACAACTCCCTGGACATTACCTGGAAATACTGCTGTAGCCCTACACCCTGATTTTGAATACTCATTATTTAAAAGTAATGGTAAAAAATATCTTGTTGCAACTGAGCTTCTCGAAGATTTTAAGCGGAATACGGGTATAAAAGTTGAAGAAATAATTAAAACCTACATTGGAAAAGAGCTTGATGGAGTTGTCCTCAGGCATCCTTTTATTGACAGAGATTCACCTATCGTTTTTGCAGATTATGTAACCCTCGATACAGGAACCGGAGCCGTACATACGGCACCCGGCCATGGGCTTGAAGACTATGAAACAGGGGTAAAGTACAACATTGACATAATCTCTCCAGTGGATGATTATGGAAGATTTACAGATGATGTTCCGCAATTCAAAGGCATGTTCGTCCAGGATGCAAATGAAGAGATAATAAAGTATCTGGATGAAATCGGAGTATTGCTTGGTTCTTCTGAAATAACGCACAGCTACCCTCACTGCTGGCGTTGTAAAAATCCTGTTATTTTCAGGGCAACAGAGCAGTGGTTTGCATCGATCGAAGGTTTTAAAGATGAAGCTTTGAAGGAGATAGATGCAGTTCAATGGATCCCCCCCGCAAGTATAAATCGAATAAAATCCATGGTTGAAAATCGTTCTGATTGGTGCATCTCAAGGCAGAGAACATGGGGGGTACCTCTCCCAATCTTCTACTGCAAATCATGTGGAAAAGAAATAATAACCGATGAAAGTCTAAATGCTGTTATTGATCTATTTAGAAGAGAAGGTTCTGATAGCTGGTTTAAAATGAACGCTAAAGAGATTCTGCCAGAGGGATTTAAATGTCCTCACTGTGGAGGAACGAAGTTTGAAAAAGAAAAGGACATAATGGATGTATGGTTCGATTCTGGGACTTCTCATGCCGCAGTTCTTGAAACAAGGAATGACCTGAGATGGCCAGCTGATATGTACCTTGAGGGCTCTGATCAGCACAGGGGCTGGTTTCAATCCTCTCTTTTAACATCTGTTGCTGCAAGGCATAAAGCGCCGTACAAAATGGTTTTAACCCATGGATTTACGGTCGACGGCGAAGGCAAAAAGATGAGTAAATCCCTTGGGAATACAATAGCACCTGAAGAGGTTATTAATAAATATGGGGCTGATATTATAAGATTGTGGGCAATTTCATCCGACTATTCCGTTGATATAAGAATATCTGAAGCAATACTTCAACAGCTCGCAGATTCCTACAGAAAAATAAGAAATACAATAAGATTTATGCTTGGTAATCTAAATGGATTTAATCCAGAAACTGATATAGTATCAAAGGGTGATATGCCAAAGCTGGATCTCTGGCTGATGGATAAAACCCAGAGATTGATTAAAGAGGTCAGAAAAGCCTATGAAGAATGGCAGTTCCACTCCATCGCACATAAACTCCTTGATTTTTGTAATATTGATCTTAGCAGCTTTTATCTTGATATTGTAAAAGATAGATTGTACTGTTCAGGACCTACCACCGAAAGAAAATCAGCACAAACTGTTATTTTTAATGCCCTGAATACACTACTGACACTATTGGCTCCCATTTTAGCCTTTACAACGGAAGAAGCCTACAACACACTAAAAGAGGAGATTTTGAAACCTGCGGGTTCAAAATATGAAGAGAGTGTTCATCTGCTGGATTTCCCAATTCCTGACAATAGCTTTATTAACGATCAATTAAGAGAAACGTGGAACAAACTGATAGATGTAAGGAAAGATGTACTGAAGGAAATTGAAGTTTTAAGAGGACAAAAGATAATAGGCCACTCCCTCGAATCAGAAGTGACGATCTATGCAGATGAAAGCATATATCACCTTCTACAGGAAAACTTCTCAGAACTCGAACCAATGTTTGTTGTTTCAAAAGTCACTCTTCTAAAAAAGGAAGAAGCAACGGAAGACATACCTGAGGATAATACAGTTCTGGTCAAAGTGAAAAAATCCGATAACAGAAAGTGTCAGAGGTGTTGGAAATATGATGAAACTGTTGGTAAAGATCCAAAGCATCCTGATTTATGCGAGAGATGTGCCACAGTAGTAGAAAAGTATTATACATAGGAGGAGTCTCTATCAAATTGGTTCTCATATAACCGGTATAACTGGATTTAATGATTTTTTACGTCTTATGAAGTAGTAAGCTAAAAAAGTAACAATGCTAAAATAGGCAAATATTCCTATATTCCCCGGCACATTAAATCTAAAAGAAATCGGTGGTACATAGGAAAAAACAGCATTTAGCATAAAAAGAAGGGAAACAAAAAAAGCATCCAATCGAGCAACAAAAATCGATAAAGGCAAAAAAACTGGATAGATTGCAATGGTAATTATACTTAACAAAAGAATTAGAGCTGTAATAGGGATTATGGCTATATTTGCAATTATGGATACATAGGAAAATTTTCCAAAATAGGCGATCATAATTGGGAAAGTGTAAATTGAAGCAGCCAAACTCATTGAAATTAATATAGTTAAATAGCCCGGCAGGTAGCTATCCAGTTTTTTCTTGATATAATTGGATAGATAGACAATCCCAAAAGTAGCAAAAAACGAAAGAAGAAAACCTGGATTATAGATTGACCGTGGATTACCGAGCATAAAAAATAAAAAAACAACCGCTATAAGGTTTATATAATCTCTATCTCTATCGTGTATGTAAAGCAGCACACCTAAAACAAACATCAATCCAGCTCTTTTCACTGAAGGTGAACCACCTATAAAAAAGGTATAGGCAGTCACAAAAAACGATACTATCAGATAAAGAGCAACATGCCTGAAACCCAAAATCATAAATAGAGCAATAAACATCCCTGCAATAAACCCTACATGAAGCCCTGAAATAGCAAGTATATGAAGGGTTCCTACTCTTTTGAAGATACCAGTTAAATATGATGGGATTAATCTTCGGTCCCCCGTAAGAATAGCGTAGACAAATGTGGAATGGGGATAAGGGATTATTCGATTGCATATTCTTTCAATAGACATCTTCAATTTTAAAACATTTTTATAAAAAATTGAAGACCCCCCAAAACCATGAATCACAATATCAGATGCATTTACACTCCAGTCAATCCCTTTTGAGAAAAGATATTGGTTATATTCGGATTTTTCTCTATTAACTATACGAAACTTACCAATTCCGGTTATTACGCTTCCGCGTTCTAAACCCGGATAAATTGCATCTGTTATTACCATAGCTTTATCACTATATTTTAAGAATCTTTTATGGTTTGGCTCAAAATTTTTAATAAGCTTTACCTCAAAATTGGAACGATCATTTCTGTACTTAACATCTGAGATTACCCTAGCTGCAAAAAATTTGTAACCCTTTGGTAAATCTTTATTCTGTAGGTAATTTACAGTGGCATAGAAAAAAGCAAATGATACAATTAGTGAAATATATAAAAACTTACGACAACTGAATTTAAAAATTATTACAGCAATTAGCGAGATTAATAAAAAGGAGTAAAAAATGGGAGCTATTTTATTTAAAAACACATAATTAAATTTTTCAGAAGTGTAATATGCAATTAACCCAGCAAAAACAATTAAGACAGAAAACATCTCTGCAAATGTAAAATGTGGTAAACTAAATTTTTTCATTAGCAGGCCGGATATTATAATAATGAGATAATTAAAAGCTTTATTATATAACAATGAGGAAATGTTACAATAAATTTGATGTGAAATTTAGGTATTTATTAGTTTGATTCTACTTTATGTTCAAGTAGATATTATCTTTTGATCTCCAATGTCTTCTTGCATAAAAAAACTCCCTGAGTTTTTGCTTTAACTCATCTATTCCCTCACCTGTTTTCGCTGATACGAGTACAGAGTTTTTATACCTGTTTATTATAGTTCCTTTGACATTTCTATTTTTCATGAGGTCAATCTTGTTAAAAACGTACAGTACCGGCAATTCATCAGCAGAAATTTCATACAGTACATCTTCAACGGCTATAATCTGTTCTAGCGCATCTCTACTCGAAATATCCACCACATGGATAAGCAGATCAGAATCTTTTACCTCTTCAAGAGTTGATCGGAAAGAAGCTATTAAACTGTAAGGTAGCTTTTTTATAAATCCTACGGTATCGGTTACAAGGGCCGTTATACCATCGCCCAACCATACCTGACGTGTTGCCGGGTCCAGAGTGGCAAACATTCTGTTTTCTGTAAATAGATCAGAATGTGAAAGCCTGTTTAGTAAGGATGATTTTCCTGCATTGGTATAGCCGACAAGGGATACCTTATTCTTTCCGTCCCTTCCACTTCTTATAACCATTCTGTGCTTTTTTACAGAGAGCAGCTGTCTTTTAATGGTGCTTATCCTCTTTGAAATTCTACGCTTATCAACCTCAAGTTGCTTTTCACCAGGCCCCCTTGTACCTATTCCTCCGGCTGTTCGGTGGAGGTGAGGCCACATATGACGCAGCCTTGGAAGCGAGTACATAAGGGTGGCTAACTCTACCTGAAGTTTAGCCTCTTTTGTTCTCGCACGCTTTTCAAAAATTGTTAGTATAAGTTCTGTTCTGCTTATAATTCTGCATTTTATAAGTTTTTCAAGGTTTCTTATCTGAACCGGTGATGGTTCAAAATCAAACAACACTGTATCAATTTGATTTTGAGAAACTACCTCCCTTACCTCTTTTGCTTTACCATACCCAATATAATAGGTGGGGTCAATTTTTTGTCTTCTTTGGAGAAGTTTTACATCAGGATTAAAACCGGCAGTTTCTGCAAGCAAAGAGAGTTCGTCCAGGGATTCTTCATCCTTATCGTAATCTTCCCTATTTACATTTAAACCAATTATGCAAACCCTATTGTTCTCTACAATCTCTCTTTTATCCATACCTCAATAGTAAAATAATACATTCAATTGCCTAAAAATCAAGATTTTTTTGACAAAATCATTGTGAAAAGATAGGATATTATTATTGAGAAAATTATGATAAACAATACATATAAATTAATATTCGTCATATTATTTTTTATAGCCGTTACATTTACAATTTATAATATCAAAAGTCAAATACAATATCAAAATTTTACCTACTTCATTGTAAGATACAATAAAAATGATTTACATAAAAGACCAAGTGAAAAATATGCCAGAGATAGAAAAAGTCCATTAACCGAAAAGTCTGTAAATCACAATTACAATTTGGCAATTCACAAAAAAAATCTTAAAATCGATATTAACAATGCCAGTTTACAGAAGCTAATTGAATTACCCGGAATTGGGCCTATAATAGCACGAAGAATTATAAAATATAGAGAAGATCACGGAGGCTTTCAATCTATAGAAGACTTGATGAAAATAAGAGGTATTGGATCAAAAAAGATTAAAACTTTAAAAAAACTTATTGAGATAAGAAAAACAGAGTAAATTTTTACACATAAAAAATCCGATACTCTAATAAGATATTATTTCTTTTTGATTTTTTCTCAATTACGTATATACTATAGTTATGAAGTAGCTTATAAGGGGGCTCTATAATGAAGAATAAAATAGATGAAAAGATTCAATCACCCTTTGACAATAACTCCGATTCCAACAACAACGAGGAGAATATTGCCCTTTCTAAAGATGAGCTAAACAATATATTATCAGAAGCAGAAATAGTTCAAGAAGTGGAAGAAAACAGCACTTCTTTCAGTAAAAAGGGAAATGAAATACTGGATTCTGAAAATACAGAAGATATAGAAGCTTCAGAAATGAATAAGCCTCATGGTGAAGATGAGGATGATTTCGATATTTCAGAAGAAATTGAACAACTTACTCCTGAGGACCTTGAGGATATTGAAATTGAGGATGAAGAAGAGGAAAACTATACTCAGGAACTAGAGAAGGAGATTGGAAGTGAGATAGACTTATCGGAACCGGAAAAAATTGAACCTGAAAATATAAGCGGAGATTTAATTGAAGAAGAAATTTCCGATGAAGAGTTGGAAAAAGAACTCGAGCAATTTGATACTGAAGGCATGCAATTAGAAGCAAATCTTGATGAAGAAGAGATGGACCTTGATAGCTATATCAAATCAGTGGAGGAAAATGTGGGGGAAAAGATAAACGAAAGCAAAAATGAGGAACAGACTCCTCAAGAGAATGTAGAAGAAAGAATTGAAGGAGAAATTGGGGAAGAATTAGAGGGATTGGATGAAGAGCTCGAAAAAGAGCTATCTAAGCTTGAAGGAGAATCAGAAAAAGAAGTAGGAGAAATAACCCAAAAGGGTGAAGAAGCGGGGGAAGAGCTACTTGAAGCTCCAATTTTAGGTGAAGTAGAGGATATAGAAATAGATGCGGGAGATATTTTAAAAGAGTCTGAATTGGAAGATTTCGGAAAAATTGAAGATATAGAAATTCCATCGTCTGAGGGTGAAAAAGAAACACCTATAGATTTGTCAAAAGAGGAAATTCCGGATATAGCTGATCTTGAGGCAGGAGAGGCAATTATTTCCGAAAGCACCGAAGGAGAAAAAAGAGAAGAAGAGGAAACTCAACCAGTTATTGAATCTGAATTGGAAAAAAACATGCCTGAACCAGAGGAAACTCTGGGAGAAACAGTAGAAACGACAGAAGAGATTACCAGTCCTGAAGGAGAAGAAATACTTGAAGGCGGGGTTGAGCTTACAGAGGAAGAGGAAAAAATATTAAAGAAAGACATAGATCTATCATCACCTGAAGCTGAAGAGACAGAGGCTAGTGAAGAGGAAGTTGTAAGTTTATCAGGTGAGGAGTTAGACAAAATAGTTGAAGAAGAAGAGATAATCGAAGAAGAACCAGAGACCCTGGTAATTGATAAAACACTTCTGAACGATATAACTGTAATATTAAAATATCTGGATGATTTACTAGGGGCACTCCCCGAAGAAAAAATCAAAGAGTTTGCCAATTCCAAGTACTTTTCACTCTATAAAGAGGTATTCAATAAGCTGGGAATTACGTAAGGTAGTGTAAAATAAACTGTGTAAATCTTCAGTAATACCACTTGGAGGTTCCTCCAAGTGACCGATAAAAAAATTACTGGAGGTAACAAAATGTTTAAAAGAGAAGAATTAAAAAAGGTTTTAAAAGAAAAAAAGTCCCCCAGATATTCTTACATTTTAAAATCATGGCGAGAAAACTGAGGAGAACTTGCAACTTATTTTAAATATCCTCAGGAAATAAGAACCCTTATTTATACCACAAATCCCATAGAAAGTCTAAATAGAGGTATAAAGAAAGTAACAAAAACAAGGGCTATTTTTCCTAATGAAGATGCTCTTTTTAAATAAGTTTATTTAGCTATTGATGATATTAGTAAAAGGTAGAATATGAGAATCAGAGATGGGCTATAAAATATTCTCAGCTTACTATATATTTTGAAGAAAGATTAAGGAAATATTCTAATCTATGAATATTATAAAAAGAAGATTTTCACAGATAAATTTACAGATTCTCTAATTTACCAAAAATCCAATTACATAATGAAACTTCTATAAGCTTATACAATCACTTTTTCTTAATTAAATAAACTACGCCTCTTCTGAGACTCTATCACATTATTCCATATTATTTTTTTAATCCATCTAATATTTTTAAATCTTCTTTTTCCAATTCAATGTCCGGTGATTCATAATTTTCTTTAAGATGATATTTTTTTAATGACATAGGTATTGTTACAACCTTTTTTTTTCTGACAAGCCAATTTAGAGCAATCTGAGCTGGAGTTACATTGTATTTTTTTGCCATATTCTCTATTGTTTTGTTTGAAAGTAGCTTTTTTCTCTCAAGAGGCTTCCAGGCAGTTAAAATAATATTATTCTTCTGGCAAAACTCTAAAACTCCATTTAACTCCGGTTCTCTATACATAATATTATATTCAACCTGGTTACATGCCAGAGGAATAGATGAATATTTCTGAGCTTCTCTCATCTGATCCACATCAAAATTGCTCACGCCTATATAGTGTACAAGACCTTTTGCCACGAG
>Ga0164318_10001575_pt1 | contig 20455 bp, 32 predicted proteins | sample GuaBasSedimGuay9_FD_113734 | JGI IMG/M metagenome (GOLD analysis project Ga0164318, IMG submission 113734) | Subseafloor sediment microbial communities from Guaymas Basin, Gulf of California, Mexico - Guay9, Core 4571-4, 0-3 cm | ecosystem: Environmental > Aquatic > Marine > Hydrothermal vents... | reverse complement strand
TTACCAAATTAAGATATTAATTATGGCTATTAAACATATTATCAAGAATGATATTCTTTATAGAGCAGAGTATTTCGAGGAAACTGATAATGGAATTCGATATGATTGGTGGATCGATGGTCCTCAAGGAGCAAAGTTTGATTTGTTTCCTGTAAGACTTCTTAATGACTCTTTTGACATAATTGCTGCAAAGAAACAATTGTATCATGAGCGTGATGTTGTAAGCATTAGGATTACATGGATAGAACTTTCAAAAGAGAATGTGCACGAACTATTATTGTTAGATATATTGAGAATAAATAAATCTGGTTATGCTGGATTAATGCCTAATGGAAATATTGTAGACAGACGAAAATATCCTGATGCAATTCCTATTCAAGAAAATAAATCATTAAACATTCCTAAACCTATAAAATTGTAAAATGGCACTAAAAAGAAAAAAAACAGGAGAGGCTATACTCTTCAAAGAAATATTATCAGAACGTGAATTAAGATCTTTTATCTCAAATGCAGATTTAAGGCCTTATGTGAATGGTGTAATGCATGCGAACATGTTTGCCCACGTAATACCTAAAAATGGCTCAGTGAGGCTTAATTTTGCATCCAAGGCTCAAAAAGATGAACTATTAAGATTAAATAAGAATAACATTGTATTGCTTGTCCCCTATGAGCATCAATTATTTGACCACGGCACTAGAAAACAACGAGAGGATTATGCTGCTCAAAAAGAAAAAGAAGGTTATATTGTTGATTGGGAAAAACTCTTTGAATTAAAAGAAAAACTAATCACAGAGATTCAGGAGATAATTAAAAATGGTTGAGTTTAAAAAGAGGCAAGATCTTGATACATTTTATGACATCCATATTAGACCATTAAACCCTTCAGGGGAACATGAGAAAAGTCTTAGAGATTTTATTACTCAGGTTAGACATGAGAAAATTAAATCAGTTGAGGATATTAAGAAAATGGCTAAATCTTATAAATCTTACGTTGATGAATGGAATAATGTTTATGGTTCTGCAGATCAGGTGTACATTTCAAAAGAGAATAGACTTAAATCATTTGGGGATTTTTATGCTGCAGGAATGTTTAAAAGCAAATCCTTTTCAAAAATGGATTCAAGATACATTTACATGTTTGGACAAATAGAATATGGAGAAATCGAAAAACTACATAAAGAATTTGAAAAAAGAACAACTAGTCCCTGGACTGACTGAGTTTGGGAAAATACTTTCTCTACGGTAATGTTTCGTATATTTGCCATAAATAAATATGCTATGGAAAAATGGAAAGATATTACTGGATTTGAAGAGCTTTATGAAGTGTCAAATTACGGTAAAATAAGATCGTTAGATAAATATGTATCTACTGGAATTAAACATCAACAAAAGATTTTACGTAAAGGTAAAGTATTGTCTTTAGCGACTGATCGTTATGGATATAAAGTTGTTTCCTTAACAAAGAATCATAAGAAACATTCTGTAACTGTACACAGAATAGTTGCTAAACAGTATGTTGATAATCCTAATAATTATCCTGTCATAAATCACAAGAATACTATTAAAAACGATAATCATTACAAAAATCTTGAATGGTGTACTGTAAAGCATAATAATACTCATGCTGCTCAAAATAATTTATTTCCTTTTGGTGAGAAACATCATAAAACAAAACTTACAACAAAGGAAGTGAGATTGATTAGAGTTGAATATAAGAATGGGATAAGTTCGTATAAACTTGCTGATAAATACAAAGTAAGTAGACCAACTATAAACAATATTATTAATGGAAAAACATGGGGAAAAATTATTTAAAAGATAAATTATCATCAGGTTTCATGTTAGAATCAAAAGTACCACCACAAGCAGTAGATCTTGAAGAGAATATTCTAGGATGCATGTTATCATTTAGATTGTCTGATGATGTTTACTCATTAGTCTTTCCAGAAATGTTTTATAAGGATGCTCATGTTCGTGTTTGTGGTGCAATTATGAAGTTGTTAGAGCAATCAGTCGAAGTGAATATTCTTAGTGTTACAAATCAACTTAAGACAACAGAAGAACTTGAGATAGTAGGTGGGCCATATTATATTACAATGCTTACAAGTCAAGTGACAACCATTGCTAATATAGAATTCAATATTCGTATCGTTCACCAAAAATGGTTAAACAGAAATACTATTCGTGCATCTAGTGAAGCAATTAGTGAGGCTTATGATGATACCGGTGACTGCTTTGACATAATCGATGATTTACAAGTATCATTGGATGATTCTCTGAAAAAGGTTCTTATTGGCACGGCTGTTAATATAGTTGATACGGTAAAATACAACATGGAGAAGATTACCAAAGCCATGATGAGTAAAGTTGAGAATTTCTATAAAACAGGAATGGAGAAACTTGACAATACTCTTAAACTTACTGGTAACAATATTATTCTTATTGCAGCAAAAAATGGATCTGGTAAAACTAAATTTGTTATTAATTACATATCCAGATTATTCAACTTGTATCCTAATAAGATTGGAGTACTGTGGTATTCCATGGAGGATGGTGATGATAAGATTGTAAGAAACTTTATTGCTCAAAAGATTAAATTAACTGATAACGAACAATTGTCCAAAGGATACAAGTTATCCATGGAGCAATTAGATTTGATTGTCAGTATTAATCATGAGATATCTAAATACAATATTGAATTTGTAAACAAGAAATCTAGCATTAAAGATATCGGAAAGCATTACAGGAAGTTTCGCTCTCAGAATAAAGACAATGAGTTAAACATTCTTATTATTGACAATATAATGTTGTTAGAGGAAAATGTAATGTATCGCAATCAAACTGCTGCTGATGATGCAATATCTGCAGAAATAGATTCATGGAATGTTAAAACTGGAAGGGATACTGATCCGGTAGTTATATTAGTCCATCACCTTACAGACGAACAATTAGATAAATCTGCTCTTAAAGAGGCGTACAGACCTCGGGAGAAGCATATCAAAGGATCTTCTAGGTATAGAGATCTCGCAACAATTATTATGATGTTAAACAGACCTGCTCAATATGCAGACCTTGTTAACTCATACAGAAGTAAATTAAAAGTAATAAACAATTTGTTCTTATTGGACATAACAAAAAATAGAAATGGGAAAACAGGACTTGTTAGATTCTTTGCGAATCTCGGATACAACATCTTCGAAGAATTCTGAGATAAAAGGTGAATGGATAAAATGTCCTAACTGTGGACATGAATTCGATAGTGATGATACATTTGATTGGCTTGTTGATAAAGATGGACATCCTACAATAGAATATCTTTCTTGTCCTAAATGCAATGTTGCTACTGAACCAATATTTTCATGTACGTATTGTCCAGGGAAAAATGAATGCATTTTAGAGGAAGAGTGTGGCGCAACATTATATTATAATTTTGACGAATGGAAAGTAATTACTAAATAAATATTAAAACACTTAAAAAATGGATGCTAAAATTAGAATCAAAAATTACAAACTTCATGAAGATCTTGAGGTAGAATTTAAAAGCGGAAACATGTATTTTGTTCTCGGGCCAAACGGTACCGGCAAGACATCATTCTCTCAAGCAATATTTGACTTGGCAGAAGGTACATCTTCCAACAAACAGAAATTAACCAATAACAAGCAGAATGGTTTTGTTGCTGGAACATTTCATTTAGATGGTGCTGATGGGGAAACTTATCAAGTACTTATGGAATACAAACAAGGAGCAGCAGATAAATTCTTACTCACTCTTCCTGATGGATCAACATCAAAACGTAAAAGTGATATTGTTGACATATTCAAATACAACAAATTTACTGTTGACGAATTCTTTGCTTGGGGACTGACTGCAGATGGTCGTAGAAAACAAGCAGAGATGTTTATGAAAATGTTATCGGCCGATGACCAGAAGTTAATCGTAGACATTGATGCTGCAATCAATCAGTCTACTGGTGTAACATTTCTCAAAAGACGTGATGTAAACAGAGATATTGATCGTGTGAAAGGTGTTATTAATACATTTACTTTATCTGAGATGGAACACGAGATAGGTGTTGCCGGTAAAAATTGGGCTGAGGAACAAGAAAAACTTAAAGAGGAACTTGCTACCAAAAAGATTGCAAAAGGCTCACAAGAAGCAACTGAGATATCTAACAAAGCATTGAAGGATGCTTTCAACAATGCTGTAACAGCAAAGAATGATTATGAAATAGATGTTAAGTTAAGCGAGAAAAGATTTGAAAGTGATATCAATACGCTTAAAGAGCAATTAGCCGAGAAAATAAAAGAACATAATTTATACAAAAATCGTTCTGAGACTATTCTTAATGAAAAGAAAGATGCTATTGACAGATATCAAAAAGAATATAACGCTAAGCATGTTGAGATTGAAGAGATAAACCTTGAATCTCTTGAAACTAAAATTCAAGATAATGCAGAGGCTATTGAACAATACAATGCTATTGTCCAGAAAACTGATGTTCACAATAAAAATCTTGAAGAACTTAAGGAACTTCAAACTACTTACGATGATCTTAATGATCAACTTGACACTAAACGAAGACTAAAAAAGGATATCATTCAAGAAGGAATAAACATTGATGGAATATCATTTGAGGATGGTGAGTTAATGTATATTGATGAGAAAGGTGTTTTACTACCATTTAACGAACAAAATATCTCTTACTCTGCTGGTGGCATTATTGTATTTGAATTAATGGCTGCAATCAATCAGAAATTACCTATATGGGTTATTGGAAAAGCATCTGAATATGATGATGAGAAGATTCAATATCTTATCAAAAGAGCAAAAGAACTTAATGGTGTAATTATCGGTGACTTTGTTGATCGTACTGCTGAAGAATTTAAAATCGAAATTGTCGATGAGACAAAATTTACAAACACTAAATAATAATAATCATGGGATTTAAAAAAGGTGACACAGGAGTTTCTATATTAAAGAACTTCAATTTAATGCGAGACAAAGATGGCAATCCGTCTATGTTCAATAATATGTGGGATTTTCAAATAGAATTTGAGAATGGACTCATAGGTAAAGCTAGTAGTAAAACGGAAACTGGTGATGCTTATACTACAGGTCTTGAATATACTTATGAAATTACTTACAGAAGTCAGTATCATACAAACTTAAAAGGAGTAAGCAAATATGATCCTGATAAAAAACAAGGTGGAGGAAATGACAACAGAAGAGGTTATACGAAAGGAGGATCAGTAGATCCAAATAAGGAGTATTATATTCTTATGTCTGTAGCCGTTGAATCAGCATGTATAACAGTAAAAGAACTTACTCTTAACATGAATCGTCCAACTGAATTGAAACCATGTATAGGTACATATACTAAATGGTTGTTAAGAAAAACATATGTAGAAAAATGTAATGCCATTAATGTGCAGGCCGCACTTAGAAGAGCCGTACTATTAGTTGGGATTGACAAACAGGATGTTGACAGTCCTGAGAAAGTTACAATGAAAGCGAATGAATTATACAAATCTATTAATGACAATGTAGAATGGCAAAAGAAATTAGTCCAAGAGATGCTCTCGAAAGAATCAGGGCCAAACACACAGAATCCACCACAGCAGAACCAGAGTCAACCGGAAAGAGGGAATCAAATGACGGAGATGCCGGACAACGAGATGGCGTAAAAAAAGAACAAAGGAAACCTGCTATCGGTTATAACGAGGATGGTAGTATTAAATTTATTGTGATATCATCTTCATTAATCAAACGTTTCATTTATAATGGTGAAGAGAAAATAATTTGTCCAAGGAAAAACTATCATACAGTAGTGATGAATGATTATCAATCCTTTCCATCATTGTCTATGAAAAATGGTATTTATTTCGAATCGCAAACTATTGGTGCTGGTAGATATGAATCCTTAGATGATTTACCACGTAAAGGAAATGGTGACAGAACTGCTGATCATTTACGAATCGATGAGCAGATACATTCTTTCAGCAAAGTAGTGATAGATCATAAAATGATTGTCAATAAGAATGATGAAAATGTTCAGGTTGTTAAACGATTTATGTTTGAACCAGAAGATAAGCAGCAATTCAATCATGATATTTCTATTGTAATATCTGTTGCTTACGACTTAATTAGTCCTATCGAGAATGAAGGTGTCTTTTTCAAGAAAGCAGTTATCGATATTAAACTTGCAAAAGATCGCGAAGGTGGCTTTGCTGAATTCAATTGGGGAAATGTCAGGTCAATGGACCATACTCAGCCAATTCTTTATTCTATGACTAGCGGTTTACCATCATTCTATTTACTGTTTGATTATAAGCCAAAAGACAGAGGATATCGAATACTTCCTGTGCTTACAGAACAATATGTAAATGCATTGACTGTAAAGCCTAAAAACTTTGACTTCCTTATGAATGAAGGTCGTATTAGAACACAAGAACTAAAGACAAATATTGTCAGGGCTGCAGAACTGATAATAAAACATGATGGAGAAGGATGGAAAACAAATCCTTGCATTAACTTCTGCAAAAAATGTCCTGTATCGAAATTACATGGAGGATATTGTGAAGATCATAATGAAACTGATTTAATTTAATTAATAAATACACTAAAATGGGAGAATTAATATTATTAGGAGAATCTGAAAATGTATATGAAAAATACATTGAGAAGTATATCAAAGACAACAACATTGTTGCAATGCCATTTCCTGATCAAGTAGAAAGAGATGTTACAGGATCGCATGAATTGAATATTGCATCGTTACATCAATCAATCAGATTGGCACTTGTTAAGGCAAATCCACGCAAAACTATTACTGAACACTTTGAGGTATTTGGTAGGATAATGAAAATCCTTGACGACAAGAATGTAGAATATGAATTGTCAAATATCTTTGGAGAGAAAGCCAAACTTATGACATTGCCAGAAGCGCAACGTGAAGGTAAACTTATAACTGAACCAGTTGTTAATCACATCAACACTATTGTTGGTCGCATAGATTTATTAAAGACTGAAAGCGATGAACGTAATTTGAGCATAGGGATAGGTTACAATCCAAAAGGTATAGATGTATGCTTTGGTACTAATATCACCGTCTGCTCAAACATGAGCCTATTTGGTGGTACTTATTTAACATCTTATGGAAGAGATAAAGTTTCTTTACCAGAAATGTTTAGTCAGATTGAAGGATTCATTAATGATGCCGCAATGATTGACGAAAAGAATAATCAATTGTTAAACATGATGATGGAGATAACTCTTAATCATGACCAGGTTAAAATGCTTATTGGAGATATGAAATTACGTGCTGTTGGAAAAGCATATTTCAAGCAAGAAGCTCCATTGAATAATGATAACATTTCTGCTTTTACTGTTAAGTATCTTGAATATGTAAAACGAGAGAAAACTGATGATATCACTATTTACAATCTTTACAATATTGGCACTGCCATTCTCACACACCAGTCGAACTTAAGATCTGTGTGGAGTAGCATAAATGCTTTCGGGGAATATTTTGTTGACACATATTTAACCACTTAATACTTGTAACATGAAATTTGATATTAATAAAAATGAATTGCTTAAAGTATTGAATTTCGCACAACCTTTTATCGGTAGCAATAATACGCTGCCGATAATTGAGAATGTGAAGTTTGATTACAATAAAGATTTAGAGATGGCTTTTATCGAAGGTACTTGTCTCGATGCATCAATCAGAATGAATATCACTATTGATAATCTGGAAGGAGAATTCAAACCTTTTTCTGTTAATCATTATGACATTACTAAATTGATATCTCTTATCGATTATGATATAGTCAATATTGAAACTGTGAAAAACACAATGACGATAACTACTCCGTTTCTTGATACATTTGACTTGCCAACAACTCCTGTCTCAGAATTTCCTGAGATTAATTTTGAAGTTGGTGATGAGCATGGATTAAGTATGACTTCTAAAATGTTCTCTTCAATCATTAGTGAGTTTAAAGATTTTTGTGGTAGAGATGAGTTAAGACCAGTTCTAAGTTCTATATATTTTGAATCAGAGGGAACAGATTTAGTTATTACTGCTACGAATGCTCATATGCTTTATCATAAAGTTTATAAAAATCATTTGGCTGATGATTCTAAAATAGAATTCCTACTTCCTAACCATCCTGCGTTAAAGAAATTCTACGGAGACGAACTGTTTATCAATTACAATGAAAGTACTATTATTGTGAATGGAGGATCCTATTTAATGTCTTTCGTAATGACTGTAGGAAAATATCCAAATTACAAAGCAGTTATTCCTGATGAGGAGAATGCTGAATACACTTTAGAGATCGATACAGCACCTTTTGCTAATAACTTAAAGATTGCTACCGTTCTTAGTCCAAAGGCTTCGAAAACTATTGCAATAGAGAAAAAAGAGGATAAACTTACTCTTAGAGCCGAGGATCTTGATTTCAACAAGAAAGGTGTTATCAATATCAAAGGTACTTCTAGCAATGATATGCAGACTGGATTTAATAATGAATTCTTTAAAATCCTTATTTCTCATGTTTCTGATGACACTTTCAAAATGTATGGTTCTAAAAACAGAGCCAATGTTATTGTTGAAACTGTTGCAGAAGATACTATTGAAAAACTATTGTTGTTAATGCCTGTAATGCTCACAGATGGATCAGCATAACCAAATATGTGAATGGCATATTCATCTTAAAAATCGTATAGCATTAAATGCATTTTGGGAAATACATTGGTTTAAGATTGGAAATGTAATGTATTATGGATATAAAGGAACTAAAACTATGAAATGTTATGAAAAGTAAAGATGGAAAATGTCCGGCATGTGGGAAGAATGACTCCCGCATGAAAGGGACATCAGGAATGGACATTTTTAGTGAATGTAGATTATGTGGACAGATCTTCTGGCAGAACTCAATGGAGATATTTGGAGAGCCTACTCCCCTTATGTTGCAGAAACCTACAGAAACTATTAAAAGCCAGCACAATGAATGAAAAAATGTCAGCAAAGGATTTTAAAGAAAAATTGAAGTCCGGAGAAATAAAAGTAGACCAGAAAGGAAAACTAATTGCACATGAGTCATTATTTACCGAAAAGGAAATGACAGAAGCAATTACAGACGAAGAGCCAGAATTAAAAGAAAGTCTAGAAATAGTCTCAGGACTTAAAGAAGATATCAACAAAGCACTTGCAATATTTATCAAGGGAAACACTCCCTCAAGCAAGAACAGTCAGGAGATTATCCAAATGCCTGTCAAGAACGCTTATGTTACTACATGTTGTAATGCTAAGGCAGTTAAAAATGATAAACAGTATTATTGTCCTGTATGTCGAAAACATCACTTTGTAAAGACTAGGCCATCATTAATCGCAAATAAGATTGTGAGGGCTTACAAACGTAATACAGCAAAGGAATGGGATAAGTATGGAGAAGTATTTAAATTCATAGTTCGTAATCAAAAGCCTCCATATCCTGTAGGCTTTTATTTTATCAGGGATAGCAAAAGGCGATTCGATTATATCAATGCTGCTCAAGTAGTGCAAGACATTATGGGCACCGGTATATTTACAACAACGAAAGTATTAATCTCTCGTCCATGGATAGAGGATGATGATACTAGAAATATAATACCTGTATTTCTTGGAACACATAAAGATAAAGAAAATGCTGGCGTTATTATTAAGCCGTTACCAGATGAGTATAAACAATTACTAAAATCTTACTTATGATACCAGTTTTAATAAATCAGTGTAACGAATGGCAATCTTATGCAAGTTTTAGTCTTGTTGGTGTATTTACCAATAAAATAAAAATGTGCAAAGTCATAAGAACACTTAGGGATAATGGAGATGTAAAATTTGAAAAGAATTATGAAGGTAATATGGAGCAAGCAACAATTAACGAGTTGCAAAACTCCTTTACGTATTTAAACTTTAAAGAATTAAATTTTAATGAAGATTTCTCATGAAAGAGTATAAAACAAATATACCAGAATTTAGATTAACAAAAACAGAATCAGATTTCAAAAAGGTTAAACTTGCCTCTAGTGAAGATTCATATAATTACATTAAAAGTTTCTATTTTGGAGATATAGAAGTGTATGAAAGTTTCTTTATGGTATTACTAAATCGTGCAAACAATACTACTGGTTTTGTTAAAATTAGTCAAGGTGGAGTTGCTGGCACTGTAGCAGATCTTAAACTAATTGCGAAGTATGCAATAGAAAGTTTGTCAAGTGCTGTAATAGTAGCGCATAATCATCCTAGCGGCAATGTAAAGCCTAGTGAGACAGATATCAGATTAACTAAAAAGATTAAAAAAGGATTGGAATTACTAGATGTGACATTACTTGACCATATAATTCTTGGAGAAGAAGAATATTATTCATTTGCAGACGAGGGCATTTTATGAAAAAGATAATAATAGATCCTCATTATTGTTCCAAAGAAGAATTAGGAAATCTTAAAGAATATCTTAATCGAGAATCATGGGATTGGAAAACAGAAACACCAACTTCTAAACAAGAAGAACAATTACCAAATAAGATATATTTCTTAGAATTTACTACTGATGTTTTCGTTAAAGCAAAATGGTATATTGTTATTGCTGCTGAAAACAAAACAATTGCTGTAACACACTTGTATGAAAAATTAGGCATATTGCCTCGTGGTACAGAATTAATTGACACAGGAGCATGGTACAGAACAATTTGGACTCGTGATGGCAAAGACGAAGAACCAGAACGGCCTAAAATATAAATAAATGAAAAAATTAAATTATGCCAGACCCAAATCAAATGGCAATGTTTGAAGTTGACGAAATTCAACAAGAAGACCTTGAAGCAGCAGCAGATAAATTCGATGCCATACAAGCGGCTAAAAGAGCAGAACGAATTCATAAAAGAGCAAAGAATGCAAAGGTAACTATCCCTGGTGGAAAGACTAAACCAAAGAACAAATTCGATGTTCCTAAAATTATAGCAGGTCTTGAAAAGAAAATTATAGCAGGTCAAAAGAAAGCCGATAGTATTTCTACAGAGGTTTCCGGTAACTGGACACGTAAAAGAGCAGCCGAAGCAGATTATCGCAGAAATAAAAAGGAGAAACTTGAAAGTTATATAATGGCTTTAACCAATATTAAAGAAGATTGGAAAAAGAATAACTGTACTGCTACAGAGTTAGAAATGATTCGTTCAATACCTGATATTGAATTTATTCTTTATTCAGGTTATCCAACAGCTATTGATGATGAAACTCCTGATTGGAGAATAAAAGAGTATCCAGCAAGATTAAAGAAAGCAAATAAATTAGGAATATTTTCTCATGATGGTGATGTTCTTGTAAGATCCATTTTAAAGGATTATATGACTATAGATGTATCGGAAGAACAGAAGAAGGCTAAAGAACTTGCTAAAGCGATAAGGGACATTCGTGGACTTAAGATACCCGGGTTCTTTCCAACACCAGATGCTTTAATTGAGAAGATGTTTGAATATGGCAGAATGCATGAGAAAAGAGAGATGCTTATTCTTGAGCCATCAGCCGGTATAGGAAATATTGCTGATAAAATTCAAGAATTAGATTATGGACATAAACTTAGATTAGTAGAAATTAACTATAATCTATGTAAAATCTTAGAACTTAAGGGATATGAATACTTAGAAGAACAATCTATCCTTTCAATAAAGAAGTTTAAAGCACTTGATAATAGTGATGCCTCATATGATAGGATTATTATGAATCCACCATTTGAAAAAGGACAGGCTATAAAACATATTGAGCATTGTTTTAACAACTTTCTGGGGCCTAATGGCATATTGGTATCAATAGCATCTAATGCTGTCATGACAAACACTCAGAAGAAGTATGTAGCATTTCAAGAACTTGTTGCCAAACATGGGCAATTCGTAAAATTAGAAGGTGAAGAATTTAAAGGAGCACATGTATTTAACCAGACCGGAACTAGTACTGTAATGGTCGTCTTAAGAAAAGAAGAGTGAATAAAAAGAAAAAATCATTAGTAGAGAAATTACATCCGTGGCACAAGAAGCAGTGCACATGTGGACACATGATCTATTGGACACAAAGATATGGTTACAGATGCCATTGTTCGAATCCAAAACCATTAAATCCATGAGAGATAATATTTACTATAGATGGTTTATCAAAAGCCTTAGAGAAGATCAATTAAAAGATTACAATAGTTATTCTACAAATGAGCAGAATAATTGGTATATCAGTTATCTTGAAAGTCATTATTCTGGTAAATGGACATGTACAGATCCTTCATGTAATCAATATCGATTTGATATATCGGAAACTGTATTCAAATTCCATGAAGATAGGATAAAGAATCCTGAGACAAAAGAAAAGTATATGTATGAATCAGAAATAGATCTTGCTGATTATACAAGAGATGAAATATTAAATCATTGTACTGCTTTTTATACCACAAAAGAAATTAATAAATGGATTGATGATCAATCTAACAATGCTTTATTAGCAGAATGTATATTTGAAATGGAGGATTAATATGATAACAGCAACAAAATGCTCTTGTGGAGCAATAACAGTAAGTTCAGATGTTAATCAAATTAGCATGCCTGAAGAATTATTCAACGAACACTTTCCTGATTTAGAATTAGAAGATAATGAATGGGGAAGTTGTGATGCATGTGTTAATCATTGGGGATTACACTTATGTGCTTGTGGCTCGGGAGAAAGTCCTGATGATTGTAAAGAAGGATATCCTAATTGTGGAGAACCATCTCAAAAAATATTAGATTTATTTAAAGAAAGAAGTTATGAAATGGAGATGTGATAATCAAATAAATGATGAAGATGGTAAAATGTTATTTGAAGAACAACAAACTTATGGTGAAGCAGACGATAGAGGTGATGTTGAAGATGGTGAAATAGCAATATGTTTGTTTAACGAACTGGGATATAGGACTTATTTATTTAATGAACAAGTAACTGATAATTTTACGAAAATTCAGCATTAAATATAATGGTACTCAGTTATGAATAGTAGCCGTACCGCAAACCTTTTAAATATAGTATTAATCTTCATCGGCTATTATTTATGAGCTGATGTTATAAACTGAGAAAATTATGACCAAAACAGAGATAAAGGGAGAACTTAAATATATCGACCACCTGATAAAACGAATTGGTAAAGAAAACTTTAAATTATCGACAAAAATAAAACTGATAAGAGAACAGGAAGACAGGAAAATAAAACTATTAGAGCAGCTAAACGAATAATTTTATTTGTTTATAACGTTGAATGTATGGTTTTGTAAGCCTATAACTTTACATTTCAACGTCTTAGATAAATTTTCAATAGGCTTATAAATTATACATATTGTTAGCGTTTTCGTTTTAGCGTTGGTAATGTAACATTTTAAATATATAAGTATGAGTAAGAAAGAATCGCATAAATGGAGAAAAGATAATGATGGTAAATATTGCGAAAAATGCGGTAGTCGCATAAATACTAAGACTGGATTGGCTAAATACATAGAAAGAGATGTGTGGGGTATATTAGAGCGAGTTAACTGGTATCCTAGATGTATGCCTTTAAAAGATTGTTTAGCAAATGAACGCTAATGGATAGTGCTCCCCAGGATTACGCACAAAACTTAAACACGTAGATACTAACTTGAAATACAATAGCAATGGAATTAAATATTAAAACTGATTTAACGCAGACATTAGGAATAAGACAAATGCACAACTTAATGGAAATACATATTAAGACTGATAAAAAATTTGAATGTGTATTTGTAAATAAAGAACAGGCACAAGAGATAATTAATAAACTACAACTGTGGATAGTGAGTTTATTTATGTAGAAATTGCGGGCTGGCTTTTTATTTTCCTTCAATTTACGATAAAAGTTGAGTTGAAACAATTAGCCAGCCTTGCATATAACGAGGGGCAATATGAAAAGTAGCGGATGAAACTACCTACACTTTCAGTTTAATACAAAAATTAAAAATGAAGTAAATAATTTAACATAAACCACTCACCCGCTATTTTTTATGATTGCTTGTTAGGCTTTCGTTTTGTGGGGTGGGATAAATGATAATAAAATGGAAAGAGGAATTACAGTACAAGATTTTTTAGAAACAAAAGAGATTACTCCACAAGATTTAAAAGACAATTTTAAGTTCGTGAAAAGAATTGATATTGATATGATTCATCATAAAGGATGCCCACATTGTAATAATGAGTCAAACTTTTACAATTACCCATCTCCTGCATGGACTTATGTAAATCAATGTGTTGCTTGTGGGTGTATAATGGTAACATACGTTACTGATAGAATGGGTGGTGCAAATACAGATACGGTTGATGTTTATGAACAAAAAAACAGACCAATGTATGAATTGTATTTTAAATGTGATATTCAAAAAGACTGTATAGAGTGCAGACATTGTGGAAATGTTAGTTCTGATGAAGATGATATAAAAAATCTCTTTTGTAAAAAATGTAATATGAAACTTGAATAGGTGCGATGGCAAATGAACGCTAACTAATGGCAATAAGAAGCGTGGAGCGAAGCGAACTGTTTAATTTTAAAAAAGAAAAAAAGGGGAGGCATTTTTATGAAATATATGGGAAGTAAAAATAGAATAGCGAATAAGATTTTACCAATTATTCTAAGAGATAAAGAACCTAATCAATTTTATGTAGAACCATTTGCAGGTGGCATGAATATGATTGATAAAGTAAATGGCAAACGGATAGCAAACGATAATAATAAGTATTTAATTGCTATGTGGGTTGGGATTAAAAAAGGTGTGATATATCCAACCGAAATAAGTAAAGATTTGTATAGTTTAGCGAGAGATGTTTTCAATAGTAAAGAAACAAGGTTTGAGCATATTATGAACATGACTGATGATATGATTGGATGGATTGGTTTTATGGCAAGTGCTAATGGTAGATTTTTTGAGGGTGGATATAGTGGTAAAAGTAATACTAAAATTGGTACAGTAAGAGATTATATTGCAGAGAGTGTTCGTAACATACAGAAGCAAATACCACAATTAAAAGATGTTGATTTTAGATGTGGTGATTATAAGAATTTAGAAATACCTGACGACAGTATAATTTATTGTGATATACCATACAAAGGGACTAAGCAATATTCAACGAGCAAAGGATTTAATTATACTGAATTTTGGGAATGGGTAAGGGTAAAAGTAAATGATAAGCATAATGTGTTTATTTCAGAATATAATGCTCCTGATGATTTTAAATGTGTTTGGGAGCAGACGGTGAAATCTTCATTATCTGCAAATGGTATAATCGGAGGCAATAAAAATAGTACAGAGAGGCTTTTTGTGCATAACATTTTTGAAAAAACTGACGTGCGTGGGCTTTTTCTTTTTTAATAATTAAATTGCAACTAACGGTTTGGCTATGATTAGTGCCGACAAAAAGAAACTGAATTTATTAATTAAATACTAAAATAAGTGAGCGATGATTAATGAACTAAACGATGAAATAAATAAGAGAATTGATAATCTTAAAAAGATTGCATTAAAGGATAAAGATAAGTTTGTAAGAGATAATGCTAGAGGTGCTTTTCATGAATTACAAGAGTTGAGGCTTTGGATAAGCGAACAACAAACAACCGACAAAAGCCAAGACCAACCACAAAAAGAGGCATTAATTATAGGTGATGTTAGCAACTGCCCGGTCTGGTTAAGCCGAAATGAATTAAAAGTTGCTAAAGAATTATATGCTAAGAAAAGATTAGATGGTATAAAATACCTTACAGAAAAAGCAAGACCCTATAAAAAATATGCTTTAAAATGGTCGAAAGAACTTTTAGAGGGTTGTTGCTAACGGTCGAAAATATGGTGTCGGTGCGAAATAAAAGTACCTGACCTCGGTTAAACCGATAGCAGATAAAATGAAACACAAAAATTAAATATTAACCATATACTCGCACTGCACTATATTTGTTGTTGTAGGTAACGGTTTGTATAAGAAACGATGCGAAACTACCAATAAATTTGATACGAGAAATAAAGATTAAAAACTAAATAAATTACAAACGAAAACACTAAGTAGCATTGTTTTATATACTTTGTTACCCACCGTTTTATTAAATGATAAGTAAAATGAAAAATACAATTAACTACGATGTACAAGGGTTTTTAAAAGGTAAAAAGGAAGCACGAGTGCAAAGAAAATTCGCAAAAGATTTAGACCCTACATTTAGAAGTTATAAAATTGATGAATTTCAAATAAACGCAACAATAACATCACAAAAAGAATTTGGAGATTTTATGCGGTTTATTGAAGTGATAAGACCGTGTATCTCAAATGGTGAATAACGTGATGCAAATATAATACGGAAAATTATTTTTAACAAAAAACACTAAGATTATGAATGAATCAGATGTTAAATATTACAAGAACAAAGAAATACAAGAAATTAAGCACAATAAAGCAATAAGTAAGGCAAGGCAACGTGGTGATGTTGCTGATGCTTGGTTTAAGGCTGGGAATGTATTAACACCAAAAACAAAGCCTGAATTTGACTTTCTTATGAAAGAATCGGATAAACAATGGGAGTCAGTTAATGCCACATAACACCAAGATAAAAGCCGTTTCAATGGCTTTTCATCAACTGTTATCGACTGTGCGTTTAGCATTGTCGAAGTATTAATAATTAAAAAATAAAATAATGGGATATTTTAGTTGGATTACACAAGATACTAATAGAAGTATCGCAAACTGCAACAGCAGTAGAAAACCTTTCTCAGTTACAATGACTGATGATAAAGGCAACAAATGGGAAGAAAACCATTACGAAGGTTATGGCATATTTGGTGGAAAAGATTACTACCAATTAGTTGCTGAAATGAATGGATTTGAAACAAGAAGTGAAGGTATAAGCGTTTATCTCGGAATTAGAGGAATTAGAAACAGAATTACTAATCAAATGTTTCTTAGTAGTAATGTTGACTTTTTTAATTGGGGAAATGAACTTCTAATAAACAGCATGTCTGCTAATGAATTACTAGAACTTGATGAATGGGATTTAATTCATATTACGTTTCCTAATGCAAAGTTTCCATCTCTTACAGAAAATCATGATTCAGAATGGTTAAATGAACGTCCTGATGATTGTCCTGATCAAGGAGTCTTTTATGAAAAAGAAGACACCAAATACATTTTAACAGAAGGATCTATCAATGATATTAAAATCAATGAGAAAATATTCAATGAAGATTTGCATGAATACAAGATTATTGACAGAGAAGGCTTTATTGATGAATTGATAGGATGGATAGGAGAACAAAGTCACGATTCTACAGACAAGCCATTAATGATGAATGATCTTAAAATGCTAATGAAAGTGTCGGATGAGTATCTATTGTCATCAGGAAACACTAATGATTATCTTTATCAAGGTTGTAGTGATTTTGATAGAGCATGTGAAGAGTTATTAGAACTACACAATTCAATTAGAGAAAAGGAGGAATAAAAATGCAGTGGGAAATAAGAGATGAAAAAGAAATTATTTATTCTGGAAGTGAAGAATATGTAAGAGCAATGTGGGAAATCCTCATTACTAATGAAGAAGAGTATATTGAAAATACTCTTAAAAGCAATCCCGAACAAACAAGGGATGAAGTTGCTTACTATTATGCCAATCATTGTACCGACTGGACTGGTGATATAAAATTATTAGAAGTACATAATGTTCACAGATGAAAACTAGACTAGGAATATTCATTCAAACGAAGCGTGAAGGACTTAACCTTTCACGTAAAGAATTCTGTGAGCAAATGACAGAAGAATCACGTATCTCTCCAAGCACTTTAGGACAAATTGAAATCGGTAGAATTAAAAGACCACCTGATAAAAGACTTAAAGACTTTGCCACAATCTTAGGGGTTACAACTAAAACCTTACAGAAATTACTTGTGATAGCATCTGTTATTACAATGATATCTGTAATGCCAATACTGTTTCCGAAAGAGGCTAAAGCAATTGAACTAATACAGAAATACGAACCTGCAGAGGGATATCATGTGGCTTTCTCAGGAGGCAAGGATTCAATTGTGATGTACAATCTTGTGAGAAAGGCCGCAGTGAAGCATAAGGCTTACATGGCACTTACAACTATAGATCCACCAGAACTTATAAAATTCATTAAAAGGAATTATCCGGAAGTGAATTTCTTAAAGCCAAAGTATTCTATGTTTAAACTAATTTCAGAAGTTAAGCATAGTTTACCTACTCGTGGTGGAAGGTATTGTTGTGAGCATCTAAAAGAATACGCTGGTAGAGGAGAGTTTACTGTTTTGGGGGTAAGAGCCCAAGAAAGTGCTAAACGTGCCTCAAGGGACTTCTTTGAGCATGACACACGCAAAAATATGATAGGCAAAATGTATCTTAATCCTATACTTGATTGGTTAGAAGATGAAGTGTGGAAATACATATTTCATTATAATCTACCTTATCCTGATTTATATGATAATGGTAAATCAAGAATTGGATGTATTGGATGTCCTCTTGCCGGTGTTAAGAATATGAGAAAAGAATTAGAAGAATATCCTCGATTCAAGAAAATGTATCTTAAAGCAATTAAAAAAGCAAGAAAAGGAATAACTAAAAAAGGTGGCGAATATGCTATCAAATATCATTTCCATGATGAATATGATGCTATGGAATGGTGGCTATCAGATTTGTCTATCAAGAATTTTTTAGAATTAAAACGTACACCACAACTAAAATTAGATATATGATATGGAATGATATGTTTGCAGGTGGAGGAGGAACCAGTAGTGGCCTTCACAATATAAAAGGGATTAAAGTAGCAGCAGCACTTAATCATTGGCAAAATGCCATTAAAACACATATGGTGAACTTTAAAGACACCAAACATTATTGGGCTGATGTATATGATATCGATGAGCACACGTTACCTAAATGTGATGGATTCTGGGCATCTATAGATTGTACTGATCATTCAAACGCAAAAGGTGGTCAACCAAAAGATGCTGGATCTTATATGCTAGCAGATGAGTTACCAAGATTTATTTCTCATTGTGATCCATCAATTATTGTTATTGAAAACGTAAGAGAGTTTCTTAAATGGGGACCGTTATGTGAAGGGAAAAGAGTTTCAGGAGCAGAGGGGTCATATTTCTGGAAATGGGTTAAGACTATCAAAGCAATGGGATATCCTAATTTTGATTACAAGATTCTTAATGTAGCAGATTATGGTGGATATACTTCAAGACGAAGGTTAATAATTATGTTCACTAAGGAAAGTGTTGGCATTACATGGCCCAAACAAACACATCACAAAGAGGCTGTAAATGGTTATTCTAAATGGAATGCTTGTAAAGACAAAATCAATCTCGACAATGAAGGAGAATCAATATTTGGAAGACAGTATAATGAAAAACTTGCTAAACATGTAAGACGTGAACTGTCACCCAATACAAAGCGCAGAATTGCTGGTGGTATAAAAAAGTTTGCACCAGAGTTTATGCAATTCATAATGAGTTATTATGGAACTGGTGACAATGTATCGTCAATAAATAAACCATGTCCCGTAATAACAACAAAGGATAGGCATACGCTTATTACTGTTAAAAAGAAGGAAGAGAAAATTCAATTCATTACAGATTATATTTGGGGAGTACAACTTGAAGATATTAATAATCCTCTTAAAGTTATCACTACTCGTGAGAGTAAACATTTGATTACAGTTAAAAGAAATCACTTTCTTTCAAAATATAATGGAAATGCTAAAGATCGTAAGAACAAACAAGATCATGCTAGTAGTGTCGACAATCCTTTTCCAACAATTCTTACTGTCAATAAAACACCAATGATTACAACAAACTTTGTTTCTGATGGTACATTTTCTTGTGAATCAAAAAACATATCAGTTGATGTTCCATTAAACACTATCACTACACAGCAACGTCATCAATTCATTTCAGCATTTTTCAATAGTGGAGGAAAACCAGAATCAAATAACCATTCTATAGATGGACCATTAAATGCTATCACAACGGTAAATAAGAGTGCTATGGCTACCTTATTGCAAAAAGAGGATTGGGATATCAAAATGCGATTCTTATCCTATGAGGAACTTTCAGCGATAACCGGTTTCCCTGATGATTATAATTGGTATGGATCCAAAAAGGATATCATAAGAATGATTGGCAATGCTGTGCCTCCATTATTAGCAGAAGTAGTAGGAAAAGAATGTATCACTAATTTCAATAATCATGGCAACAAATTATCGTAATTCATATTTAAGAGGCATAAACGAAAGTCCAGAAGAGTTTCCTTATGATCCCGAAGATTACAGACACGAAACTGCTCCATTAACAGATTTTATTGAACCTGGTACTATTATCGAATTACATGATGAT
>Ga0164318_10001574_pt1 | contig 20464 bp, 15 predicted proteins | sample GuaBasSedimGuay9_FD_113734 | JGI IMG/M metagenome (GOLD analysis project Ga0164318, IMG submission 113734) | Subseafloor sediment microbial communities from Guaymas Basin, Gulf of California, Mexico - Guay9, Core 4571-4, 0-3 cm | ecosystem: Environmental > Aquatic > Marine > Hydrothermal vents... | reverse complement strand
TTGTCATGCAGTTGCCCAACCATTGAACAAAGAATATTTACCGGATTAGCAATAGCGCCGCCGAACGACCCGGAGTGGACATCACGGTTGGGACCATAGACAAACAGTTCGACACTGGCGATCCCGCGCAGACCATAGGTTACGGCCGGTAGCTGCTTGTTGAACTGGGCGGTGTCGGAGACGACCACGATATCACTCTTGAGCAGCTTCTTATTCTGGCGAATGAATTTCGGAAGATTGACCGAATGCGTCTCCTCTTCTCCCTCCACGACAAATTTAACATTGATTGGCAATGTTCCGGTTGCTTTGATTACTGCTTCCAAGCCTTTTATCTGGGCAAACGTCTGACCCTTGTCGTCGGTAGCGCCGCGAGCATAAATGTACCCGGCCCTGATCTCCGGCTTGAATGGTGGAGATTTCCATAGTTCAAGCGGTTCCGGCGGTTGGACATCGTAGTGGCCGTAGTAGAGCACCGTCGGGAGCTTCTTATCAACCAGATACTCAGCATAGACGATGGGGTTTCCCTTGGTGCCAACTACCCGGGATTTGAAGCCAATGCTCTTGAAATGACCATTAAGCCATCGAGCACAGGCAGTGACATCCTTCTTGTTTTCTGATTTGGCAGAGATGGACGGAAATTTGAGAAAAGCAAACAGGTCTTCCATGCGCTTTTTTTCGGTCTTCTTCAGGTAAGCAAACGGTGTCATCAAGTCCTCCTTGAGTCATTAGCAATGTCGCTGTTTCGTCTTTGTCCAGAAGAACCTACCGCACGGAGGCTGTTCCAGAAGTGGAATCTCATCGCTCATCACCGTGGAGGGACAAGATTGTTTTCCAATAACTTCGCGTAGCGGCGGGCCTTGTGTCCGCCGTTCCTCAACTCCGCTCAGAATGACGAATGCTGGGAGACAAGCCCCCAGCCTACGCGGCACGTGGACAGCGTCTTTTGGGACAACCTCCAAGCGATGGACCACTCACGCCTTTGTATCGTCAGGGAGCCAGACGGCGCCTGTGAGCGGAGTCGAAGTCGAGTGTACTGTCATGGTTCGACTCCGCTCACTATGACAAACTCAGCCACGTTTATCCCCAACGGGCGAAACAACAGCGACATCATCGCGATTTCATTTCTGCTGTAGAATATATAACAGCTTATGTCGAGTGTAAAGCGGATTAACAAATCACCACAAAGACACATCGTGCAGTAACAATTCATATCAGGTCCTGGAGAAATCTCTTTCCACCTACCATGAGAATAACTATAATTACCCGTTATGGAAAACAAACGCACTGACTACATTAGCTGGGAAGAGTATTTTATGGCTATTGCCCAGCTATCGGCCAAACGGTCTAAAGACCCTAATACCCAGGTCGGAGCTTGCATTGTCAATGCAAACAAGCGGATTATCGGTATAGGCTATAATGGCTTTCCTATTGGTTGCTCCGATGATGAACTCCCCTGGGGGCGAAAGGGAGATTTTCTGGACACTAAATATCCGTATGTTTGTCACGCTGAAATGAACGCGATTACCAACGCATCCAATAAACCCGATCTTGACGGCGCCAGCATGTATGTCTCTCTTTTCCCATGCAACGAGTGCGCCAAACTCATTGTACAGGTAGGCATAAAGGAGATAGTATTTTTGTCAGACAAGTATCACGATGATCAGGTTTTCATAGCTGCGCGTCGAATCTTTGACATGGCCGGTGTAACCTACCGACAGCTCATTCCTACCCACACAGATATTATACTGAAATTAGAATAAATCACTTCAGTCAACTTCTCTGATCTCGCAACGAAGAAAACAGTCTTCAACTGTTTTTGTTGCATTGAGCAAACAGGTCTACAATCATAGTTTTTTTGGAGATGAAACTGTGCCCCGAACCACTGTTTACCGGGAGTCGAAACCATGACAAGAACCAGAGAAGATGTCCTGCGATTGATCCATGAAGCTGGTGTGCGCTATATCCGCCTGTGTTTTACTGATATTCTCGGGAAGATAAAAGGGATGTCGATTACGCGTACAGAGATCGAACAGGTTCTTGACGAGGGACAGGGATTCGACGGATCCTCGGTGGCTGGTTTTGCTCGCATTGAAGAGTCTGATTTGATGGCTGTTCCTGATCCGCTCACTTTCCGTATTATCCCCTGGGAGATATCCGGAGAAAAAGTGGCTATGATGTTTTGTGACATCACCAACCCGGACGGGACACCATATGATGGAGACCCTCGCTGGGTGCTCAAGCGTAACCTGCAGAAAGTGCAGGAGAAGGGCTGGACACTCAATGTCGGTCCGGAGATAGAGTACTTCTACTTTCAGAGCAATCAGGGAACGGAAGCTCTCGACCGGGATGGATACTTTGATTTTGGCACGGTCGATATCGGCTCACAGGTGCGCAAGGCAACGGTCAACGCTCTTGAAGCGATCGACATTGCGGTGGAGTGTTCACATCATGAAGTAGCCCCATCGCAGCACGAGATCGACCTGAAATATCAGGAAGCGTTGGTAATGGCCGATTTCGCTCAAGTGTATAGGTTTATTGTTAAGCAGGTAGCTATGCAGAAGGGACTCTATGCTACCTTCATGCCCAAACCGGTTTTTAATCAAAACGGCTCCGGGATGCACTGCCACATGTCTTTATTCAATGGCAACAAGAATCTATTCTTCGACGGCGACGACGAATACAACCTGTCAAAAATGGCTCGCCAGTTCACAGCAGGTTTACTGAAACATGTTTGTGAGTTCACCCTTGTAACAAATCAGTGGGTCAATTCATATAAGCGCCTAGTTCCGGGATACGAAGCGCCGGTTTATATCAGTTGGGGGCGACGCAATCGCTCGAGCATGGTGCGCGTACCGCTATATCGTGTTGGTAAGGAAAGAGCTACGCGCATAGAATTGCGTTCCCCTGATCCGGCAGCGAATCCATACTTGGTATTTTCAGTTATGCTGGCAGCCGGACTGCAAGGTATCGAAGAAAAATACAAGCTACCAAACCCGATTGAGGATAACATCTTCGAAATGTCCCCGGCTGACAAGGAGGAACTTAATATAGAAACCCTCCCCAATTCACTTGAGAACGCGATTCGTTTATTTGAGAAATCCGAGCTAATGAAAGAAACACTTGGCGAACATGTTCACAAGAAACTGATAGCGAACAAGAAAATCGAGTGGGACCAATACCGTGATCATGTCAGCCAGTACGAACAGGACAAATACCTGCCAATGCTATAGGGGGAACCACCTATATATAATAGATGTATCACTTCTAATTATTTAAGGACAGGTAAAGGGATTCGTGTCAACAAATCGGTTGCGCGGTGGCTTACACGAGGCGGGGGTGAGAGAAAAGGGAGCGGTTCTGGCAGAATCCCTGTATTGGGTACAAATTCTCGTTTGCCCAATGTAGATGGTTTTGCTCGGCAGACGAGGGCGTCTGCCGAGCACATAGTTTGCGTTAGACTTGCCTCTTACTCGCTCACCTTATTCTTGTCTGTGTAGATCTTCACTGCCTCCAACAGTTCGACAGGAATAGGGAAGATCAGTGTAGAATTCTTCTCCGCTGCAACCTCTGTCAGAGTTTGCAGAAAACGAAGCTGCATCGTATTAGGCGCAGTAGCAATAACTTTCGCCGCTTCAGCCAGTTTAGTCGATGCCTGAAATTCACCCTCAGCGTGGATAACCTTGGCGCGGCGTTCACGTTCCGCCTCAGCCTGCTTGGCTATGGCGCGTTGCATCTCCAGCGGCAGGTCGACATTCTTGACCTCGACCACACTCACCTTAATACCCCATGGTTCCGTCTGATCATCAATAATACGCTGCAGTTCAGCATTGATTTTCTCCCGGTTGGTCAGCAAGTCATCAAGTTCCACCTGTCCCAGAACTGATCGCAGGGTGGTCTGCGCAATTTGAGAAGTAGCCTCAAAGAAATTGGCTACCTGAACAATGGCCTTATTGGAATCAACCACCTGGAAATACAATACTGCATTAACTTTAACCGAAACGTTGTCTTTAGTGATTACATCCTGCGGGGGAACATCGTAAGTAACAACCCGCAGATCCACCCTGACCATCTTATCAATGATAGGAATGAGAATAATCATCCCCGGTCCTTTTGTTCCGATGAGCCGACCAAGTCGAAAAATAACTCCTCGTTCATACTCCTTGAGAATCTTGATCATGTTGAACAAGAGTATCAATCCGAAGAATACCAGCAGGAATATCGGTGCCAGTTGCATATCTTTCCCTCTCTATTTTTGGTTTATTTGTCTATTTTTTTAACTTTCAACGTCAGCTTATCCATGCTTACGATCTCAACCCGGTCACCCTCGGACAGAATATCAAGCGATTCCGCTTTCCACAAAGCGCCATTGATATACACCATCCCGTTGGTTCGCACCTCGGCGGTTTTACCGACCATGCCTTCCTCACCGGTTGATGGTTGCCTCCGTGCAGCCCTAATCACCAAATAGGAAGCGATAGCAGCCACAACTCCAACAAGGAGAACTATAGTGGTTAGAATCGAACGAGATATCTGCAGGCTGGGATCAACGGTATCTATCAGCATAAGCCCTCCAAAGAACAAAGAAATCACGCCCCCAATTGTGAGAATGCCGTGACTAACAATCTTAATCTCTGCTATGAATAGTATAATTGATAGTATAATCAGAGCCAGCCCGGCATAGTTGATAGGTAAGGCCTGAAAGGCATAGAATGACAATATAAGGCAGATAGCACCGGCCACGCCGGGGAGAATTGAGCCCGGGTTATACAACTCCAACATAATTCCCAAACTGCCAATCGAAAACAAAATGAAAGCTATATCAGGTTGTGTAATGATATCGAGAATCTTGTGTACAAATGAAATACTCAGCGATATGACCTTGGGATTGGAAAGATCCATAGTCCGCGTTTCTCTCGGGAGTTTGACTGTGTGCCCATTAATCTGTTCGAGCAGATCGTCGAGGTTCTCTGCTCGGAAGTCAATAACATTCAACTCGAGAGCCTCCCGATCGGTGATGGATACGGATTCACGCACTGCATTCTCTGCCCACTCAGCGTTGCGGCCATGTTCATCAGCGGCAGCCTTGATTTGCGCTACAGCATCGTTGGTGATCTTCTCGTTCATCAAGGAATCAACTTCCTGCCCCCCACCTGAGACCGGATGCGCCGCGCCAATATTTGTCGAAGGCGCCATAGCGGCAAAGTGCGAGGCATAGGTCATGTACACTCCAGCCGAACCGGCTCGTGCTCCAGGGGGTGCAATGTACATACATACCGGCACATGGGCGTTGAGGATACTCTTACAGATCGACCAGGTTGGTTTGGTAAATCCTCCCGGGGTATCCAGAAAAACCACCAATAACTCGGCGTCGTTGTCTTCAGCTTCCTCGATAGCCAGTTCAATCCGGTCGTTGGTTACAGTACCGATAGCACCATCGATGGTTAAGGTGTAAACTAACGCTTCGTATGTAGCGCTTGTCGATTCATCATTTACGGTATCCACCGAATCGGCATCATATTGATCGTTTCTGGCTGCATAGGTTGTGATAACGAAGATAGAGATCAGCAACCAGACGATCGCTATAGTAGTCATTCTGGTTCGCATGTTTAGAATATCACTTGCTGCAATGCGAAAGTCAAACCTATTTCGTTAACTATCTTGACATCGGCTCCCAAAAACGCATAGTTTAGTTTGTGGGCTAGATGGGAGATGATCGCCATTGGATTCTTTAAGTCTCATCGTTATAGGTTCGTTGCTGGCAGCAATTTTCGTGTGCTGTGGCTGGGTCATAAAGCGTCATTGGCTCGACAAGGAGTGGATTAACCCTGGAAGCCGCTTGGTGGGTAGACATATCGTAACACAGTTTCAGAATGCTGACGGTCGTGAAGCGATTGAGCACGTTATCTATATGAGCGAAGATGAACGAGAAGAAAACGATAAGGGCGAAAACGGCGGATCTCGGTACGAGATCTTTGACCCAACCGAAAGAAACGATCCCGATATTATATTGGATAGGGCGGCGGTGCTTCTAACCACTAAGTGACACAAGTCGAAACTGTCTTTAATCTAAACATTCTCGTCAGATAGCAAATTCGCCGCGCGGGCTAATTTACTACGGTACCCCACCTGCTATGATGATGGAAGTCAAGAGTCAACCATAGGCTATCCGTCGGGTGGCTGGTTCAAACAAGGGGTCTCTCAACAAGCCCTATGGACTACCCTGCTGGATTAACTAAAAAAAATAACATAAATATAAAAATATATGTTGTAAATATACAATAATATATTATATTCAATGTATGAAAACACGAAAACTATTCAATAGGATATCAGTTCTTCGACAGGAGCGAAACATCTCCCGAAAAGAACTGGCTAAAAAAATCGGTGTCAATTTCCAGACCGTTGGATACCTGGAAAGAGAAGAGTACAACCCTAGTCTTGATTTGGCCTTCAGAATCAGTGAATGCTTTGGCTTGCCCATTGATTTAGTATTTTCAACTGAGCCAATGAGGCCACTGAGCGAGGAGTTGCTTGATCGTAAGAGTCAGAACGGAAAATAAGGAGACGAATATCATGTCAAGATCAGTCAGAAGAGCGGGGGTTTTGCTCAACTACGGTTCGCTGGTTCTCATGTTGGTTTTTTTCTACGCAGCCAAACAAACCCATGCCAACGAATTCTTGATTATTAGCGTATTAGCATTGATTGTCACTATTGCAAGCTGCTTGTATGTTCACGGAAAAACGGGCTTATGGAGATTGGTTCACACCAATATTGAGAATCTCGATGAAAGGGAAACTCAGGTTGTGCATATATCACTACGGCGATCCTATAGTGCCTTCAGCATTCTCTGCCTTTTGGTTATTTTGGCGAGCGAGTTGATCGAGGAATATATGTCCGGCACTATAAACATTTCGCTGCTGCCGGCATTTGCTTGTTTGCTGTACCTGGCACACACATTGCCATCATCACTAATTGCCTGGACTGAAAGAGAGGTATGATTCACCAAGTTACTCATCTTTGTCATTATCGTTTGTAATAGCAGCAATCGTCATGTTTCCCGCCGTAGCGGGCTCAGGGTGACAGGCTGGCTTAATCGTTATGGTCCGATTCAGCGCTGGCCGCAGTCCTGCTTCCTTGACTTTTGGGCTGTTTTAGCGTATGTTGTACAAAAGTAAGGTGGCGATAGGGTCTTACGCTTCACCGACTTGAAATGACTGTATATGTCAGGAGTATTTCCTATAAAGAATCACCAACTTCTCCCAGTTGCAATAGTCGCACTATGTCTCATAATGTGTGCTAGTGCCATCGCCAATGACCGGTCAATCACAGTACTCCGCAATTTCACCTCTATGCCGTTGGCCTTCACGGAAAACCAGGGACAATGGGATGAGCAAGTTCTCTATTGCGCCAATGCCGGTGGGGCTATGATGTGGTTTACAACTGATGGTGCCATCTACCAGCTCACACGTCATATACCCGTCGATTTCGCACCAATGGGTACCCCACAGCTTGCTATGGGTTCAGATCGTCAGGTTGACAAGCAACCTGACCTACAAACTGACCGCTTTGACCATGAACCTGACAGTATTGAATCCATTGCCATCAAGTCCAACTTCGTTGGTTCTAATCCGAATCCTCGTATGATTGGTCTACGGGAGATGGATTACAAATGCAACTACCTCATTGGCAATGATCCCAACGATTGGCACACCGATGTCCCCAACTACCAGGCAATCGTCTATGAAAATGTGTATGACGGCATCGACCTGAAGTATTACGGCAACGGTACTCACATGGAGTACGATTTTATTATCTCGCCGGGTGCTGACCCTTCGCAGATTGCAGTGCAGTACGAAGGAACGAAGTCCCTCTCAATAGATGCGGTTGGCCGCTTGGTTGTTGAAACCGAATGGGGTAAAGTTGTTGAACAACGCCCTGTTATTTATCAGGTAGAAAGTGATATACGTATTCCAGTAGAAGGTATTTATAGACTACAAGGCGATAATTCCTTTGGGTTTGAACTCAGTAGTGATTACGATCCGGCTCTACCTCTTGTGATTGATCCGATATTGACATATAGCACCTACTTAGGGGGTAGTAGTGAATATGATCAAAGCAATAGCATTGCAGTAGATGCTTCCGGGGCGGCGTATGTGACGGGATATACATATTCCACCGACTTTCCGACGCTCAATCCATATCAAGGAACAATACAGAATAATTCTGATGTTTTTGTCACTAAATTAAGCAATTCCGGCAACAGCCTGGTTTACAGTACCTACATAGGTGGTGATAATTATGATTATGGTAATAGTATTGCAGTAGATGCTTCCGGGGCGGCATATGTGACTGGATATACGGAATCCACCGATTTTCCGACTGAAAATCCATACCAGACGAATCAGGGTGACATTGATGTTTTTATTGCCAAGTTAAGCAGTTCCGGCAACAGTCTGGTTTATAGCACCTATTTAGGTGGGGATTTAGAGGATGTTGGCAATGGCATTTCGGTTGATGCTTCCGGGGCGGCGTATGTGACGGGATATACGAAATCAACCGATTTCCCGACCCTCAGCCCGTATCAGGGAACATTGCAGGGTAATTATGATGTTTTTGTCACTAAATTAAGCAGTATTGGCAACAGCTTGATCTACAGCACATATTTAGGTGGTGATGGTTATGAACATGGCGAAGGCATTGCTGTAGATGCTTCCGGAATGGCATATGTGACGGGATTTACATATTCCGCCGATTTTCCGACGGTCAATCCGTATCAGGAAACATATCAGGGTGAAAGAGATGTTTTTGTCACCAAACTAAACAGTTCCGGCAACAGTCTGATTTACAGCACTTACTTAGGTGGTAATGATAATGATAAAGGCTATGATATTGCAGTGGATGCTTCCGGGATGGCATATGTGACAGGATATACATTTTCTTTTGATTATCCGATACTCAATCCATATCAGGGAACAAAACATAGTCATTCTGATGTTTTTATCACCAAACTAAACAGTTCCGGCAACAGCCTGATTTACAGCACCTACTTGGGTGGCAGTAGTTATGATTATGGCTATGGCATCGCAGTAGATGCTTTTGGGGCGGCGTATGTGACGGGTGAGACAATGTCCACCGATTTCCCGACGCTCAACCCGTTTCAGGGGGCTAATCAGGGTGGTCAGGATGCTTTTGTTACCATGTTAAACAATTCCGGTGACAACCTGATTTACAGCACCTACTTGGGTGGTAGTGATAATGACAAAGGCAGAGGCATCGCAGTTGATACTTCCGGGGCTGCATATGTGACGGGAGAAACACGATCCACTAATTTTCCGACCCTCAATCCGTATCAGGGAACATATCAAGGTTATTATGATGCTTTTGTGACCAAGATTAGTGCTGATAGTGATGAGGACGGCATACCTGACGAATACGATAATTGCCCGAATGATTACAACCCTGCACAAACCGATACCGACAGCGACACAGTCGGCGATGTCTGTGATAACTGTCCCGAGGACTACAACCCTGACCAGCTTGACACCGACGGTGATGGTATCGGCGATGCCTGCGAGACCTGCTGCAACCATGACGGAATCCGCGGAGACGTGAACTACGACATGGCAATCGACGTTGCAGACCTGACCTACTTTGTAGCATATCTGTTTACCGGCGGCCCGCCACCACCATGTGAAGAAGAAGGCGATGTTGATGGTAGCAGTGGATTGGATGTGGCAGATCTCACATATTTGGTAGCCTATTTGTTTACCGGTGGACCCGACCCGGCGGTGTGCCCGTAGGAATTATATGATCATATAGCGAAAAAACTGTAGAGTTATCTCTCAAGAGAAAAGCCCCTCGGGTTGCCGGAGGGCTTTTTGTTCACTGTCCCTCGATTCCGCTCGCAGACATCGCCTGGTTGAATGACTATTGCTGGGAGACAAGCCCCCAGCCTACGTGGGAAAAGTCAGCCATGAGTCAAGCCGCCTTGTCGACTTGACGCGCATCCTCATATGTCAAGCGGCAGGCCGTTTGACCTGCTCGATGGGTGGTAAACTACGGCGGGTCGCTTGGCCTACCGTTCTGGTGACGGCTGACGTTAATGAAATTACCAAAATAAACGGCAAGGATATTCTGGTACATACGCTTAGTCACATAACAGCATTCCTCGTCAGAAAGGTCTGAAGAAGATTCATTTGCATAAATCGGATTTTCTATTAAATTACCTTCTGTAACCCAGTTTGTACTATTACAAGTACCAACAATATACTAACCATATGCTTTCTTCGGTGGTGTTATGAAACAAACCAGTTTGCTCACATTAGTTATTCTTTTTGTAACCGCTACGTTTACTATCTTTGCCGATACTGTTCCTGAGGAACAGGTTTACACGATAGGGCTTACTGACGAAGAAATGACACGGCTCGATGAGGTAGGTAAGACTCATAAAGCCACAGCTCCCCCTATAGGCGAAATTCGCAATCCAGCCGAATGGGAACCTTCCACAGGAGTCATTATCCGTTACCCTCTGCATATTCCAGTATCATTGGTAGCTGAAATGTCGGAAGACCTGGTCGTGGTAACGATTGTAAGCAGTTCATCCCAGCAAACCACTGCCAGCAACGAATACTCGTCGGGTGGAGTCAACATGGACAACACCGATTTTATTATCGCCGCTACTGATACATGGTGGACTCGCGATTATGGTCCTTGGTTTATCTTTCAAAACGGGCGTCAGGCTATTGTCGATCATGTCTATAACCGACCGCGTCCAAATGACGATCTCATTCCACAGATTATCGGGGCGGAGTGGGGTTTGAATGTTTACGGTATGCCACTGGTCACTACGGGTGGCAACCATATGTCCGATGGACTGGGTATGTCAATGTCTACAAGGTTGGTTTATAATGAAAACGACAGCCTCAGCGAGACCACAATTGACAGCCGCATGTATGACTATTTGGGAAATGACTACACTGTGCTTGATTATATTGAATCGTATGGTATTCATCATATTGATTGCTGGGCTAAATTCCTCAATCCGACCACGATTCTGATAAAGGATGTGCCAGCTTCAAGCTCCAGCTATGCTCTTCTTAATGCAAGGGCTGATTTTCTATCGCAGCAGATATCGGCATGGGGGCAGCCATATACAATTGTTAGGATTTACTGTCCTGTTGGTACCGCATATACCAATTCGCTTATTTTGAACAATAAGGTGCTGGTCCCGATATTCGGAAGCGCCTGGGATGATGACGCCCTTCAGACATACGAGGACGCTATGCCGGGCTACGAGATAATCGGCTACTCTGGTTCGTGGTATGACGACGATGCCATCCACTGCCGAACTATGGGCGTACCAGACCCCGGGATGCTTTTCATCAATCACATTCCCACAGTTGGAACGTTTGACCCAAACGAAGACCGCCCGATATCTGTCAATATCGAAGCCTGTTCGGATTCGGGTTTGATTGCTGATTCGTTGAAGGTTTTTTACAGCGTAGATGAAGGTCCCTGGGATTTTGTCATGTTGTCTTCTACGTCGGTACCTGATTCATTCTATAGTTTTATACCTGCGCAGCCGGGGGCATCCGAGGTTGCCTACTATATCCAGGCCGCCGACAGTTCCGGGCGTATCGAGACGCATCCGTTTATCGGCGCTCCCTGGGCTCACCGATTCAACCTGAATATGTCACCTGAGATTATTTCGCCCGATTCATTCCTAATTCAATCCGGAGTCCTCTTTAGTTATAGTCCGGAATTCTCTGATCCGGACGATATAACCCACACAATTACATTTTCGAATTATCCCCAGTGGCTAACACCTCAGGACGATTCCATTACCGGTACGCCACTAATTGAAAGGCAGTTGACTGGTTTGGATGTTGAGGTCGCTGATATTTACACTTCAGACAGCCAGCATGTTACGCTGGTCGTATATATCTGTGGTGATGTCGACGACAATGGTGAAGGACCAAATATCGCTGATCTGACCTATCTTGTAGCCTATCTGTTCACTGGTGGATCGGAACCGCCAATTCTTGAAGCTGCGAACATTAACGGTCAGGAGGGAACCGGTGGTCCCATTGATGTCAGTGATCTGACCTCATTTGTTGATTTTCTATTTACAGGTGGACCTAGTCCCTATTGTGGAATCCTTGTTGAGTAAAGGAAAAGCGAGCAATTACTGCGATATTGATTTGTCAAAGGTTACGTTCGATTATTGCGGCTGTTCTTCGCTATCAGAATCGGCGATTAATTCCTCCTCAGGGTGAAGACGGATTTCAAGAACCTGAAGGACTGTTATAAAAGCAGCCGCGATAAGCGGTCCCAGCACAATACCGAGCAGACCAAACATAGCAATGCCACCCATGATCGAAAAGAACAGCAACAATGGGTGCATTGATGTTCGCCCGGAGATAAGATATGGCCTGATGATATTATCACTTTGCGAAATAACCAGCGTACCAATTGCAACTACGATTATCCCTTTGATATACGAGCCACCTATAATCAAAATGATGCCCGCTGGGATATAGACAATAAATGCTCCCAGAAGCGGGATAATCGACAAGAGCGCCATGATAGCTCCCCAGAAGATAGCGGAGGGGATACCTAGTATGGCAAAAAGGATTCCTCCCAGGAATCCCTGAATTAGTGCGACTATAACTCCACCATACATAGTCGCCTGGATAACATCGCGTAAATGTTTGAAGGTTATGTCAACCTGCTCCTGAGTTAGCGGCATCAATCGCTTTAACTTGTCGATAACAGCCTGGCCATCCTTGAAGAAATAGTACATGCTGAAAACCATCAACCCGAAATAGAAAATCGTTTTTGTGCCGTTAGCAATCAACCAGCTGGTCTGGTTAAGAATTACCCCGCTAACCTTGTCGATTGAATCCTTAATCAGTTCGTTTATATTGATCTGAGACAAGTCGTAGTACTGCGATAGTTTAATTTTTAACGCTGTCAACCACGGCAGGTCAAAAGACAACAGCGAATCAAACTCACCAGCCCGGTACATAATATTGACCTTAACCACCGCACTTGCAGCTTCATTGACAAGAGCGATGAATAAGTATGTAATCGGGCCAATGATAATCACCAGGATGAACAAACACATCAGAGTCGAGGCCAGTCCAACTGATTTAATGCGAGTCCTGAGACGAATGTATAACGGGTTGAAAATAATAACCAACACAGCCGCCCAACAGATGGGCGCAAAAAATGGAATTACAATACGGTAAAATAAGTAAAAAATTACAGCAGCGATGAATAGAAAAACAGATGTTAAGAAATATTCTTTCTTCATAATTTCAGTATCGGCTAATCTCTGATTCAGTCTACAAACTTAACTCGAGCGATGCAACCTGAAAAGCGAAGCCGTTCGATACTCCTTTCGTAGTTGCTCAGCAAGTTGTTATTTCTATCATAATTTGCATTGTTTACCTGACATTGACTTCATGATCAATAATAATACAGGTTGGTTCTCGAACATTATTGACCACATCAATTCATAGTATAATCTGCTAGTTGCGAGGGTATATGTGGGGGAAAATCCATTGTATTCCTTAAAGGAAGTTTGGTCCAGAGTTTTAGAAAACACAATTGATAGTATGACAATAAGTTAGTCGGTTTATTCAAGTAATATACAGGTGTATATACCCAACAGTTTCATACTGGGTTGAACGTGGTTATAAATATCCATTGTTTCAAATAGAAAAGACTAATTCATAGGGTAGCCGGATCTGCCGTGAGGGAAAAGGTGGCAGAGTGAAAAACTTAAGCGGTTGAGATTAAGTATGTTAAGAAAAGGACGATGATAGTAGAAAGTTTTAGTAATTGGGCGTTGGCCTTGGTCAATGTCTGCGATTGTAAACGGATCAAACAAGGAGTTAGGTATGGCAATGCGTAAGTTCAAAACTGCTCGCCGTGCCGTTGCACGTCGCACTGTGCGTCGTGTAGCACGCCCGTGGACCAGGGAAGAAATGACTTTCATGCGCAAGTTCTATCGTCGCTATGAGACAGCGTGGATCGCTCGCCAGCTAGGGCGTACGGTTTACTCTGTCCGCTATAAAGCGGTCGACATGAACATCAAGAAAGCCAGTCCGTCGGTCTGGAAGGGTAATCGGGGAGCAGCAAATTCTTTCAATCGTTCCACTCCCAAGCGTCGTCCCACCACAAACGTGAAACGTCGCGCCAAAACCACCCGCAAGACGACCCCCAAGCGCAAGTACCGCGCCAGCACAACTCGTAGTATGCCTCGCAAGGCTACTTCGCGTCGTATGGCTGATCGTACAACCCGCCGCCGGAGGACAACTCGTCGGTAGTTTTGGTTATATAGGATAGAAAATTAGCAATTGGACCATATGGCCTGTCCCCTATCGGGACAGGTCATTTTTTTGTGAGTTGTCGAAAAATCAAGTTTCCTCTTCCATCAGATTACCAAAGCGTTATTATTACTTTTAGAAATAACTACAGGAGGAGACTATGCCAGTTATTAAGTCAACCGATATCGAAATGAGCGACATTAAAATGGATGGTGCCGAAGGAATGCAGGGACTTAGTGTTATTAGCAAAGATCAGGGTTGGGATACACACAATATGCGACTGTTTCGTCTGCTTTCAGGTGGAAACAGCCCCAGGCATAGTCATGATTGGGAACATGTCAACTACATTACAACCGGACGTGGACGTCTTCGGCTTGGTGAGGATATCAAGGAACTGGCTGCCGGTGATTTCGCGTTTGTACCCCCGAACATGGAACACCAGTACAGCAATCCATACGACGAACCTTTTGAGTTTATTTGCATTGTCCCTCTTCAGGAATCCTGAACTCATAGGAGCTAAATTTCAAAGAAGATATTGGCAACGGGTAGAAAAACATTGATTGGGACAATTCATTTTTTAGTGTCTTGCCCCTAACAATTATTACTGGACAGCACAGGGAAATCCAATATATTAAATTCCTTTGATGCTCAACGACTTAGCTTTTACTGTTGGGCAAAACAAGTATCCGCCGGAGGAATGCAACAGTATTGTTATGCGGCTTCGTTTACCAAAGCAGTTCGATTATACCAACGCCATTGTTGCCGGTTTGGTATGGATAGTCTCACTTGTTGTTTATAGTCTGACCAAGGCTCCCACTCTCTCATTTTGGGACTGCGGCGAATTCATCGCCGCCTCATATATTCTGGGTATTCCCCATCCTCCCGGAACACCGTTATATATTCTTTTCGGTCGCCTTTTTAGTGTTCTTCCTCTCGGGACTGATATAGCCGTACGCATCAATATGCTGTCGGCAGTTTGTTCGTCATTTACGGCGCTGTTTGGATATCTTGTCGTTGTGCGCATGTTGCGTGCCTGGTTTGAATCTGACAGGACGTCGTATACGAAGGTACTGATTTTTGCCGGTGGCGCTTCAGGCGCTCTGCTTGCAGCTTTTGGACTAACCAATTGGAATAACTCGGTTGAGGCTGAAGTATATGGAATGGCCATGATGCTTATGATGGCTATTATATGGCTGACATTGATCTATTATGAGCATCGGGAAACGAACTTTGGTTACGCTATCATGGCACTTATTGTATACCTTGGTGTTTTGGGCATTGGCGTGCATATGACAGTGTTTGTCGCAGTACTGATAGCGGGATTGTTTTTTATTATCAGGAAATCAGCCGGAGCAGGAACCTGGTTTGCACTATCAATTTTTATCTTTTTCGAACTTTATCTAATTTTCGCTTTGTCTTCCCAACCCAATGAAATCCCTTATTATATCCCTGTCGTGATAATCGCTGTTTTGTATTTCTTCTACATGTTCTCGTATGAGCGCGTGCCACGAATGCAGCTTCTCATTGGTGGTGGGTTTCTTCTGGCGTCACTTCCTCTTTTTGGATTAGCTGTCAGCAATGTTGGGAAAAGTCAGGGGGATGGAGCTATCTCTTCAAACGGAATAGCTGTCGCAAGTATTATTGGTTCTGTGGCATTAACGCTGATGACTATCTGGGCAGTGGTTATCATACTGCGTCGAGTTCTCAAGAGAAATCATTCCCTTGAAGACGACCCACTTCTGGTGCCGGCAGGGTTTGTGATTGCTGCCTCGGTTGCGATTTTTTTATTGTACCTTTTCAAAGGACTGATACCTTTTTTGATTATTTCTGCTATAGCAGCGCTGCTTCTTCTGTTCTTACTGCGTAAACATTTACACTGGCCTGTCCTGATAGCTCTTGCTGCCATTTCTCTGATTATCATCGGACTGAAGGTTTTCTTTATTGGCATTCTTGTAGCATTGTTGTTGATAGTTACCCTTGGGATAGCTCGGAAGCTACCGGGGTGGAAGCCGGCAGTTGCGTTGCTGTTGTGTGCGGTTATTGGTTTATCAGTGCATCTGTTCGTACCAATACGTTCCGCCCTTCACCCGAACATTAATGAGAACAACCCATCCCAGAGCGTGGCTGCCACAATTAGTTTTCTCGAGCGAAAACAATACGGTTCACAGAATATGCTCGAGCGGATGTTCAAGCGGCGGGCGGAATGGATGAACCAGTTTGGCGACTACAGAAGAATGGGCTTCTGGCATTTTTTCAAAGATCAGTATGGCGTTACCGGTCCAGCGTCAATAATACTGGTCTTTGTGGGTATCTTTGGAATTTGGGAGATAGTGCGCCGTCGAGCGAAACTGGGGCTGCCATTTCTGTTGCTGCTTCTTCTGGTTTCTGCAGGTTTGATTCTGTATATGAATTTCGCCGATGGAACCCGTCAACATCCTCGCACAGGGATGGACTATATCGAGGTTCGCGACCGCGACTACTTCTTTACGCCGGCTTATATTTTATTCGGTCTTGCCATTGGAATGGGACTTTCGGTATTTATTCAAACGATTCGTAAGAGCGCAGAAAAACTCAAATCTGTTCCCCGAAAAGCGATTTTGGGTTTTTCGCTGTTATTGTTTTTACTTCCTGTGATTACCCTTGCAAACAACTATTACTTCTGTGACAGATCAAGAAATGTAGTTCCTTACGACTACGGGCGAAACCTCCTGGAATCAACTCCGCAAAACGGAATACTCTTCACCCATGGCGACAATGATACTTTCCCACTATGGTGCTTGCAGGAAGTATACAAAGTTCGTAATGATGTACGTGTCATCAATCTTTCCCTGGCTAACACACGCTGGTACATTAAACAATTACAATCCAATATAGGTTTAGATCTTGGCTGGACTGACACTCAAATTGACCAGCTCAGGCCAATTCGCACTTCAGATGGACGCTATTTTCGATTTCAGGACCTGGTGATGGATGCCGTTATTGATCGCTATGCACAGGAGACAGCGGTTTGTTTCTCGGTAACAGTTGGCTCTGGAACGCGTCGTTATCGCGCTCGTAGTATCGATCCGATGCTTCGACTGAAGGGTATGGTATGGCAGGTATCACAAACAGAGCATCCGCTGGAAGTAGATGTAGAGGAAAGTGTCGATTTCTTTCTCAACCCGAATCGATTCCGCGCCCGGGGTGTCAATGATCCGACAATCTATATGGATGAAGCTACTGCTCGTCTGACACGAAACTACGGCAACGCCTTCCTGGTGGTAGCCGACACCTTGCGCAAAGCCGGTGATCTCGATAGGGCTGCAAAGATGGCCAGAGCAGCAGTTGAACAAGTTCCTCATGCGGGGAGTCCTGTGGAATTCCTGGCAGCATTGTATGAGGAGCAGGTAAAACCAGCGAAGATACGCGAACTTATTGACAACACATGGGCGGGTGATCGCCAGAAACTTGAAGTTATTTTAGCCCGAGCTTATCGCAAAGATAATAACGATGCTATGGCTGAGAAAACCCTGAGTGCAGTGTTAGTGGGAAATCCCTCATATCGTATGGCTTTTGAGGATCTGATAAAATTATATTTCGAAAACAAGCAAATCGAGAATATGCATCAGTTGATGCAAACCTGGTTGCAGTTCAATTCTGATGATCACCGAGTGAGAGAGATGTTGGGAGAACTTGAAAAGAGTATTCATCCCAAAGTGCAAATCAACAGGTTAGGTCAATGAAAATACTGGCGCTCAACTGGAACGATCTCAAGAATCCCTATGGTGGCGGAGCTGAAGTCCATCTGGAGGAATTGCTAAGACGATTGGTAACCTATGGTCATGAAGTTACTCTTTTCTGCTCAGGGTTTAGCAATTGTAAACGGGAGGAGATGGTAGAGGGGGTTCGGATAATCAGACGCGGCAATCGTTTCAATTTCAACCTGGTTGCTCCTTTTCATCTAAGGCGATTAGTCAGGGAAAACAATTTTGATCTGCTCATAGAAGATATCAACAAAATTCCTTTTTACACTCCACTTTATCTTAAATTGCGAACGCTGGTTGTTGTTCCTCACTTGTTCGCCACCACAGTATTCCAGGAGATAAATTTTATACTTGGGTTATATATTTATCTCGCCGAGCGTCCGCTGGTTTCTGTTTATCGAGGGCGTCCATTCAATGTAATATCAGAGTCAACCGCCATAGATCTTGTTGAACGTGGTATTCCGCGAGATGATATTTTCGTCATCCACTGTGGTATCAACAGCACTCTTTATTCTTATGCCCCGAAGGTTAAGAAGTACGAACGTCCGACAGTATTGTACCTTGGACGCATAAAAAAATATAAGTGCATACAGGACTTGATCAATGCCTTTAATATAGTGAGAAAGCGAGTCGCTGACGCCCGATTGATGATTGTTGGAGCCGGCGATTATCTTGATACGCTTAAGGTTCTTGTGGGTAAATTGGGACTTACTGATGTTGTTGAGTTCCCCGGATTTGTATCGGTGGAGAACAAAGTAGAACGCATGAGACGCGCTCACGTGGCGGTCCTGCCATCGCTGAAAGAAGGCTGGGGATTGACTAACATAGAATCCAACTCTGTCGGAACTCCGGTTGTTGCCGCAAATGTGCCTGGTCTTCGCGATTCGGTACAGGATGGTGTCACCGGTTATCTTTACGAACACGGGAACATCGATGAACTCGCCGATCGACTTACAACTATTTTGACGGATAAATCTTTACAAATCACCCTGCGTCAAGGTTCCCTGGAATGGGCTTCGCGATTCAATTGGGACAATGCGGCAAAGGAATTTGAACAGTTGATACTGACAATGGTCGAGGAATCGGCATGACCCTGAAGACAAAGAAACTCTTATACCTGGTTCTCGGTATCGTCATCTCGGTAGTACTATTGGGTGTGTTGTTCAAAAATATCGATTTTTCTGATCTTGGGTCAGCTTTGAAAAACGCCAATTATCTTTGGCTGATTCCAAACATTGCGATAGTTTTCCTGACTATGTATCAGCGGGCTTATCGATGGAGAGCTATGGTGGAGCCGATCACTCATGTGGCTTTCCCTCGACTACTGGCTGCTACTTGTATCGGCTTCATGGCCAATAACGTTCTGCCGTTGAGATTAGGTGAATTCGTACGGGCTTATTCGTTGGCGTCTCGCGAAAAACGAATCACCAAATCTGCTTCACTGGCGACTATCTTTGTGGAACGGATGGTGTTCGATCTTGTTGCACTACTACTGATTTTTGGAGCTATTCTATATTTCTCCGATTTGTCACTTGATCCGGGGATGACACAGGGACTCAATATAGCCATTGCTATTGCCCTGTGCGGCATTATGTTCATTCTGATCTTGGCGCTTAAGCCAACTCAGACGGGACATCTTATTACGCGTTATCTTTTCTTTTTACCAGACAAAGCAAAGGTTGCTTTTGAGGGAGTAATTATTAAGTTCTCACGCGGGTTGGAATTTCTCACCGATGTTCGTAGTGTTATCTCGGTGGGTGTTCAAACACTTCTAATTTGGCTGATAATGGGTTTTTCGAACATCTTCATATTCAAGGCATTCGGGCTTGATCTGCCTGTTGACACCGCCTTCGTTGTCTTGGTAGTAGTCTCTGTATCAATTTTAGTACCTTCATCGCCAGGTTTTGTAGGTGTCTATCACTACGGAGCAGTGTGGTCTTTGATGAAGTATGGCGTTTCTAAAGAGGATGCTCTATCCTGTGCTATAGTGCTCCACGCAACTCAGTATATTATTGTTACTATGTTGGGGTTTTACTTTCTTAAAAAAGAACATCTTTCGCTGAAACGTCTCGAAGAAGAAGCCGTCGACAGCGTGGAAGAAGAATGAACCCTCAGGGTTGTTCCTTTCTTTTCGGAAAGTACGCTCTGTCTGTTTTTATTATACATTGGTTATAGGTGGGATACAGAACTGTGCAAAGCCGCACCCTCCAAAGAGCAATCTTTTTAACTCTGCTTCTATCACTTATTATGAGAGTGGGGTTTCTTGCTTTCGGCGACGTGCTACCTGTAATGTGGGACGCCCGTCGGTATGCAGCCGCCGGACTGGGGCTGATATCTCTCGTTGATAATTCTGCCCCTCAGGATTTTTCCAATGAACGTCAGGATCG
>Ga0164318_10001573_pt1 | contig 20464 bp, 24 predicted proteins | sample GuaBasSedimGuay9_FD_113734 | JGI IMG/M metagenome (GOLD analysis project Ga0164318, IMG submission 113734) | Subseafloor sediment microbial communities from Guaymas Basin, Gulf of California, Mexico - Guay9, Core 4571-4, 0-3 cm | ecosystem: Environmental > Aquatic > Marine > Hydrothermal vents... | reverse complement strand
AGGTGCTCATAGAAGATGAGCTTGATAGAAGAAGGGTGTAAGTACCAAGCTTCGGCGAGGTATTCAGCCCATTCTCACTAATTCCTAAGCACCAAATAAATGCTTTATTCCTTGTACCTATTTCAAATCCTCAATTTTTGTTTTTAAAATTAGGGATAATTAAAGTAAAGACTGCGGATTTTAGATATTATATAAACCAATTAATTAAAATTGATTTGGTTATTTATAAATATCTTTAAATCTGTTCATTCCATTCTCTCGTAAATCCTTTTAAAATATATTTTTTATTTCTTAGTTCTTTAATATTCTTTGCTCCAACTAAAAACATCACTGTTTTTAATTCATTTTCTATTTTATCAATATAATCTATAATTCCTTTTTCACCCCCATTTTCATAAGCTTTCAAAAATGGCAAAGCAATCCCGCAAATCTTTGCTCCAACCGCAATTGATTTTGCAATATCCAATCCATTTCTTATCCCCCCGCTTGAGATTAAGTCAACCCCAATATTTTTTAATTCCAATAAAGAACATGTTGTTGGGATTCCAAAGTTAAGTAAACTATCTGGGATACTACCCCCCCTAAAGGTTTCAACTTTTATCCAGTTGGTCCCCCCAACCCCCGCAACATCAATTATTTTTATTCCGCAATTTTTAAGAGTTTCTCCAACTTCTTTGCTGATTCCCTGACCAACTTCTTTTGCAATTATTGGGAAGTCCAGTTCAGATACCAGTTTTTTTAATAACTCAGCAGAATTTTTAAAGTTTACATCACCTTCTTTTTGCGCAATTTCCTGTGCGGGATTTAAATGGATAAATAATCCGTCCGCTCCGATTTCTTTCAGGGCGTTTTTTATTTCTTCAGAACTCAATTCATTTAAGTTTGGGATTCCAATATTTCCGAGAACAAGTGTTGAAGGAGCGACATCTCTTACAAAAAAAGTCTCGATCAATTCTTTATTTTCAATCATCGCTCTCTGCGAACCCACCGCAAAACCAATTTTTTTGTTTTCAGCCACTTTTGCAAGAACCTTATTTATTTCTTTTGCTTCTTCGGTTCCTCCGGTTATGGACGAAATTATAAGGGGTAAATTCAGTTCTTTCCCGAGAAATTCGACTTTTGTGTCTATTTCATCAAAGTTTATGTCGGGCAATGCATTATATATAAGAACAATATCATCAAAATAGCTCTTTTCCTCGATTTCTTCTTTCAGGCATATTTCGATGTGCTGTTTCTTCCTGTTTATTATACTCATATATAAATATTATGAAAAAAGGAATAACCACAGACATATTATTTTGGGTTGTAGTGGTTCTTATTGTGATTGCGGTTTTTGTGGGTATTGCCATGTGGAGTTCAGAATATGGCTTAAATATGCTTAAAATATTGCCCGGATTAATACCATCATGAGAGGAAATTTTATGCTTATATTTTATCTGATGGCTGGTTTTTTGTTTATTTTATTGGTAATTTCAATTGGCTCAAAGCTTTTTCCAGCATGAAAGGAATGTCTATTAATATGGTTGTGAGTCTGATTGCTTTATTTGCGGTGGCGGCAATAATCATTGCTATTTTTACAATGTTTCTTAATGCTGTGCCTGGTCTATGATGAAAGGATTGACTGCAGAGTATATAGCAATATTGGTGATGGCAATAATATCTTTAGGCATATTTTTTTTGTTAACAGGAACTCTTTTTTCAGGCGAGAGTCATGATACTTATATGGCTATGCCAAGAGGCGTTTGGATGTCTTTGGAGTCTGCGGACACAAAGACTTTTGTTCTTCCTCCAGTTGTATGGTTTGGGGAAGGGTTGATTGTGGACGGTGATACCACGTTGGATTTTAGTAAAATTTATGATGAAACCAACAGGAATTCAAGGGACTTTGTTTTCCCAACAAATAATGTTTATATCAAAGAATATATTGGCATCCCCAATCCGGATAATTTTGATTACCTTCCTCTTCTTACAAATATTTTGTTTTTTCCAGGTATTATTCCCGTTTCCATACCAGCCAGAATTACCTTTGATATCAGAAAACCAATCTCCCCTGTAATTGCATTTTATCCTTTGTTAACTGATAATTTTGGTGGATCCCCAGAGTCTCCTGTAGTGTGCGATTCTGATATTTGTCATCTTAATACAGAAGAATCTTTCGGAAAGGTTGATTTAACTTTGACAATAGACCTTAATGAATTAAAGAAATATTATGGCTCAAAAAATTATCGTTTTGATGAATCTCCAGATAATGTAAATCTAAGCGTGAAATATATTGCGGATAGATATTCTGAAAAGAATAATTATCTGAAGACTCTAGGTGTGGACGAAAATTCATTAAGCATAACTGATTTAATTAATATGGATGATCCCTATGGAAATAAAGTCTGCAAGGAGGTTTCAGGAAAATATGAATGTTCATTTGTTTTTAGTGTGGTTGATGAATGTTGCCCAAGTTTTGTTAATATTGAAACAGTTCTTGAAGTTTATATTACAGCCAATGATGGAGTGAAAGTGTGGGAGACTGAGAAAATAGATTCTACATATTTCCAGATTGTTTATTATCTGGATGTGCTTGGGGATAGGAAATCTATTTATGATTTCAAGACTTTGCAGGAAAATCTATTTAAAGATAATTCCGGAGCGACATCTGTAAATGATATTTTAATTTATCCGTGTAGGGCAAAAGTTCCGGATGGAATTGATGTATCAAATTTATATAGGGACGTTAAAGATTTTGAAGGAAGAGATATTAATTGGGATCAATGCAGGTCAGTATCTAAATTTATTCAGTTGGAATACCTGGATTTAGATCCGGATTCAACTAATCCAGATAGAAGGTCTACATGGTTTTGTATGGAAGAAAATAATGAATATCATCTTTACAATCCTTATGCTTTTTGCAGACTGGACGGGACTGAGTTGCCTGTTTCTCCAAAACCAACTTACCTGAGAGGAATAATTCCTTATTCAAATTTTGCAAAAAAAGTGGATAATATTCCTTTTTATCTTGGACCATTATGGATTCCGAAAGAGGGTTGGGATGTTTATATAGCAAGAACTCCGGAATTTGATTATAAAAATTACAAAGAAGCTGCATGGGTATGCGCAGTCAGCATAATTGATAAAACAATTAAAGCTATAAAAAATAATGAAGATGCGGTTTTTTTCAAAGATATTAATATAGGAGGAATAACAATATCTTATAATTTTGATTAATTTACTATTATTACATTAACTAAGTAAATTATGGATAACATTTCTACAAATCAGATAATAGGGATTTTATTTATTGCAATGACTGCAGTTCTTATATTTTTATTAATTTCCGGGAAATTAAATGCTGATTTTTTATATAATATTGCTTCTATAATTATTAATTTCACTAGAGGGGCTTTGTTAAACCCATCAATATCATGAATAGAAGTTCTTTTTTGATTCTGGTTTCCATTGTTTGTGTTGCCATAACTTTAGTTGTTGGCATCTCTTTTTGGAATGTAATTCTGGAGCACTCTATGGATATGCCAATTTATGATGATGTGAGGGAAAGAATAGATATAATTTTATCTGACCGAATTCCAATTGGTTGTTTTATACCTCCTGATTCGAATGCGGAGGCTGTATATACAGGTGTTTTTAATGATAATGATTTGAGAAATGCTTATCTGGAGATAGGTGATAATATTTATATAGATCCGGGTTTTTGGAATACCTTCATAAAAGATAATCTGAAAAATGGGATTAAATTAAATGGTTACTGCAATGATTCTGACAGGAAAGGATGCCTTTGCATGAAAGATGATTTCCCTGGATGGGGCGAAGATGGCATGTTTCAGATGAAGAGGAGTCTTGATTTTGGAACAGAATACGAGCCTGTGAGAGCAATAGGTGAGGATTTGGATAAACAGGAATTTGCGGGTTTGAAAAACCAGCCTTCTGTTTTTGTTGTAATGCCTGGGGAAGAACCAAAACTTTCGGTTTATGGGGGAGTGAAATTAAGAGGGAACAGAACGGTTGAGAAAGTTACTGCTGCGCTTTATAAAGGAACTATAAGCGAAGATGCAAATAGGATTTCAGAAATTGGTGGGATAGAACGAAGTTGTTATTGGGGAGCTAAATGGACAAAATATCAATCCTGTAGAGCGGTTAACCCAAAAATTGACTGCAGAATGAACTGCGATTGTTATACAGATGAAAAATATTATAATGAAGATACTTTGACAATATGCGAGAATTATTGCAGTAGCAGGGATTTTGAGGGTGTTTCTTCAGAGTGCGGGATTGGATGCGGGATTGGAGAAGAAAGAGACTGTTACAAAAAATGTTATGTGAGAACCGGCGATGCTGAGGATTGTTCTATTGAATGCAGTTGCGCTGATTGCGTTGCAATTGAAGAATATGATTTAATAAATAATTTCTGCGAAGATTTATTGGGCGATGTGAAAAAGGGATGTGAGAATTTTATTTATTTTGAAAAATCAGTTTTTCAGTTAAATTCCTCAGAGTACACCAATTTTAAGATAGGTGATTTGGAGTGGACTGGCGGAAATTATAGGGGTCCTGTCTGGGTTGTTTCAACAATAACAACAAGAGAACAGCACCCAGGAGATAGCTGTTACAATCCAAATCATTTCAATTGTTATTACAATTGCTGGGAGGGTGTTTGCGAAGAAGCCAAATCCTGTAATTCTATAAATGCGGATTGTCTTTTATTATCGGGTATAAAATTATTATGTAATTTTCAAGATGAGACCTTATCAGTAAAAAATCTTGCACTTTCTTCTGCATCTGGACAGGAGATTTGGAATTATGGAATTAGAGCAAGAAAAAAATGTGAAAATTCCTGTGAATGTTCAGCAACAACCCAAAGAGAAACAGAAAATACTTTTATTCTTTGCCGGAACTTTTGTATTTCAAGAGATGGTTTTTATAAAGACACAGAAAAAGCTAATAGATGCGTTAATGGATGTGAATGGGCTTCAAGAATTTATGATAAACCGGAATATGTTGAATTTGGTAAGAATGTTGATTTGGTTTTTGTTATTGATACAAGCGGAAGCATGTGCCAGGGTGGCTCAAATGAATGGTCGGGTTTGTGCAATATTATAAATGATATTGTTGCTGAGGTTGAGAAAGAAGATTATAAAGTCAAAATAACCATTTATGGGTTAGGAAAGAAAACTTGTAATAAGATTAATTATTGCGCAGATGAAGAAATTCCAGTTAGTTCTGAGAGTTGGGGGAATGGCGCAGTATGGGCAATCAAAAATCATCAATGGAACGATAATAGTTTATCTAAAGTTTTATTTGTTGTTGGGGATGAGGGACCTTCTGGAGGAGATCCTTGGGAGACTACCGCTGATAGAGAATCTGTTAAATATGCGGTTGAGGTGGCAAATGCAAATAAAGTAACAATTTTTGGATTATGGGGAAAAAGTGGAGATGAGGACATAGAATCTGGTTTAAAGCAATTGTTCAGGGATATTTCTGAACCAACAAAAGGAACTGCTTCTTTTTTTGATACCGGTGATACTTCCAGTCTGGTAACTTTAATTACAGGTGCAATTAGAAAAGATGAAGAATTTGAACTTGGCTGGGACACTTATACCAATCTCCTTAAAAATGCTCTTCCCGCGGATATTCCTTATATGTGGAGAGATGTTTATGAAGAAGTTTTTTCAAATTTAGTTTATCTTATTGATTGGAGAGGCGATACTTCTTCATGGAATAGCTGGTCTTATCCTTGCGGCGGGGACTGGAATAAGATATGCTCTTCAGAGATTAATTACAATAAATCTTTTGAATTAAATTCAATGCTTGAAGAAATAAAGGAGTTATATTAATTATGGAAGGAGATATTCCTGTTAAGCCAATTGTCTGGGTGTTAATGTTCTTAGTAATTTTAACGGTATTTATGCTTTTAGTTACTGGGGGTTTTATGCCACTTGTGGATTCACTTACAGCGTCCCTTGCAAGTATGTTATCAATATATATACCAATAATATCTTAGATTATGGTTAAATTATACAAAGGTTTGGAAAATAAATATTTGTTGGAGATTATACTTTTGGCAATCTGTTTGGGTGTTGTGGCTTTTTTTATTATGGGAACTCAAATTGGATTTGTAGAACCCTTCAAAGGAAATGCTACTTTAAGGACTTCCTGTGATATGTGGGATTGCGAGGAACCAATTCCCGAGGATATTCAAAAAGGATTTAATTGCGTTACAGTGTCCGGTTGTAAACAGGAATGCAAGAATATTGGCTCTTCGCAGCTTATGTGCAAATAATGAAAGGAGATGAAGGAAAGGCGCCTGTGTTAGTAACAATTCTTGTTGTAATATTACTTTTTATGATAGTTGCCAGTTTAGGTTTATTCAAAAATTTTGCAGGTAAAGATGGAACTTATGAAAAATTAGGGAATCCTCTTGTGTGGGGCGGAGGAGAACTTATGGATCTAGTTTCAGGGAAATATATTAAAACTTACGAAACCTTTTTGAATGAGATACAAACAGTTTTTGCTTATGATGAACTTGAACGAGAATGCGCAAACTGGTTTTCAACTTGCACTGAAAATAATTCAACAAATCCTTGGACCAAACTAGATATTTCTGAGAAAGATTTGGAACTGGTAAATTATCTTGTTTGCAATTGCATGACTTCTGGAATAAAAGGGATGATAAAAACCTGGGAACAAGGAAGCCCAGAATTTAAAAAAAGAAGTGATTTTGAAAAATGCAATCTTATCAGAAATGCCTGCGGTTCAGTTTTGGTTGAGAGAATTTACAAATAAAAATAATAAAGGAATTTTTAGATAACTTGCGGTAATGATTTGGAAGGAATATGGGGTTCTCATAGAGAGTACTTAATTTTTAAGGTAGTTTGCGTTTCATGGTTTTTATAGCAGTCAATCTATGCTGCTTCTGGATTCCAAGGGAGCGGGATATTTCAGCGATTTTCCTTTTTAATCCGATAGATTTTGAGGTCTGCACTCTAAATATATAATTGGCTAATTAGAACAACCCAATCCAACCTGCGACAGAACTCCCAAGATACACAAAAATATAGGAATTCAGCAAGTTAGAACCAAAATTAATCAGTATAAAATAAGCAATATTATATCTGAATAACCCGCATAATAATGCAAGGTAACTGAAAGGCAATATAGGGATTAGGGCAAAAGTAATCAAGAGAACCGTACCCCATCCATTCCACCACTCGACAACTTCTTTATAAACTTCTTTTCCCATTTTTTTCTGAACATAATGAATTCCAAACCAGTATGCAAACGCATAGTTTACCAGGGTTCCCAAAGTGTAACCTGCGGCGGAAACAAAAGCCACGGTAGTTTTATTCATTCCAATTACTCCTGCAGCAGCAACCACCGCGGGACTTCCTGCAGGAAAGAAAGTTCCTCCAAAAAAAGTTATTACAAATAGTCCAAAGTATCCATAATCCAGAAACCCGGATAAATCAATATTCGATAAAATACCTTCAGGCAGGTAAATTTTAGCTAAGATTAACAGCACTATGCAGAATAATATGAATAATAGGGCAATCATAATTCCGATTTTAATCATTTTTCTGGTTTCTTCGTGTTTTATATTACCCATAGCCTTGAAGAAAACCATAACTTATAAAATATCTTTAATTATGTATCAGGACTTAATTTATTTGTTCCAGAGAATTGGCATAAAATATTTTGGAAAATATCTGAAGCCTCTTGAAAAATTAATTAAGAAATCCAATTATCCAATTATCTATGAAAAATATGTTGGTCAGTTATTTTTTTATTGTTTCTTAAGTCTAAGCGTTTTTTCTATTTATTTTTTGTTGTTGTTTTCGGTTTTCTGGGGATTTGATTTTTTATTCTCAGTTTTGAGTTCAGTTATTATCACCACAACAATTACTTTTTTGATTGCCACGATTTTTTATATTTATCCGTTTTATAAGTATAAGCTACAATTGGATAGTCTTGAGAGAAATATGCCTTTGGGTATTGCTTATATGAATATAACTTCAAAGAGCGGGGTGCCAATAACAAGAATGTTTAAATATGTTGCTGAAGCAAAAGAATTTGGAGAATTTTCAAAAGAGTGCGAGAGAATTTATAAGAATATCTATCAGGTCGGGGAAGATGTTATTTCAAGTATGCGAAGTATTGCTTTAAGAACTCCATCAAAGAGTTTTAAGGTTTTTCTCCTTGGTTTTGTGTCTACAATCCTTTCAGGAGGGAATATAAGTTTATATTTAAATGAAGAGACTAAAAAAGAACTTGAAATTTATGAAGGCAAGCAACGGAAATACACTTCTTTGATGGGTTTTCTAGCGGATATTTTTATAATTGCTCTTTTAATTGCGCCACTTGTGATCATAATTGTTCTCACCACTTTTTCATTAATTGAACCAACTTTTATGTCTTATGAAATATTGTTTTTGATAAAATTAATCACTTATGCGGTTGTTCCTGTTGTTGGGATAACTTTTATTCTATTTTTGAACCTTGTAAAAGTATGATAGTTGAGTTTGCTGTTTTTATAGGGTTTATGATTCCGGTTTATTTTATATATACGAAGTATTCAAAGAACAAAGAGATTTGTGATTATTTTCCAATTTTTATACAGGAAGTTTATAACAATACCTCAACTGGAATGTCTCTTGTTGATGCAGTGAAAAAAAGTAAAAATATAAACTATGGGTGTCTTACTCCAATGATAAAAAACATGTGTTTGCAGATTGAATGGGGTGTTCCATTTAATCATGCTATTAAACATTTTGGAAAAAAAGTGAATAATAGTTTTATTGATAGGATGGTAATTTTAATGGATAAAGTGTCGCAGTTCAGTCAGGATATTGGTAAGAATATGGGGGAAATATATGATTATATTGCTCTGACAAAAAGACTTGAGAGAGAAAGGAAAACTGAATTATTCCCTCAGTTGATTTCTCTTTACTTTGTATTTTTTGTATTTCTGGGGATTATTTTGATTATTTTTAATTTCTTCATACCATATTTTGATATTGTTGAGGTTATTCAGTATAAAGAGGTATTCATTCATTTGGTGTTTATAGAATCAATATTTCTTGGACTTACCTTAGGTAAAATGATTGAGGATTCTTTTGTTGCTGGGCTTAAGCATATGACTATTTTATACACAATAACTTTCATATTTGTTATGTTTCTATTCTAAGAGGATTATATTGTCCATTTATACTCTTTAATATATATTATGGTCATGGTTAAGTATGAAGCAAATTGTCCTTTTTGTAATACCCTTCATCAGGGAGCTCTTGAGATGGAGTATAGAAAAGATAAGAAATTTAATGTAAGGAAAAATAACAAAAATTTTCATGTATGTGGAAATACAGAATGTAGCAGGGAATTTGTAGTAGAAATTGATTCTTATGGGAAAGTTGTGGCAATGCCTTTGAAAGTGAATTTAGGGGATAAATGGTCGTTTCCATGGGAGGCATTAACCGAAGGAAAAGTGATTAAAGTAATAGATTAATTATTTTTCTTTTATTGTTATGAGGAGCATAGGTATTGATGTTGAATATCCGGAAGAAAAGTGCGGGAGTGAGGATTGTCCTTTTCACGGGAGTTTAAAGATAAGAGGTAAAACTATTACAGGAACTGTTGTTTCAACAGCCCCCCAGAATACAGCTGTAATTGAGAGAAAATACCTTAGATTTATAAAGAAATACGAGAGATATGAGCGAAGGAAAAAGAGGTACAGCGTTCACAAGCCAAAATGCATTAAACTGAAAAAAGGAGACCAGGTGCTGGTTGCTGAGTGCAGACCTGTTTCAAAGACAAAAAGGCATGTTGTTGTTAAGAAGCTATAGATTTGAATCTTTTTCTAATTGTTTTCTTAGATTTTGGGTTGGTTTTTTGAGGATTTTTTGCATTCGCAATATTTTTTAAATCATTCATCATTTTTTTCTTTAGTCTGTCTTTTAATTTTACTAAAATCTCTCAATCCTCTGATCAGTCATAACTGACTGGTGTTAAAGATTTAATTTCTTCTCCAATTCCTCAAGTTTCTGAATCCTTTCTTTTGTTGACGGATGTGTTGAGAATAATTTTGACATTGCATCTGTTTTGAAAGGATTAATTATAAACAAGTGAGCTGTTGCCGCGTTACCCTTTACTGGATTTGCGCTTGCGAAGTTTTCCAGTTTTCTAAGAGCATTTGCGAGACCTTTTGGGTTTTTTGTAAGAACTCCCGCAGAATTATCAGCCCCGTATTCTCGGGTTCTAGAAATTGACAACTGAACTATTGTTGCACTGATTGGAGCTAAAATTAACATTGGAAGACTCATTAATATATTGTTGTCTTGATCTCCTCCAAGGAACATATTCCACCAAGCCATATTTGCGAGAAATGAAATTGCCCCGCCTATTGTGGCTGCCATAGATGAAATTAAAATATCATGATTTTTTATGTGGGATAATTCATGGGCAAGAACTCCTTCAATTTCTTCTTTGTCTAAATTATTTAAAAGTCCGGTTGACACAACAACTGCGGCGTGTTTGTCATTTCTTCCTGTTGCAAAAGCATTTGGAACCCCGTTTTTCATTAAATATAATTTTGGGTTTGCAATCTTGGCTTTTTTTGCAAGTTTATGAACTGTTTCTTCAAGTTCAGCATTTTTGAGAGGTATTGCTTTGTGCATTTTCAGGACTATTTTATCGCTGTACCAATAGGAAAAGAAATTCATAAATACCGCGAATACCAGAGCAATTATTGCTCCTTCAGCCCCAGCAATCAGAAACCCTGCTCCAAGGAATATTCCGGTTAACAAACTCAATAACAGAGTAGTTCTTATAAATGCCATAATTAAGTATTTAAATATTAGGGTATTTGGAAATATTAAAATAGATATGGTTTAAATCAGAATTATTATTCAAAATATAATAATGATGCAGCCAAACTACCAGCAAATTGAGTGCAAATCATTCCTGCACAGAATAAGCAATAAATTTCTCCCATTCAATTGGGGAGCAAATCCTTACAGGGGATGCGAACATTCTTGCCCCTATTGTTTTGCAAGATACACTCATGAATATTTGGGTTATAACAAAGATGCGGAGTTTAACAATAAAATTCTTGTAAAGATGAATGCTGCGGAAGTTCTTGAAAAAGAGTTATCAAGGAAAACATGGAAAAATGAATCTGTTGATTTGGGTTCAGTGTGCGACCCATATCAGCCCGCAGAAAAGAAGTTTGAAATTACGAGACAGATTTTGAAGGTTTTTGCAAAGCACAGAACCCCTTTGTTTGTTGGCACAAAATCAAACCTTATTTTGCGTGATATTGACCTGCTTTCGGAGATGGCAAAAACCAGCAACCTGATGGTAAATATTACTCTGACAACTCTTGATGAAAATATCTGTAAAATGATTGAGCCAAGAGCTTCTTCAGCAAGTGAACGTTTAGATGCAATAAGGCAGTTGTCTGATGCAGGAGTGAATGTTGGTGTATTATTTATGCCATTATTTCCTTATCTGACCGACAGTGTTGGAAGTATAAACCAGACAATAAAAGCAGTGAGGGATGCAGGCGCAAAGGATTTGATTCCCGGGGTTCTTGAATTAAGATCTTCCTGTAAAGAGGGCGTTTTGTTTTTGATAAAAAAAGAGTCTCCAAGATTATATTCCAGATATTTGACTCTTTACAAAAAGGCCTCTGTTCCGAAAGAGTATTCTGGAAGAATTTACCGGATAGTTGAACTTGTCAGGAAAAAATACAATATTGAAAGATTTGAACTCCCTAAGAGACCAATAGAAAAACAAATGAGTTTCAAAATTCCTGAGAAGAAAAAACCAAAGAGAGTTGATTTAGGTTTATAAAAGTTTGCTTCTGTTGTTGTGGAATAATCAGCAATATCCACCTCACAGTTTCTTTCAAATATTGCTGTTTTATATTTCTCTTCTTCAGGAATTCTCTTAGAATATCTTTCTGTAATTTGTGTCATTTAATTCACCTACAACCTTGTTGTTATTCGCCCCTCACCATAATAGTTCCGCATTTTGGACATTTTTTATCCATGCATCTGATACCTCTCAGTTTTTGTTCTTTGTATCCGCATTTTGGACATATGCAAGAACTGGCAGGTCCTCCAAAACCAACACCTTTTCTTTCATCCACCATAATCTAAGTATTTATATAAATAGTTCAAGAATTTTTTTCTGAATTAAGTTCAAGATGAGCAGAATTTGTCGCAATTGCTCCTTCTGAGCAGGCTGTGATTATCTGTTTCAGAGGATTGTTTGTAATATCTCCAGCCGCAAAAATACCGCTCACATTTGTCTTCTGTTCTTTATCTGTTTTTATGTGATTTCCATCAAGATTTATCCCAAGACTCTCTGCAATTTTAACGCTCGGTATTGACCCGATTTCTATAAATAATCCATCTAATTTTAACTCCTGTCCATTATCCAGTTTAACACCTTCAAGAACATTGTCGCCTTTCAGTTCAGCAACATTTGAGTTAAAGATTATTTTTATTTTGTCATTGTTTTCAATTTCTTCAACCCACATTTTTTCCGCCCTGAAAAAATTATCCTGCCTGTAAATTATATAGACTTTATCCGCAAATTTAGAAATAAGCAGGGCTGCGGTTAATGCTGAATTGCTTCCACCAACAACACCAACAATTTTCTCTCTGAAAAACGGGGCATCGCAGGTAGCGCAGTAGCTAACGCCTTTCCCGATAAATTTACTTTCATTCTCCAGTTTAAGTTTTCTTTTTTCTGATCCCATTGCAAGTATAATTTTCTTTGCGGAATATTCTTTCAGGTTTGTTTTTAGGTTATATATGGAATCAATTTTTTCAATACCGATAACAGAATCAGGAATAATTTCAACCCCAAGATTTTTAACCTGTTCGTTTATTTTTTGCATGAATTCGTCGCCGGTTATTTTTTTGTAAGTCGGGAAATTGCAGATTTCATGAGCTTCTGAAGCCATCCCCCCCAGATGTTCTCCAATTACAAGAACTTTCATTTTGTATCTTGCCGCGTAAATTGCAGCGGTAAGTCCTGCGGGTCCTGCCCCGATAATTATTAAGTCATAGGTCATAATTTAGTGTTGAAAATAATTATTATATTTGATAGTTTGTATTATTTTGAATAAATCATAATTATTGATGGCTAAAATAGAATTTCTTGATACCACTCTGAGAGACGGGGAGCAGATGAGAGGACTTTCTTTTACTTCAGAGGAGAAACTAAGTATTTTCAAAATGCTATTAAATAACCTGAAAGTTGACAGGATTGAGATTTGTTCAGCAAGAACTTCAGAGGGAGATTTCAGGGCAGCTGAGGAAATATTTAAATATGCGAAAGAGAATGATTTTTTGGATAAGGTGGAAATTCTTGGGTTTGTGGACGGGAATAAATCTGTTGATTGGGTTAACCGGACAGGAGGAAAAGTTATGAATTTGCTTGTGAAAGGTTCTTTAAATCAACTTACCAATCAGATAAGAAAGACCCCTGAATTTCACATAAAAGATATTTCAGAAGTGTTCTCAGAGGCAGGGAAAAGAAATATCAAATTAAATGTTTATCTTGAGGACTGGAGCAGGGGAATGAAAGAATCCCTGGATTATGTGTTTGAGATAACAAAAGCTCTTGACAGATTAGGCGCAAAAAGAATCATGCTCGCTGACACCCTGGGAATTTTGTCTCCTGATGAAACCAAAAAATATGTTAAAATAATGGTTGAAAAATTCCCTGAAATTCATTTTGATTTCCACGCGCACAATGATTATGGGTTTGCTACTGCGAATTCAATAAACGCAGTGGAGTCCGGAGCAATGGGATTGCATGCGACAATAAATGGTCTTGGTGAGAGGGCAGGGAATACCAATCTTGCTGAATTGGTTGTTGTTATAAATGATAAAACTAAATTTGAGACTGGTGTTGAAGAAAGTTATTTATATGGAATAAGCAAATTGGTTGAAAGGTTTTCAGGCATAAGAATTCCCGCAAATAAACCAGTGATAGGTGAAAATGTATTTACCCAGACTGCGGGGGTTCACGCTGATGGGGACAAGAAAGGAAATCTCTATGTTTCCAAATTAATTCCTGAAAGATTTGGTCGGGAGAGGGAATATGCTCTGGGAAAATTGAGCGGCAAAGCAAGTCTTGAACAAAACCTTAAGAAATTAGGTCTGGAGTTGTCAAAGGAAGAAAAAGAGAAAGTTCTCAGGAAAATAAATGAGTTGGGTGATAAAAAACAGGCAATTACATACGCTGATTTGCCCTTTTTAATATCTGATGTTTTAGATTCTCCTAAGAAAAAGACAATGGAGATAATTGATGTTGTTGTTTCATGCGGGTTTAAATTAGTTCCCAATGCAACAGTTACAATAAAATACAAAGGCAAAGAATATTCCGAGAGTTCTGCGGGAGATGGGTGTTATGATGCTTTTATGAATGCTCTTAAGAAAATTCTGGTTGATAGATTAAATTTGGACTTGCCTAAGTTGGAGGATTATGAAGTAATAATTCCTCCCGGAGGAAAGACAGATGCTCTGGTGGAGACAAAAATAACCTGGAGAAATAAAAACCTTTTTTGCACTTCAGGTGTTGCTTCAGACCAAGTTATGGCAGCAATAAAAGCTACTGAAAAGATGTTGAATTTATTGGGTGGTTGGTGAATTTTTGATATTATACAAATAGAATGATAATTATGCCAATCTCAAAATTATATTTATTAAATTTAAATCGGGGGGCGATGATGACAAGAGTTGGTTTTACTGGGTTATTGATTTTCCTGTTATCTCTATTTGTTGTTTCAGGAATTGCATCAGCCTAGAGTTCAACAAGTTCTAGGGACATTAATTTAATTATTTGGGATAGTTCTGATTCTTATACTGTTTACGCCAATTACACAAAGTTCTATGTAAATTATACAAATTCAACATCAGGAAATCCAATCAATGGAACCGTTACATTAACTTCTTACATCCGGGAATATCTTGGCAATCCCTGCCCACAGGAAATCTGCAATTATGGAAATCAAAGTGATGAATATCACAAAGCAGACACCAATAACGATAATTTAATTGATATGCCAGAATTAATGTCCTTCATCGCAAGATGGAAAGCTGATTCAAATGATGTGAATAAAACCGAGGTTGAAGAAGCAAGAAATATCTGGTTTGGCGGAGGAGGGTATTAACATAAGTTTGAAAATCTGAGTGCCATAAAAGCAAACTATTCATCCCTGAACTCACATGGCGGAAATTTTTACTTGCCAAAAATATTTTCTTGCAACCCTCCAAAAATTGGAATACCTGAGAAGTCAAGGTTAATTACCCCAAGATAATCGTTCATATAAATCATAAACCCTATTACAAATATTATCAGACCAATGAATAAAAGTAAATTACCTGCTATCGGGGATACCATAATTTAATGTGATTATATATAATTATAGTTTTGATATTAAAATATATAATTTCATTAAAGAACCAAGTAATCCGGGATTATTATAATTATCATAATAGAAGTATAATTATGCATATCAGAAATAAAAAGAAGTTAAAGGGTATCGAGGTGGAATATTTCTTCTTTATTTTTGGTCTTATGTTTGCGGTTATGGTTCTTGGTTTATGGCAGCAAATGGGATTTTCTCTTGCAACAGAAAGAATGAGCGAGTTAAAAGTGAATACTGTTTATCAGATAAAAAATATCCTGCTTTTGATGCAGATTGCTCCAGTAGAAACTTATACATGCGCAAGTCTAAAAAACTGCAATAAAGTAAGTATTCATAGCAATTATATTGGAATCTGGGGTCCCGCAAATGATTATTTTGATGAGAAAGAGTATCTATCAGATTCTCTAATTGGTAATATGGAATTATACAGTTATAATGAGGATTCAGAGGCTTGGGAAATGGTTGGGGATGAGCCTTATGTTACTTCCTGCGGTTCAGGAGATCAGGTTTTTTTTGTTTGTTTCAAAAAAATGGATGAAGGGGTTATATATATTTCAAAATTGGTGACTGTTGGAAAATGAAAGGATTAATAACTTTGGCTTCGAATGTAATTGGATATGTAGTGATATTGGCAATATTTGTTGGTATTATGGCTACAATGGCAATGTTTTGGTTTAATTTTCAGACGATTCCAACAGAGATTCCTGAGAAAGCAACAACCTGTGATTTTGCGTATATGTTTTCTTTGTGGGATAAGGCGACGGTTTATCCAAATGTATTTAATAAAACATTTCTTAAGACCTGGAGTGTTAATTCAACAGAAACAGCGGATTCTATTTTTGAAAATGTGAATGATTATTTCACACCCAATTCTGATTTTTTTATTCATATAGCTGACAGCGATGGGGACGTTTATTCTTTATATGTTCCGCCTGAAAGCAAGTCAGTTTACAAATCATGCGGGGAAGCATATATGTCTGAGAAAGATTTTGAAAAAATAAAAGGCACCAATCTTGAAACAGTTATTGTTGAAGAGGGAAATATAAAGACTTTTAAAGGCGAACAGGGGATTATGCCGCGAAATAGGATTCATTCAATATGTTCTTTGACAACATTCATGTCTGATAAATCTGATGTTGAGATTGGAACTATGGTTGCGGGATTAACAACCAACTTAGCGACAAAATTAAGAGCTGGGATTTATGAAGTTGGAGTTAAAAATAAATCTGAGTCTTTTTATGAATTGGGAGGTTATCCCGATGGTTGTCTTGTGTATGGAGGTTCTAATGAAGTAAAGACTAAAAGAAATCTTATGGATTTTCTTTCAGGAGAATATATATTAAGAATACCTTATGTTGGTGATTTAACTTCATGGATAGATGAAGCAATTGGAAAAATACCTTTTATTGGAACTATATGGAATTGGCTTAAAGATGTAGAAGATGATATTGGTAATTGGGTGGTAACAACTGAAGTTCATGCTGAGTGCGGTTTTAAATGGGGTTGGGATGAGACCACAAGGGTTCTTTCAATTCTTCCTTCAAATTTAGGAAAATATAATATAGATTGGACAAAACGTTCAATCAGTGTTTGTGAATTTAATACAAAGATTCCTGAGATGATTGTTAATGAGAGCAATTTATCAGCTAAACTATGCAGACCAAGAGAAGCTCATAAACATTATTGGACATTCCCTGGAGGACTGGAAAAATTAAATTTCTTTGTTAGAGTGGGGAAAGTAAAAGATACCTGGAATGAAGATAATAGAATTGGGTTCTGCGAGGACAGGTGCAGGTCAAGCGCACCTTGGTATGTGGATAAAGAAGATTGCGTTCTATGTTGTTCAACAGGATATTCAATAAACGTACAGGGTAAATATGCGCAGTCCCAGTTACATCTTTTTGATAATATGCCTGATGATGCAATAGATATAGAATATATTATTGCGAAGGCCAGTGTATTGGAAGAATATGGAACTATTGAAAGTGTTCCAAGAGATAAATTATTAATTATTTCCGCATGTGATTCCTGGCCAACAGTTTCTGATTGCGGTAATTCGGAGGATTGTTATGGTATGAATTGCGTTGATAATGGTGAAGGAGGAAAATGCGAGATGTGCAGCGAAGAAAATTCTTTTTGTTCTCCTAATTATTTGGAGAATCCGCCTTCAGTAAGTGATGGATTATATACATGCCAAAAAGTTTATAGTCCTCTGTGGCCTGTAAAAGAAGAATCTTCCATGTGCGTTCCTGCGTTTTTGGTAAATACCACCTATAAAGGTAAAGAGCTTGGAGAGAGAAGTGTTATTTATCCATATGATTTGGAAAATAGATTTATTAATTGCATGGCAGATCCTAATGCGGAAATAACCTGGGAAATAAATGCAACAGGTCTTTGTTGCGATGAAGTAATTGAAGAAACAGACGATGATGGGAATTTAGTAAAGAAATGTAAAACTGTAACTGAATATTGCCCAAAAATGAAATTATGGTCAAGCATTAATTCTTCCAATGTTGTTGTGCTGGATAATGAAAGATATGATGTTGATAATCTTAAGATAACACAGAAAGTTTGCAGAAAAGATTATCCTTACAATAATGCGGATTCTGTTTATATTGTTGTTAATTATTCCACAAGTAAAGGCGCAATAGAATATGTTCTTAAAAATTCCGAGGTAACTTTACTAGCGGAAAAATCCGAAGATTTGGAAGATCCTGATTCATTTAGTGATGAACTGAAGCAGCTCGGGGATGCTATGATTGCTTGTTGGGATGGCAACACCGAGACTATTGGCGATGATACTACCGTGTGCAACAGGATAGATATTAGTGGTTGGCCGAATGATGTAATTGTAACTCAGGTGGCATTGTCAATTTATTTAAGAGATAAGGGATATCATAGAATTGGATTAAGATGGAATGGGGATATAAGGAAAGGAAACGAAAGAGTATGTATTAAATATTCAGATACCCGTTTGTTAGATTTAGTGGTTTTAGATGAAATAAGTGAAGACCCTGATTGCGTACGAAATTATGCGAGCAATGAAGTAAAACAAATAGGAAATGCAATAGCAAATTGTTGGGATGGCAACACCGAAACTATTGGTGATGACACAGCAGTATGCGATAAAATAGATATTAGTGGCTGGTCAGGCGATAAGATTATAAATGTAAATCAAGTAATAGCTTATTTAAATAGCATTAACCGCGGAGATATAACAGGTAAAGATTTCCCTTATACAAAGAATTATAAATGGAGATGGAATGGGGCTTTGATGGGAGGCACTGCTGAGAAAGTATGCATCAAATTTTTAGATAGGACATCGCCTTTATCTAATTGGATTGTTGTGGATGAAGTAACTGAAGATCATAATTGTTTATTGGGTGGTGCTATGGATGAAATAAAACAAATCGGAGATGCCATAGCAGATTGCTGGGATGTTAGCAAAGGGGGTGCTACTAGATTGTGTGATAAAATGGACGTTAGTGCATGGTCCAGTAGCGTTAATTTAGATGAGTCTGATGTAAATTTATATTTAAATAGTATTGGTCGTGAAGATATAACAGGCAAAGGGATATTGAATATAGATCATTTGGATTGGAAGATAGGAATGCCTATAACAAATATTTTAGGGGAAAATGTATGTATTATGTATGATACCACTTTAACTAATGAGGTGTTTATATTAAAGGAAACAAATCCTTTATGTCCTTCAGGATAATATGGGTGCTGGAAAAATAAAAATGGGGTCTTGCATGGAAACAAGAAAAATAGGAATAGAATCTGATGGATATGCAGAAAAAATGAATGATAAAATAAAAGGTTGCAATAAAACAGGAAAAATGAAAGGCGGGATAGAACATCCGGTTGTAGCAGTGCTTCTTGTTATTTTAGGTGTGCTTGTAATTTCATTGACCATTGGTTTTTATTTGAGGAGTGCAGTAACCGGAGAGCCAATACAGGTAAAGACTTATACAGAGTACCGGTGGATGAATTATTTTCCTTCCTCGGTTTTGTTTTATCTTTCTTATCTTCCTGAAACCTGGGAGGCAATAAATGAAATTGCGCAGTTGCCCTGCGATGAAGTTAAATTGAGGAAACGGACTGAGTTTTATAATGAATTTTCACTAAAACTGCAGATGGATTATCGTGAAGGATTCAATAAATTTAATGAATTAATGGGTAATTTGGAAGAACACACAAAAAAAAAGAAACATTCTTATATTATAAAAGATAAAAACGGTCTGGTGATTTCCCTTGGGTTGCCCAGGAATATGATTGATGTATCTAAGCCAATAGTTTTCCCTGAAGAATATCCTTACAATTGTTTTTACAAGGATATGCCAATACTTTCAAAGGAAACTGAGAATGCAAGAGTTAAATTTATTTTCTGTTGCGGGGATGTTATCTATTGCGATGATTATCTTGCTGGTGCTGGGAGAAATGAATGCGTGGAAGATCCTTGCGGCATAGGTCCGTGCAAACTTGACATATGCGGAAATAAAGAATTAATGGATCAACAGTCTGCTGAGAGATACAGAATTGCCTGTTTGGATAAAGAAGAAGGAGTGAGGGTTTGTGTATCTGATTTAGTTCAGGAAGAAGAGATTCCTTAATATTTTCAATAAGTTTTTATTATTAAATATTTGCTTAAATATAAAGTTTATTATGGGAGAACCTATTTTAGTTATCTGTGTTGACAGAGATAATGATATTGGAGAGAAACTCGGAGTGAATGGACCTATAACCGGAAGGAAAGAAAATTTAGATGTGGCAAAAAATCTTGCAATTAAGGATCCTGGGGAAAGTGATGCAAATTCTTTGTTTGGGGCGATAAAAGAGTATGATAAATTAAAGGAGCAGGGTGAAAATGTATATCTGGCTGCTTTTACTGGCGATAAGAATGTTGGCACCGAATCTGATGTAAGAATTGTAAGGCAGTTGGAAGAAGTGATTAAAAAATATAATATTAAGAAGGCTGTTTTTGTTTCTGATGGTGCGGAGGATGAATGTCTGATT
>Ga0164318_10001572_pt1 | contig 20464 bp, 15 predicted proteins | sample GuaBasSedimGuay9_FD_113734 | JGI IMG/M metagenome (GOLD analysis project Ga0164318, IMG submission 113734) | Subseafloor sediment microbial communities from Guaymas Basin, Gulf of California, Mexico - Guay9, Core 4571-4, 0-3 cm | ecosystem: Environmental > Aquatic > Marine > Hydrothermal vents... | reverse complement strand
TATAAGTTTGCAGTAGACAGTTTACAGTTAGCAGTAGCTCTGCAAAGTCTGCGTACTGAGAACTGCTGACTTTTAACAAAATGTAAAAAAATAAGTTATTATAAAAAAACTGACATTATAGACAAACTCTCGTATGTTTGTTATGTTCCATTTTATTGTTTAGTAAATTTAATTTGAAAGATGTAGGGCAGTTGTAAAAAGGCTGCTATTTATAAAATAAAAATCTAGAAAAAATTGAAATAATGAAAAAAAGAGTTTTAGTACTTACAGGAGGTGGCGACTGTCCCGGATTAAACGCAGTAATCAGAGGTATTGTAAAACGTGCAGCTCAAGAAGAAGATTGGGAAGTAATTGGTAGTATCCAATCATTTGATGGTATTTTAAGAGAGCCCACCGAGATAATGGTTCTTGATGAGAAGGCAGTAGCAGGTATTCATTTTCAGGGAGGAACAATACTGGGTACAACAACAAAAGGGGGGCCTTTTGCATGGCCAATAAAAGAAAAAGATGGTACATGGTCATCAGTTGATCGCTCTGATGAAATGATTCGTAAATTACAATACATGGGTATTGATGCAGTTATTAATATAGGCGGCGATGGTTCTCAAAAAATTTCACAAGCACTTTTTGAAAAAGGATTAAATATTATTGGGGTTCCCAAAACCATAGATAATGATTTATCCTCAACGGATTATACCTTTGGTTTTCAAACGGCAGTGCAAATTGCAACAGAAGCAGTAGATAAATTAGTAACCACTGCGGCTTCGCATAATAGGGTAATTATATTAGAGGTAATGGGGCGTGATGCCGGATGGATTGCTCTTCACTCTTCAATTGCAGGTGGTGCTGAAGTTTGTTTAATACCTGAAATACCTTATGATATAAACAAAGTTTTGCAAGTAGTTAAAAATCGTTTTGTAGATGGGAAAGGTCATGTAAATATTGTCATTTCAGAAGGTGCCAAACCTAAAGGTGGAGAAACAATTACAAAAGAAAGCAATGAGGTTGGGAATGCTAATTTAAAACTGGGTGGTGTTGCCAGTAAATTATTGTATGAGCTTAAGGATGCTGGTTGTGAGGCAGATATGCGTGAGACTGTACTTGGACATTTACAAAGAGGTGGTGTTCCAAATGCTTTTGATCGAATTCTGGCTACTCAATTTGGTGTAAAAGCAATGGAAATGGCTCTTGAAGGAAAATTTGGTGAAATGGTAGCTTATCGGCATCCGGAAATTATTTCAGTACAATTTCTTGAAGCAATAAGTAAATACAACTATGTGAATAGAGATTCAACATTAATTAAAACAGCACTGGGAATAGGTATGTGTCTGGGTGATTGATTTCTTTTTTTTGATTTTTGCTAAAAAAATAGTAATTTGCCTGAAATATTAATTTAATACTGAAAAAATAATGGTAGAAATTGATAAATTATTAGCAAAACCAGGAGAAAATATATCTTTAAAGGATTATTCTCCTGCTTATACAGGAAAATACAAAGAAAAGGATGCTAAAAAGCATTTGAAGAAAAATATAAAAAAGTTAGATGAGCTTCAATATACTTTTTATGCTGCAAATACCCATTCATTGTTAATTGTTCTGCAGGCAATGGATGCGGCAGGAAAGGATGGTGCAATTAGGCATGTCATGTCTGGAATTAATCCCCAGGGCTGTACAATTCATAGTTTTAAAGCTCCTTCAAAAAACGAGTTAGAACATGATTTCCTTTGGCGACATTATATTCGATTACCAGAGCGTGGACAAATTGGTATGTTTAATCGTTCGCATTACGAAAATGTTTTGGTAACTAAAGTACATCCTGAATATATTTTAGGAGAACAAATCCCAGGTGTTGAGTCACTAAAAGATATTAATGAGCAGTTTTGGACAGATAGATACGAGCAAATTAATAATTTTGAAAAAACAATACATCAAAATGGAACTATCGTTCTCAAGTTTTTTCTACATTTATCAAAAGAAGAACAAAAAAACCGTTTTCTGGATCGAATAAAAGAACCAGACAAAAACTGGAAATTCTCATTTGGTGATATTGAAGAGCGAGAGCATTGGGATGAATATCAGCAAGCTTTTGAGCAGGCAATTTCAAATACTTCAACAAAAGATGCTCCCTGGTATATTATTCCGGCAGACAATAAATGGTTCTCAAGAATAGCTATTAGTGATGTAATTATTAATACTTTAAAATCATTGAACTTAAAAATACCAGAGTTGGAAGCCAAAGAGAAGGCAAAACTAGAGGAGGCAAAGCAAATTCTTTTAAAGGAATAAGTTTTTATTTAAGTTTTTTTATCATCATAAAATCCATACCCCGGTATGGATTTTATTTTATCACCTTGTGAAGTATGGTTTATTTATGACTTTAATTCTATAAACTTGCCCCAACTCATGTGTTATGTTATACTACATTTAAAGTAAATTTTTGTTTACTTTATAAACTTTTATTATTTTTACGCTTGCTTCTGAGCTTTATTATTTGCTTGTAAAGGTATATTGCTGATTGTTAGTATGTTATTCTTGCATTTGTTTTGTAGTCATTTAAAGCTTAAAGGTAAATTGTGAAAAAAATAAGAAAAACTGAACATTTGGTTCATATAAAGTATTATAAGATAAACTAAAAAGTGAGTGTAATTGGATGTGTAATTTTGTGAAATTTATTTTTTTTTGCTTCCCAAATATATTTAAAGACAATAACACAAAATTTGGTTTAAAACTTGTAATAGCTAAAAAGGTATTTACTAAATTGAACATTACTTGATGTTTAATAGAATTTCAAAAATAAGAAATAACATTAAGATTCGTAAAAGGCTAACGGCTTTAATTTTACTCATTGGAGTATTAATAATTTCGTATGGGACTGTTATGATTCAAAATGTTTCCCGTGCAGATATTAAGATTCATGAAATAAATGATGTTTATTTAAAGAATCTAATTCAAATTTCTGAACTGGTAGAAAATCTTTATTCTGTTCTTCTTGAAAACCATATTTTAAATGAAAGCACCCTCGATCCAAATTCTGTTAGCGTATCTATAAACATAGATTTAATTAATGCGACAATTGGTAATTACTCACAATCTATTACTGATGAAACACAAAGAGTTTTATTTGAGAAGTTTTCTCTCGAATTTTATAATTATTTAGCGGTTATTAAAGATATTAATGTTTTAAAATTAAGCGGTCAGTATGAATTGGCTGAACAGGAAAGATTAACACGGGAAATAAAAGTATTCAGGAAAATGCAATCATATGTAAGAAACCTGATTAATTATAATACCAATGCAATAAAAAAGAATAATACAATTATCCGTCAAATTGAGAAAAACTCATTAATTAAAACTTATGTTTTTAGTGCCATTCTTTTTCTAATTTCTGTGATATCTATTCTATTACTAATTAAAGATATTAGCCCTTCTATACAAAATCTTACAGAAAATCTTAATATTTTAAGTAAAGGTGAAATTCCTAAAAAAGAGCTTAATCAAACAAGTAGTGAGATTGGCTTGATGGCAAATCTAATAAATAAGTTAACCGATAATTTATCACAGCTAAATCAATTTGCTCTTACTTTAAACAAGGGTAATTATACTGATAAGCTTAAACTTTCGGGTTCAAATGATTTTATTGGACAGGCTTTAGTTGATTTAAGAGATAATCTTAAACTTTCGCGGGAAAAAGATGAGCTAAGAAAAATTGAAGAAAAAAGAAGAAACTGGACTAATAAGGGACATGCAATCTTTAGTGAAATTTTAAGACAAAGAGCAGGTGGTATTTCTGACCTTACTGATAATATAATAAAGAATCTGGTTCATTACTTAAATGCAAATCAAGGTGGATTGTTTTTAATTAATGATTCACTAAAAGATCAAAAAATTGAGTTAGTATCAGCATTTGCGTATGACCGAAAAAAGTTTTTTGACAAAGAGATTCATATTGGTGATGGTTTAATTGGTACGGTAGCTTTTGAAAGAAATACCATCTATTTAAAAGAAATTCCAGAGGATTATATTGAAATTGAATCTGGTTTAGGTGATGCTAATCCCAATAGTTTGTTAATTGTACCTTTAAAATTTGAAGAGGAAGTACTTGGTGTTGTGGAAATTGCTTCGTTTAAAGATTTTAAAGATTTTGAAATAACTTTTGTTGAAGAACTTGCACAAAGTATTGCATCAACCTTGTTAACTGCAAAAATAAACTCAAAAACAGAACATTTACTTGAAGAATCAGAAAAGAAATCAGAAGAACTTGCGGCTCAGGAAATAGAGATGCGCCAAAATATGGAGGAGATGGGTTCAACTCAGAAGCTGGCGCAAAAACGTGAAGCTGATCTAAGCGGAATTCTATCTGCAGTTGATAATACCCTTATGAAAGGTGAGTATGATGTTGACGGAACATTACTTTCGGTTAACAACAGGCATTTACAAACAATGGGATACCAACTATCTGAAATTAAAGGCAAAAATATAGAAATGTTTGTTCCTAAGAATGAATTGGAGGAGTTTAGAAAAATTTGGAAAAATGTTGTAGATGGTAATTCAAGACAAATTGAAGTTGAACGAAAAACAAAAAGTGGAGATTTAATTTGGTTAATTAATCAATATACACCTGTGCAGGATGAAAAAGGTGCTATTAGCAAAGTGCTTTACTTGGCTCATGATGTGACAATATACAAGAAAAGTGAAAAAGAGGCAGATGGAAAAGCAAAGGAAATACAAACAAAAGAAACAGAACTTATTGAGAACATAAGTCGTTTAGAAAAAGCAAAAAATGATATTGACACTAAAAACCATGAAATATCAGGTATTGTTAGTGCTATAAATACGAATTTATTGGTTACTGAATTTGATATGAATGGGACAATAATAAAAGTAAATCAAAACTTTCTTGAGCTATTTAAAAAAGAAGAATATGATATGCTTGGTCATAAAATGGACGAGCGTGTCAGCATTGAAAGATCTGATGAAGAATTCAAAAACTTATGGGGTGAATTAAAAAAAGGAAATGCAAAAAAAATAGTTACTAAATTTTCTTTTGAGGATGGACCTAATATTTGGCTTGACGAAACCTACACCCCAATATTAGGTGCTGACAATTTACCTTATAAAGTTTTAAATATCTCAACAGAAATAAGTAGATTAAAGCTTGCTGAAGAAAAAAATTCTATTTTGCTTAAAGAAACACAAAACTATTCTAATATATTGCAGGAGAAAGATTCAGAGATGCAGGATATTATTAGGGACTTATTGCTACAAGAAGAAAAACTAGCTTTAGACTTTAAGGAATATAAGGACATTTCTGACAGTATGAGTAAAGTATATCCTAAAATAGAAATTAATCAAGATTTTAAACTTATTTATTTTAATGATTTATTTAATAAATTCATAGGTTTTAGTTATAATGAATTGGAAAGTAAGAATTTTTTACATTTGGTTTCTGATGAAAGTCAAACAAAATTAAAAAGTGCAATTAAAAAAGCATTCACAAACAAAACCCAAATAATTGATATAGAAATTAAGGATAAAAGTGAGGGACTAAAAACAGTTCAACTTACTTTAAGCCCTATTAGTGATAATGACGAAAAAGTGCTGAAAATTCAAATGTTCATATTAGATTTATCAGGCTTTAGTAAAAAATATAGTAATCTTGAAGGTCAGCAAGAGTTATTTGAACTTAAGAAAAAAGAACTTGCTGATATTCAAAAGGAAATAACAGAGGCACAAAATAAAAAACAAAAGACTTCTGAAAATACTATAGGAAGTAAAGAAGAAGATAAATTATACAATCAGTGGCTTAATAATATTAAAAAACAATTAAAATAAAACATGAGCAATAATCTGTTTTATATAAAAAACGTACATAAAATAAATAATATAAAATTAAAAGCATTTGTTTTAGGCTTAGGGAAACTTAAAAAGAGTGAATTGGCTTACGAGAATTGTAAATTAACACAGTTAATAAATCAAAAGCTAGGTAGTTCGCCAGAAAGCTCAAGTATTTTATTACAATTGAATTATGTACATAAGCAATATCACGCTGATGTGGAAAAAATTATCGAGTTAAAAGAAAAAAAGCCTGTTGAAGCTAATAATTTATTGAGTAAACTGAAAGATAATTCACATTATATAATTGAACAAATTTCAAAATTTTCATAGAGTGCTAATTGTAGTTACTAAAAATGGTAAGCAATTTGTACAATATTAAACTTGACAAAAATATTAAAAAATGTCTTCTCAGAATAAACCAGATAGTAGCGTTCTAAATTCAATTTACGATGATAAATTGAGTTCAACAGTATTGGGCAGTTATTCTGTCCAAAGGCTTACAATCTATGGTGTTTTTGGAGGGCTGGTTTTTCCTGCATTTGCATGGGTTTTTGATTTTCTGATAAATGATACCTCCTTTTCATTTTTAGGAATTAAACAAATGCATGTTCTTAATCCTTTGCATTTTATAATTGATTTAGCTCCAATAATTCTTGGTATTACGGCATATTATATTTCACGCAGATATGATAGTAGAAGAAATTATTTACGACATATTATTCTTGAGCGTAATAAACTAATCCATAAAAATGCAGAACTGGCACAAAGTATTGGTGCTGGGGATTTTAATGTTGAAACGACTCACATTGAAGAAAGTGATCGTTTGGGAATCTCATTATTGAAAATGCTTAGTAGCTTACAGGAAACCTCAAAAAAAGAAACAAAACAGAACTGGATCGCAAAAGGTAAAGAAATAATTTCAAGGGTACTTAACCAACAGAATAATATTGAGGATTTGGCATATAATACACTTGTTGAGCTAATAAAATATACGGATACAATACAAGGTGCCTTTTATATATATGATGAAGACAAGGAAAGCCTTGTAAATATTGCTTCATATGCTTACCAAAGAAAAAAGTATATTAATCAGGAGTTTAAGGTTGGGCAAGGATTAATTGGGCAGGCAGCTTACGAGAAGGATATTATTTACAGAGCAGAATTGCCCGAAGACTATATAACCATTAGCTCGGGAATTATAGGTGAATCAAAACCAGGGTCAATATTAATTGTACCCTTAATTAGTGATGAGAAGTTACAAGGTGTAATTGAGCTAGCCTCTCTTTACGAAACAATTGATGATAAATCAATCCAGTTAATAAAAGAGCAAAGCAATATTATTGCACAAACTTTATTTAACCTTAAAGTTAATGTACGAACAGAAAACCTATTATCTGAATCGCAAAAACTAACGAAAAAACTGACGAAGAACGAGGATGTACTTCGTCTGAATGCAAAGCAGATGAAACAAACTCAGTTAGAGCTTACACGGTCTAACCGAAAAATGGAAAATCAGGTTGAAGAGGTTAAAAAAGGACAGGAAAGAACCCATGCACTTTTAGAAAATGCATCAGAGGTTATTACAATCTATAATATAGATGGAATTGTTAAATATGTTAGCCCTTCCATACAAAATATTTTAGGATATGAGCCAGAAGAGATGTTGGGAACAAACCGTTTTGAACGTGGAGAATCTGTTTTGAAAGATGCTTTTAATGAATTATTAGAAAATCCAGAGATTGAAAAAACATTTGAATATCGTTACGAAAAGAAAAATCATGGTTTGGTTTGGTTAGAAACAACCGGAAGAAACCTGATTAATAATCTGGCAATAAATGGAATAATATTTAACACACGTGATATAACAGTTCGGAAAATTGCTGAAGAAGCGCAACGTATGAGTGGTGAAATGCAAGCTTTATCAGAGAACTCTCCTGATATGATTCTTAGGCTTAATACCGAAGGTAAGTTCTTTTATGCAAACCCAATGGTTGAAAAAACAACCGGAATATCAAGAGCTAAACTGAAACAAAAAAGAATTACCGAAGTTAACTTTAATCAGGAATTTGTAGACTTTTTAAGTAAGGGTATTGAAAAGGTTAAAGAAACGAAAAGAAAACATTTGCTTGAAGAGGCATTACCTACGGTTAATGGTATAAGAATTATGCAGGTAAATATAATACCTGAATTTAATAAAAACCATGATGTTGAAACCATTTTATTTGTTGCACATGACATAACAGAAAGGAAAGAAATTGAACTGGAAATAGAGAAAAAGAGTAAAGCTATTACGGAAAGTATAAATTATGCACAAAGAATACAGTCTGCTATTATACCCGATATTAAAATAATAAAGGAATATATTCCTAATTCTTTTATTTTTTATAAACCACGTGATGTGGTTAGTGGTGATTTTCCTTGGTTTTTTGTGTCTGGTGATGACATTTATATTGCAGCGGTTGACTGTACAGGACATGGTGTTCCTGGTGCTCTGCTTTCTTTTATAGGTTATTTCCTTTTGAACAGTATTGTTGATCATGACAAATCAATTACGGCTGGAGAAGTATTAGATCTGTTACATAGCGGTGTAAGAAGAACCTTAAGACAAGAGGAAGATAATGCAAGCGCAAGAGATGGTATGGATATTGCGCTGGTAAGGTTAAATTATAAACGAAAAGAAATTCAATTTGCTGGTGCGCATCGTCCTTTATATTACTTAAGTAACGGTAATCTTGAACAATTTAAAGGAAATAGTAAAGCAATTGGTGGTATTCCGCCGAGGAGAAAAGAAGAAGAAAATTTTAAAAATTTTGTATTTAATTATAAACCTGGTGATCGTATTTATTTCTTTTCAGATGGGCTTCCTGATCAAATAGGTGGAGTTTCAGGGCGAAAATATCAAGCTCGAAGAATAAGAGAAACAGTGGTTAAATATAAAGATCACCCAATGGAAGATGTTGGTAAATTTTTTACGGAAGATTTTAAAGACTGGAAGGGGGATAATAAACAAATTGATGATGTATTATTAATAGGTATTGAATTTTGATAAACTTTATTTTGCATATCATAGAAAAAATTCAGTATCTTGTCAAGAAATATCTAAATATTAAAAAAATAATAATATTTTTACAGTAATTATTTTGCTATTTATTGATTCGTTTAAATTTATTACATACATTTTTGTTAAAAAATACTATTTTTGGCAATTAATAAATTTTAACTAAAAATCATAACTTATATTCCAATTTGCAAATTATGGTTAATTTGAAAGATAAAAAGGAATCGTTAGACTTTGTTTATGATTTTTACGTCAAGATGAAAAAGAACAATATTAATCTGGCATATGAGGGAGAAATTACCCACCAGATTACAAAAGCTTTTACATCTTTGACTGAAAATAACATGATCAAAGAAGAAGATTTAAACACGGTTCAAAAAAAGGTGTTCCATGTAATGGTTGAATGTTTACAAAATATAAGTAAACATGCCCAAAACAGGAATAATATAGTGACCTCTAAAGATGGTCGAGGTATTTTTATGGTAAGTAAAGATGAATCGGAATATAATGTTACCACAGGTAATGTTATAGATAATGATAAAGTTATTATTCTTCGGGATATATTAGAAAATATTAACCAACTTGATAACTTAGGATTAAAAAAGCTTTATAAACAACAAATGAGAGAAGGTAGACTTTCTGACCGGGGCGGTGCAGGGCTGGGCTTTATTGATATAGCAAGAAAAACAGGCCAAAAACTGATTTACAGCTTTTTAACAATAGATGAAGAAAAGTCATTTTTTGTATTAACATCAACTATTTCCAGACTAAAATCTTAATAAACAATAATATATTATGCAAGCGATAAAGATTAAAGGCTCAGACGATACTCCAAATGTAATACTGGATAAAGACAATGGGATTTTTGATGTTTCAGGTCGTTCTTGACCAGAAGATGTGGCTGCTTTTTATGAGCCAATTTTAGAGTGGCTTGAGGAGTATGCTGATAGCCCACTTGATAAAACCGTATTTAATTTTAAACTTGAATATTTTAATACTGCTTCATCAAAACTCCTATTAGATGTTCTTTTAAAGTTAGAAGATATGTTCGATGATGGAAAGGAAATTCTAGTTCGTTGGCATTTTCCTGATGATGATGAAGATATGGAAGAAGCAGGTGAAGAATATGCTGATATTGTTGAAGTACCTTTTGAGCAAGTTAGTTATACAATAGATTAACCAATTTAAGTTATTATTGTTCCTGTTAAAGGTTTTAGGAATAAATATCCGGCAAAATGAGTGAGGAAATATTAAAAGCATTAATGCAATTATTTGCGATTATCGCAAAGCAAGACGCTGGCGTTGAGCATAACGAGCTGGCCTATGTCGAAAATTTCCTTACGTCTCAAATTAGTGAAGAGGTTGTACAAGAATATTTGACTTTGTTTAAAGACAAAGCCGGTATTACGAAAGATGAGAAAGAAGGTGGTGAGAAAAAGAAAAAACGCTTAACTTCAGTAAACGAGTCTGTTAGAGTTCTTGGGATTTGTAGGAAGATTAATAAGAAACTTGACCAAAAGCAAAAAGTAGTTGCTCTTGTTCGCCTTTTTGAGCTATTAAATACCGATCGTAGATTTTCTGAGCAACGAATGGCTATTTTAAATACGGTTGCTGATGTTTTTAACATTGAAAAAGACGAGTTCAAGAATATAGAAAACTTTATCGTTCAGAGCCAAATTAATGAACTTGATGATGAATCAATATTAATTGTTAATGATAAAGAAGACTACTGTACTTTTTGTAATCATATAAAATCTGAATCGCTTAATGGTAATATCCTAATATTACAAGTAAAAAGTACTGAATTATATTTTTTAAGATATACTGGTAAACAAGATATATTTTTAAATGGAACAGGGGTTTATAATAATAGAATATACATTTTTGCCCCGGGTAGTACTATAAAACTACCTAAAGGTAAGCCGGTTTATTATAGTGATGTTGCTGCAACATTCCTTGAAGATTTATCCTTTACAAAATTATCCTTTAATGTAAATAATGTGAATTACCGTTTCGCTTCCGGTAATTTGGGTTTAAGAAATATACGTTTCTCTGTAACACATGGTAAACTTGTAGGTATTATGGGTGCAAGTGGTGCAGGAAAAACCACCTTGCTAAACTTATTGTCAGGAATGAATGCACCTACTGACGGTGAGGTTGTTATTAACGGTATTAACTTTCATAAAGAACCTGAAAAGTTAGAAGGAGTTATTGGATATATTCCACAAGATGATCTTCTTATTGAGGAACTTACAGTATACCAGAACCTATATTATAACGCAAAACTTTGTTTTAAAGATAAACCTGAAGAAGAATTAAAAGAGCTTGTTGATATAACCCTTTCAAGTTTAGGCTTGTATGATCGCAGAGACTTAAAAGTAGGCTCACCAATGAATAAAACCATTAGTGGTGGTCAACGAAAACGTCTAAATATTGCTTTAGAACTTATAAGAGAGCCTTCCATTTTATTTGTTGATGAACCAACCTCAGGACTTTCATCAAGAGACTCTGAAAATGTAATGGATTTGCTTAGTGAGCTTACGCTTAAAGGCAAACTAATATTTATTGTTATTCACCAGCCTTCATCAGACATATACAAAATGTTTGATACAATGATTATTTTGGATCAGGGTGGACGAATGGTTTACTATGGTAATCCAGTGGAAGCTATTGTTTACTTCAAAGAGATTGATAACCAAATAAATAGTGAAGTTGGAGAATGTCCGGTTTGTGGTAATGTAACACCAGAACTTGTGTTTAATATTATAGAGGCACAGGTAGTAGATGAATTTGGTAAGTATACTGATTTTCGAAAAATTTCGCCTACTAAATGGGATGAGCATTTTCAAAATTATCGGAAAGATGATGTTTATGAAGATATCCATGAAGATCCACCTAAAACACTTAGTATTCCTAAGTGGATTAAACAATTGCAGATTTTTACTACGCGTGATGTTTTATCAAAGATTAGTAATACACAGTATGTTGTATTGAATTTGCTCGAAGCACCTTTGCTTGGTTTTATTTTAGCATTTATTATATACTATATTGCAGATCCTCAATCTTCAGTTTATATTTTCTACGAAAATGAAAATATTCCACCTTATATATTTATGAGTATTGTGGTTGCACTATTCCTGGGTCTTACAGTAAGTGCAGAAGAAATTTTTAGGGATAGGAAGATTCTAAAGCGTGAAAAATTTCTTAATTTAAGTCGCTCAGCATATTTGTTTTCAAAAATATCCATCCTTACGGTAATATCAGCAATTCAGGCAATTTTGTTTGTAGTGATTGGTAATTCTATACTGGGTATACATGATATGTATTTCCAGTACTGGTTGGTGCTGTTTAGTGTATTTGTATTTGCAAATATGATGGGGCTAAATATTTCTACAGCTTTTAACTCTGCAGTAACGATATATATTCTTATACCTTTATTAATGATTCCTCAAATGGCATTAGGGGGGGCAATGTTTAGTTTTGATAAATTAAACAGGACTTTAGGTTCAGCAGGAACAGTACCTCTAATTGCTGAATTTATGGTATCTCGATGGTCTTACGAAAGTTTAATGGTATATCAGTTTAAAAATAATAAGTATGAAAAAATATTATACGATGTAGATCAACAAATTAGTAAATCAAACTTTAAGCAAGTTTATTATCTTACAAAATTATCAGAGGCGGTAGAAGAAAATTTGGAATGGTATGAAGATTTAGAAGAAAATGAAAGCGATTCAGTAAAATTAGTTGTAGAAGGGAAGATGGAAAAGAATTTTGCTTTGCTTAGAAATGAGTTAGCAAAGGAATCAAAAAGGATAAAAAGTATGCCTTTTGAAGATTATGAGCTTTTAGATATTAATACCTTTGATGAGGATGCAGCCGAAGATATAGTAGCTCATATTGATAAATGGAATTCTTATTATAGTAAACGGTTTACAAAAGCTGATAAAAAAAGGCAGTATATCATTAACTATATGAACGAAAAAAAACCAGGAAGTGTTCGTAGGTTGAGACATAAATATCACAATGAAAAATTAGAAGATATTGTGACAAATACTTATGAGAAAAATAAGATTTTAAGGGATGGTGATAAACTAATTCAACAATATCAACCTATTTATTTTATGCCGGATAATTTTAGTACCGTGGGGATCAGAGCACATTTTTATGCTCCAAAAAAACTATTCTTTGGTCATTATTTTGATACATTTTGGTTTGATGTTATCGTTATATGGATTATGAGTTTTCTTTTGTATATTCCTTTGTATTATAACCATTTAAGAAAGCTCTTGGAGCTTTTTGGTGGCATTAACTGGTCTAAATTTATTCCTAAAAAGAAAGTCAAAAAAAGTGAATGATTGATAGCTAAATTTTTTTACTGTTTAAATTTTAATACTTTTGAAAAATATTCATTACTTTTGATAAAAAGACACAATATATATTAATATGATTAAAAAAATATTTTCTGTAATACTTGTTGGATTATTTGCTGCAAGTTTTGTTGGTTGCGGTGGTAAAGACCCAGATGAGGTTGATTTTGGAGATGCGAATGATTTTCAGGAGGATGTTCAGCAAATAGATGAAAATGCAATTAACGGAATACTTGAAAGTTTTTCATCACCAGTTGAAATGGCTGCTTTAATAGAAGATTTAGGTGTGCCTTTTTCAAAAAAGTATTTAGCATCGCCTGAGGTTGCCGATGATTATGATACAAACTTTAAAAAAGCAATAGGTTTAGGTGTATTAAGTGCTGATTTGGGTTATTTAAATGTTTATGCAAAAACCGGTGAAATTGTTAATTATTTAGCGGTTATAAAAGGTATTGCAGATGAATTAAATATTGGACAATTTTTTGATTTTCAGACACTTAAAAGACTGGCTACCAATAATGACAATATGGATTCACTCATGTTTCTTTCAGTAAATAGTTTTCATCAAATGGACGAACATTTACGTAAGAACAATAGAAGTAATCTTAGTGCGTTAGTAGTAACAGGAGTATGGATGGAAGGTCTTTATCTGGCAACTCAAATTGCAAAAGATGATTCAAATAAAAGTCTAAGAGACAGAGTAGGTGAACAACAAATGATTTTAACAGATTTGTTTAAAATACTTGAAGTTTACCAAACTCAGGATAAGAATTTTGAAAAGTTAGTAAAAGACTTTCAAGAATTAAATAAAGCATATGAACATGTTTCAATTACATTTGTTGATGGAGTAACTGAAACAGTGGAAATAGATGGAATAACTGTGGTGATTCAAAAAGATAGTAGTATTGTTGAAATGAGTGATGAGCAGTTAAGTAATATAATATCAGTAACGGAAAAAATACGTAATAAATTAATTTCTTTATAATATGAACAGAATAATTTTACCTTTATTATTTTTAGCGTTCATAGTTGGCGGAGTCAGTGAAAAAACGAATGCTCAATGTAAGCAGCAGGTTGTATATCAGTGTGCGACCAATATTGATAAAGCGATCTACTTAAGAGACTTTAATACTAAGCTAAGAAAAGGAAAGAAAGGGCACGGTTCAGGTACTAAATGGGCTGTTGTTTTAAATAAGGGAACTCATTATAGGTTTACTTTATGTACACAGGGCGGTTTTGAGAGCAATGTTATATTAACATTATTTGATGCCAAACATCCTGAAGACAGAAAACCATATCAGGTTACAAAATACACAGGTAATCGTAAAACGAGTAACCGTTTTGATTTTATCTGCAATAAATCAGGAACTTACTATTTATCTATTCGTTTTAAACCAGGGAAAGAGAGTAAAAAATCCTGTGCAGTTGGGATATTATCTTTTGTTGGAAAGAATAAATAGATTCATATAAAAAATAAGAAAAGGGAAAGTACTCTAAGTATCTTCCCTTTTCTTGTTCTTTAATCAAAAGTTGATTATTTCCACAAGGACACTGTTTATAAATATTTTTTTAAAAGACTACTCATTTGCAGTTGTAACTCTAAGGCTTTTAATCTGGCTTTTTCTGCAAAATCCTGTTTATTACCGGCAAAAATAATTCCCCTTGAAGAATTAACAATCAAACCACAGTTTTTATTCATTCCATTAATTACAACTTCATCCAGATTGCCTCCCTGTGCACCAATTCCCGGAACAAGCAAAAAATGATCAGGTATTAGTTTTCTAATTCTCCTCAAATGTTCTGCTTTTGTTGCACCAACCACAAACATTGTGTTTTCTTTAGTACCCCATTTTATTGTTTCGCTAATTACTTTTTCATACAAATAGGCATTATCTTCAGAAATCCAGTTAAATTGAAAATCAGAAGCTCCGATATTCGAAGTTAAGGCTAAAACAATTACCCATTTCTCAGCAAAACTTAAAAATGGTTCAACTGAATCCTTTCCCATATAAGGTGCTACTGTTATGGAATCAAAATTCATATGGTTAAAAAACGCTTTTGCATATTCTTTTGATGTATTTCCAATATCGCCACGTTTTGCATCAGCTATTAAAAATAGTTCAGGATAATTCTTATTTAAGTATGTAATCGTTGCCTCAAGGCTTTTCCATCCGGTAGTTCCTCTGCTTTCGTAAAAAGCAATATTAGGTTTATATGCAATAGCCAGATCGTGTGTGGCATCAATAATACGTTTGTTAAATTCGAATACCGGATCATCAAACTGCAATAAAAATTCAGGTATTTTAGTTATATCACTATCAAGTCCAATACATAAAAAACTTTGTTTTTTTACTATTTCTACGGTAAGTTCTGAAAATTTCATGTTTTGGTATCAAATTAAATTTAAAACGATAACTTATTATACTATGCGTCTTCCGTCTCCTTCATTCTTTCAGCATTCTCAGCAACTTGCAATTTATCAATAAGTTCAGCAATATCACCATTTATTATATTGGGTAAATTGTAGGCTGTATAATTTATTCTATGGTCAGTTACTCTACCTTGTGGGTAGTTATAAGTTCTAATTTTTGCTGATCTGTCTCCAGTAGAAACCATTGTTTTTCTCTTTGAAGATATTTCATCTAAATATTTCTGGTGTTCAATATCATATATTCTTGAACGAAGCTCTTTCATTGCTTTGTCCAAATTTTTAATTTGAGATTTTTGATCCTGACATGTAACAACAATTCCTGAAGGTTCATGTGTTAAGCGAATTGCCGAATAGGTAGTATTTACTGACTGTCCCCCAGGGCCAGACGAGCAATAAGTATCTTTCCTTATGTCAGCAGGATTAAGCTCTATATCAAACTCCTCAACTTCTGGTAATACTGCAACCGAGGCTGCCGAAGTATGTACACGTCCTTGTGTTTCAGTTTTTGGAACACGTTGAACACGATGTACACCTGACTCGTATTTAAGAATACCATAAACATCTTTTCCTTCAACAGAAAAAATAATTTCTTTATAGCCACCTGAAGTTCCTTCTGAAGTATTTGAGATGCTAATTTTCCAGCCTTTTGTTTCACAGAATTTAAAATACATCCGTGCTAATTCTCCAGCAAATATACTTGCTTCATCACCACCAGTTCCTGCCCTAATTTCTACTATTGCATTTTTAGCATCTTCCGGATCTTTAGGTATTAGTAAAACTTTAATTTCTTCTTCTATCTTTGGAATTTGTGCTTCAAGATCAACAAGCTCTTCTTTAGCCATTTCCTTCATCTCTGCATCGTCTTCTTCGGCAAGCATTTGCTTTGATGATTTTATATTATCTACTATATTTTTATACCTTTTGTATGCATCTACAATCGGTTCAAGCTCTTTGTATTCCTTATTTAATTTTATATATCTTTTCATATCTGCAATAATCTCAGGATCTGAAATTTGTTGCATGATATTATCAAATTTTATTTTTATACCTTCTAATTTTTCTAATAACGAATTATAATTCATAATTTTAATATTGAATATTATTTTATTCTGATGTTGATGATTGATTAAAATAGGAAAGTGATTTTGGTTGTTAAGAAATAATTAAATGTATAGCTTATCCTTAACAGGTATCTAAAATATTACTAAAGCTAACGGAATTTATTAAATTTATAAATTGTAATATCCACAACTAAATAATTTTACTTTTACAACAAATACCTAAATCACTATTTTATTAAGAGTTATATGAAATTTTGCAGAATATGTTTTTATAAAAACCCTCAATGAGGGCACAAAAGTACAATTAATACTCAAATTGACCAAATTCACTCTTTATGGTGAGTTTCTTTTTATCAGATTTTAAACAACGTCCAACAATTTGTGCATCAATATTAAAGGATTTAGAAATGTTAATAATCTCTTTGGCATATTCTGCAGGCAAATAAATTTCAAAACGATGCCCCATATTAAAAACTTTATACATTTCTTGCCATCCAGTACCTGATTCTTCCTGAATAATCTTAAAAAGAGGCGGAACAGGAAACATATTATCTTTAATGATATGCAATTTATTAACAAAGTTCAGGACTTTGGTTTGTGCACCTCCTGAACAATGAATCATTCCATGAATATCTTTTCGATGTTTATCAAGTATTTCCTTAATAACAGGTGCATAAGTTCTTGTTGGTGATAAAACTAGTTTGCCTATATCCAGGGGTAATTCTTTATTTTGGTCAGTAAGTTTATAAGTTCCTGAATAGCATAGCTCAGCTGGTATCATTGGATCAAAACTTTCAGGATATTTCGTAGCAAGATAATTTGAAAAGACATCATGTCTTGCCGAAGTCAGACCATTGCTTCCCATACCTCCGTTGTATTCTTTTTCATAACTTGCTATTCCAGAGGATGATAATCCTACAATTACATCGCCTTCAGTAATTTTCTCATTGGTAATTACATCAGACCTTTTCATTCTGGCTGTTACTGTTGAATCAACAATAATGGTTCGTACTAAATCACCAACATCAGCAGTTTCGCCACCGGTACTATACATTTTTATGCCTAAATTACGCATTTCGGCCAGAAATTCTTCTGTTCCGTTAATTAATTCAGAAATTACTTCACCGGGAATTAGATTCTTATTTCTACCAATTGTTGATGAAATTAAAATATTATCTGTTACACCAACACATAATAAATCATCCGTATTCATTACAATAGCATCCTGGGCAATACCTTTCCATACGGAGAGGTCACCTGTTTCTTTCCAGTAGAGGTAAGCAAGTGAAGATTTTGTACCGGCTCCATCAGCATGCATAATTGTACAATATTCATCATCACCTGCTAAAAGGTCAGGAATTACTTTACAAAATGCATTTGGAAAAATACCTTTGTCCACATTTTTAATTGCCTCATGTACATCTTCCTTTAATGCTGAAACTCCTCTTAAATTATATCTTGATTCTTTCATTTGAAATTGGAAGTTAGAAATTAGAATCTTGCAGTTCCAATAACTATAAATTAACTAAATTATGGGCAAAAGTAAAAAACTATAGCAATTTTAGCTTAAAATTTATTCACCAAATTGAATGCCTGATTCATTAAAATCAGTACGTAATACTTTAAATTCTGTACGTCTGTTAATTTGATGAGCAATTTCTTTTTTCTCACTTGACGATAAGTGATTAATAAAATCTTCGTTTAAGATATCCCTTTCTTTTAGAAATGCATATTTTGCAGCTAATTTTTTTGTCACAACTTTTGGTTTTTCTTCTCCATATCCTTTTGCAGTAAGTCGCTCAGCTTTAATACTTTTTTTTATAAGATAGTCAACAACTGACTGTGCACGTCTTTGCGATAAGTCAATATTATCCGGATTTGAACCTCTGAAATCAGTATGTGCTGATAATTCTATGGTAATTGTATTATTATCATTAAGTATTTCTACTAAATTATCTAAAGCAACAGTCGATTCAGGTCGTAAATCTGCTTTATTTAAGTCATAAAAAATATTTTCAATTTCAATAACAATATCAATTGGGGACATGAAAATATCTGTAAAAATATCCTGACTTTTAGTTAAACCTTTAGTTGATTCTTTTGCTTTTCCTTTAAGGTAATTAACTTTTTGGGTAGTAACAATATAGTCTGTTTCAGGTTTTAGCTTGAACTTAAACTTACCTTGCGGGCCAGAATTTGTTTCCAATGAGGTTCCGTCGCTACCAACTAGCTTAACTTTTGCTTCAGGGATTGGATTTTCAGTACTCTCATTTTTAACAGTTCCCTGAAGGGTGTATACAAGTGGTGGCAAATAAAAAGAGTAAATATCATCATTGCCCCTTCCACCTGGTCTTGTAGATGAGAAGTAGCCTTTATCCTTTACTCCGTCGAAGATAATAGCAAAATCATCAGAAGGTGAGTTTATTGGTGATTTCATATTTTCAACAATTACATTTCCATCCTCTTCCTCAATCATTTTAAATATATCTAAGCCTCCAATGCCAATGTGACCACTTGATGCAAAATAGAATTCACCATTTTCACGAACATAAGGATACATTTCATCATTTGCTGTATTAACCTTTTTTCCTAGATTTTTTGGTTTACCCCATGTTCCACTTTTTGAATTTCTTTCCACTTTCCATATATCTTTTCCTCCTTGGCCTCCTTCCATTTCTGCAACAAAATAAAGAGTGCGCTCATCGTCAGATATAGCCGGATGGCCAACAGAAATGCTGCTGTCTGGTACTAAAGAGAGCAATTCCGGTGTTGACCAGATACCTCCTGAGTTTTCAGCACGATAAATTTGGCAACCAACAGTTTCATTTTTTATAACTTTACAGGATGTATAATACATTTCAGTAGCCTCAGTGTTAATACTACAGGCACCATCATCAAATTCAGTATTTACAGGACCCTTTATTGGCACAGGGTGGCTCCATTCACCTTTCCTATCCTTCATTGTCATGAATATATCTGAGAAATACTGGCCTGAATTATTATTAAACTCATCTCCTTTTCCTCCTTCACGTGTACTTGTCAGATAAACAATGGTATTTCCATCAAAATATTCTGGTCGGTAATCGCTTTGTTTTGAATTCATTGATTTTACATTCGTTACAACGAACCTTTCAGGTTTATCAAGCCATTCAAGTGCCAAATCACATGATTCTATACCTTTTTTCCCTCTTCGGTCGTCTGGAATTAAGTCTTTATATCTTTCATATTGTTCTTTCGCTTCAGCATATTTTTCATTCATTTTCATTGCCTCAGCAAGGTACAGAACTGACATAGGATCCTGATATTTATAGCGAACCGCTTTTTTATACCATTTTTCTGCCTTTCTGGGGATATTCATATGGCGATAACATTCGCCCAGTTTAAAAGCAAGTTCTGCTTTAAATATTTTAGTACTGGCTTTGCTGTATACTTTTACGTACATTTCGCTTGCTTTGAAGTACTCACCTGCATCAAAAGAAGCGTCTGCTTTCTTTGTTTTTTTATTTTGTGCAAAAACTGAAACACTAACAATTCCTATTAATAAAAAACTTAATACTGATTTTTGGATATTCATGACAAAATCTATTTAAAATATGCTTTATAACTAACAAACAAATATACTATTTATTTTGCTTTTATTTATAAAAACGAAAAACCCGCCAAAAGGTGGGTTTTTCGTTAAAATAAATAAAACTTATTGTATAATTAG
>Ga0164318_10001571_pt1 | contig 20469 bp, 14 predicted proteins | sample GuaBasSedimGuay9_FD_113734 | JGI IMG/M metagenome (GOLD analysis project Ga0164318, IMG submission 113734) | Subseafloor sediment microbial communities from Guaymas Basin, Gulf of California, Mexico - Guay9, Core 4571-4, 0-3 cm | ecosystem: Environmental > Aquatic > Marine > Hydrothermal vents... | reverse complement strand
TTATCGGCATAAAAGATTTTGGTGCTTCCGCACCGGGTGGAACCGTAATGAAACAATTCGGCTTTACCCCTGAAAACATTGTTCAAAAAGCAATGGAACTTTTGAGAAAATAGTCTGTTTATTAACTGCTCGCGCGGCACCTCGCTCAATATGGGGTTATGGCTCAATCCAAATCGATTCCGTTCAGCGTAGCGACGGTGTGTTTCTCTTGGAAACCGATTGACTGTTTGAAGGGCTTTAGCACGCGTTAGACCGAGCCGAATAAAATGATGGCTTAAAAAATCAATGAGATAATTAGTGATGGATTGTTCTCAGTAACTCTGGCGCGGCTCGGGCCTACGGATGCTTAAGCACAAGTTTCAGTCGGTTGGAAAGAGATACATGTCGTCGTGGAGCGTTCTCTCTGTATACGAATTCAAATCCGTTTGCTCTGATGATCCTTTCTTATTTATTTGCTCAACAACTATGTTTTTGCTATTATAAAAATCTGCCGGTCAAAATAATGGATTTATCGTTTTTGAAATCATAAATGGAAATGAATTATGGATCAAGCCGTAAAAGAGGCCATCTATCGAGCTGTGGGAAAAGAACCCTTTGCACAGGCCTTGGAAATGGAACTTGTGGAACTGGAACTTGGATATTCCGCGGTGGAGATGACCTATAATCCACAAACCATGGACAATATTTACAGCAGAGCCCACGGCGGGGTTATTTTTGGCTTAATCGACGAAGCATTCGAGGCGGCCGGTCAGACGGAAGGGACGGTAGCCGTGGCGTTAAACGTGAGCGTAACCTATGTGTCCAGCCCCAAACCCGGGAAGCGTTTGCGGGCCGAAGCCCGGCAAGTCAGCCGGACCAAAAAGACAGCCGGCTTTGATATCAAGGTAACGGATAAGGAAGGACAGTTGATCGCCACATGCCAAGCTCTGGCGTATCGTACCGGCAAGCCCATACCCTTTCTGTGACACTGTTGTAAAAAGTCAAAGGTGCTGCTCCGCGAGGAAAAGACATTTTACGAGTTTGTTTTGCTTTAGAGGTTCAGGAGTTAAAATGCCATGCAACTCTCAAAAAACGCGCTAAAAATATTACAAAAAAGATATTTTGCCAAAGGGGAAACCTGGGAAAAATTATGTAGCAGGGTCTCCCATAAAGTGGCAGAAGCCGAAGAAAATCCTCAAGACCGTGCAACATGGGAGAAAGAATATAAAAAGATTATGATGGAGCTGAATTTTTTACCCAACAGCCCCACGTTGCGAAATTTTGGCAGAAATCAAGGGTGTGGAAGCGCCTGTTTTGTTCTTCCGATGGAAGACAGCAGACGAAGTATTTTTAAAACATTGTCTGACGCCGTGGATGTGCAGGCCTACGGAGGCGGAACAGGAATGAGCTTCTCAAGCCTTCGTCCCAAAGGGGAAAGGATCGCTTCCACCGGAGGAACGGCTTCGGGCCCGCTCTCTTTCATAGAAATTTTTGATTTCACCATCGGAGATATCATAAAACAAGGAGGCACCCGCGATGGCGCCAATATGGGAATCCTTCGGGTTGATCATCCGGATATTGAGAGTTTCTTAACCGCCAAAATTCTGGAGGGAGAACTGAAAAATTTCAATTTGTCCGTGGGCATCACAGATGCTTTTATGAATGCTGTTGAAGATGACAGGGATTATAATCTCATCTTTAATGACAAAATTTACAAAGCCCTTCCCGCACGCGAAATTTGGGAAACAATTATTGACGGTGCCTGGAAAAACGGAGAGCCGGGCATCGTTTTTTTAGATACCATTAACAGAAACAATCCCCTGCGACCCATGGGTGAAATTGAAGCCACAAACCCCTGTGGAGAGCAGCCGCTGTTGCCTTACTGTTCCTGTAACCTCGGATCCATAAATCTTTCCCGGATGGTCAGTGGCGATTGGGTTAAAGGAAAATCAAAAATTGATTGGGAAAAACTGCGCAACCTCGTTCAAATCGGCGTACGTTTCCTGGACTCGGTGATTACGGTAAATCATTATCCTATTGTAGAAATTGAAGAAATGACCTTGAAAACCAGACAGATCGGTCTGGGAATCATGGGGTTTGCCGATATGTGCATCAAACTTCATATTCGATACGGGTCCGACGCGTCTGTGAATTTGGCAAAAGAAATAATGAGCTTTATTTACGATATTGCAAACCAAACTTCCATTGGGCTGGGCAAAGAAAAAGGGATAGCGCCGATTTATGAGGATTATGAATTTTCTGTTCCAAAAAGACGAAATGGCACGCTGACAACCGTTGCTCCCACAGGTACACTTTCATTGATTGCCAATTGCTCATCCGGGTGTGAACCGAACTTTTCCTTTAGTTATACCAAAGAGTGTCTGGAGGGAGAAAAGCTTGATATGGTTCCCGATGTAGTCCGGGAATGGTATGCAAAGAAGAGAACCGAATCTTTGCCGGACTTTTTTGTCACTACAAATGATGTTTCCGTTGAGGAACACATTATGATACAGGCTGCATTTCAGAACAACGGCGTTGATTCCGGCGTCTCAAAGACCATCAATGCACCATACCATACCGATAAATCCGAGGTTTCCCAAGCCTTTTTCAAAGCATGGAAAATGGGGTGCAAGGGGATCACATTTTACCGGGAAGGTTCCCGTGATGTTCAGGCCTTATATATAAAAAAGGAAACGGCAGACCCTGAAAAAACAGTCAAATTAGATAGAGGAGAACTCAAGCATCGTCCCAGGGCCACCACCGGACCGAGCCTCAAAATGAAAACCGCCTGCGGTAAACTCTATGTTGATCCTCATTTCGACAAAGACGGAGTGGTGGAAGTTTTTATCAGGACCGTAGGCGGAGGTTGCGCAGCAAACACCAAGGCGCTAGGGGTGCTTTTGTCTTACTGTCTCCGGGCCGGTGTGTCTCCTGAAAAGATAATTCGATCCATGAAATCTATCCATTGTCCTGCGTGTACAAAGGCAATTTCCGCAGGAAAAGATGTTGAAGTGAACAGTTGTGCGGCCGGCATGGGCAAAGCCCTTGAGGTCGCCATAGAAAATGCGGACTTATACCGTGAAGTTGCAAAACGGATTCAAGATGCAAACATTCATTTTAATGAAACTAATATAGAAAAAATCAAAGATGTTTGCTGTCCCGATTGTGGCGCACTGGTTCATCGGGCTGAGGGTTGTATGATTTGCTCCAATATGGAATGTGGGTGGAGCCGGTGCTAACCAACGGTTTACTTCAGGGCACGTCAGTTAAACAGCTAATTGCATGGAATAAATAAAATTGCCGGCTAATGAAAATCATGAAAATTTCAAGCACCAAAATACAAATCTCAAATAAATCTTAATGACCGAAATTAAAAATTCAAAACAGATAGAATGATGGCAAGATATCCAATAACTGATTGAAATGTTTTGGTCATTGGAATTTGTAATTTTGATATTGTTTGATGTTTGAGTATTGTGATTTGGGATTTTAGTACAGTATCTGGGGAATCAAGTCGCTTCTATTTGAATCGGTTAGAGTTAATTTTGAAGTTTACCTCCGTATATATTATTCTCGGTTGACATGTAACCGACTTTTATTTAGAGTAATTTTTGTCTGGAAATCTGATTTTTATCATTTGCCTTAGTCTTATTTCAATTTTTAATTTTATGGAGAGGTGTTTCAAAATGGCTAATAAATGGGTATATCTTTTTGGTGAAGTTGAAGAAGCGAAAAACTATGTTGGTGGTGATTGGGAAAACGTACGCGGATTGTTGGGCGGCAAGGGTGCCAATTTAGCGGAAATGGTGCGCATTGGAATGCCGGTTCCCCCCGGTTTTACCATAACTACCGAGGCTTGTAATGCTTATTTAGCGGCAGGTGGCGCCTTTCCAACAGGGCTGAGTCAACAGATAAAAAAAGGGATGCAAACTGTCGAAGCTGCCACCGGCAAGAAATTCGGTGATCGAAAAAATCCATTATTGATTTCATGCCGAAGCGGCGGCAAGTTCTCCATGCCGGGTATGATGGACACGGTGCTCAACATCGGTCTCAATGACGAAACCGCCATGGGCATGATCGAATTAACCGGCGATGAACGATTTGTGTACGATTCTTATCGCCGGTTGGTACAAATGTTCGGTAGTGTTGTAATGGGTGCTCCGGATGAGGCTTTTGAGGAAATCATTACCCAAGCCCGTCTTAAAGCAGGTGTCAAGACCGATACGGAATTGACCGCCGATGCTTGGAAAGACGTGACGGATAAATTTAAATCCATTTTCAGACAACATGCAAACCGCAATTTTCCAGCCGACCCAAATGAGCAGCTGCTTTTGGCCACCGAAGCGGTTTTTAAAAGTTGGAATGGCAAACGGGCGGTGGACTATCGCAATGCTGCCGGTATTCCACATGATCTGGGTACCGCGGTCAGTATCCAGACCATGGTTTTTGGCAACATGGGTAATGACAGCGCCACCGGTGTCGCCTTGACGCGTAACGGAACCACCGGAGAAAATCATATAGAAGGCGATTATCTTACCAATGCACAGGGGGAGGACGTGGTTGCCGGGATACGCCTGACCCATGACATCTCAAAACTCAAAGAGGAAATGCCCACGGCATATGAAGAATTCGAGCAGATCACCAGAAACCTGGAGAAACATTATCGTGATATGCAAGATGTTGAGTTTACAATTGAAAAGAACAAACTGTGGATGCTCCAGACGCGCGACGGCAAACGTACGGCCCAGGCCGCTGTTCGCATAGCGGTGGATATGGTGGAAGAAGGTTTGATTACACGGGAAGAAGCGGTTATGCGTGTTTCTCCCGAGCAGGTTGATTTTTTTCTTCATCCGCAATTTGACCGTGAAGCCATCAAAAAGGCCAAAGCCTCAGGCGAAATGTTGGCTACCGGCCTAAATGTTTCGCCGGGCGCGGCCTATGGCGTGGTTGCCCTTGACGCAGATATCGCTGAAGCATGGGCCAAAAAAGAAGGCAAAGAGGTCATTATGGTACGTCCTGAAACCCGCCCGGACGACGTACACGGCATGCTGGCTGCCCAGGGGATTCTTACCAGCCGGGGGGGGCGAACCAGCCATGCAGCTTTGGTTGCCCGGCAATTCGGCAAGCCGGCCGTAGTAGGGGTTTCGGAGCTCAAAATAGATATGGCTCATCGCCAGATGAGTGTAAATGATCTAATTATCAAAGAAGGGGACTGGATTTCCATCGATGGCACGGTGGGCGAAGTTTACATGGGCAAGCTCAAGACCATGGTTCCTGACATTAAAGATCAGTGGCTGATGAAAATACTCTCCTGGGCGGATGAGTTTCGTCTTTTGGGTGTCTGGACCAATGCCGACTATCCGGCAGACGCTCAACGCGCACGAGATTACGGTGCAGAAGGAATCGGCCTGTGCCGGACGGAGCACATGTTTTTTGAAGCCGAGCGACTCCCCTTTGTACAAAAGATGATCATGACAGATTTGCCGAGTGAACGGCGCGAGGCGCTTGAGGCGCTACTCCCCTTTCAGCGCGAAGACTTTGCCGGTCTTTTCCGCGTGATGGACGGTCTGCCGGTGATCATTCGCCTGATCGATCCGCCGTTGCACGAATTTTTACCCAATTATGTTGATTTGATGCGAGATTTGACCGACTGTAAGATTCGTCTGAAAGAAGCCGGCACTCTTGCTGAAATCAACAGGCTGCTGGATCAAATCAACAAAGAAGAGCAAATACTTAAGCGGGTCGAAAGTCTGCATGAATCCAATCCCATGCTGGGTCTGCGTGGTGTGCGCCTGGGGATTCATATTCCGGAACTGATCTCCATGCAGGTTCGTGCCATCTTTGAGGCTGCGTGTATGGTGGCCAAAGAGGGCATCGACGTTCACCCCGAAGTGATGATCCCCCTGACCTGCCATGTGAACGAGCTAAAAGTTCAGCAAAAGGCCCTTGAGGCCGAGGCCAAAAAGGTTATGAAAGAACAGGGCATTAAGCCGAAGTACAAGTTCGGAACCATGATCGAAATACCCCGTGCCGCCCTTACCTGTGACCAGATCGCGGAATATGCCGCCTTTATATCTTTTGGAACCAATGATCTGACCCAGACAACCTTCGGGATATCCAGAGACGATGCCGAAGCCGGGTTTTTGATTGAATACATGGAAAAAGAGATCCTGACGGAGAATCCTTTTGCGATTATCGACAGGGACGGCGTGGGCCTGCTTATGAAAATGGCAGTTGAAAAAGGACGGGCCGTAAGACCCGACCTGGAATGCGGTATTTGTGGTGAACATGGTGGTGATCCCGAATCTATCCAGTTATGCCATGAACTTGGATTAACGTATGTTTCGTGCTCCCCTTTCCGGATTCCTGTGGCACGCCTGGCCGCCGCACATGCAGCACTGCGTGACAAAAAAACAAAAAGTTAATGCGGATTTTAAGTTTAAGGAGGAAGTGTACAATGGCACTTTTTCTGGTTCAGCACGGCTATAGTTTGTCAAAAGACAAAGATCCGAAAAAAGGTCTTTCACCAGAGGGAATCGCTGAGACAAAGCGTATCGCAGAAGTGGCCAAATCATATAATGTTCTTGTGTCAGGCATAACTCACAGCGGCAAGACCAGGGCTCGCCAGACCGCTGAAATCATTGCATCTGTCCTGGAACCTGAAGGTGGAGTCGAAGAGAGCAGCGGGCTGAATCCTATAGATGATGTAACCGCTTTTGCCCATAAAATTGACAGCGCGGCCAATCGCATGCTTGTGGGTCATCTGCCTTTTATGGAAAGGATGACGTCATATCTAATAACAGGGTCCATTGAAAAGCCGGTCTTTAAATTCCAAAACAGTGGTATCGTATGCTTGGACAAATACCCGACCACCTCTTTATGGGTAATCAAATGGACCCTTATGCCCGATATCGGGTAATACAGGCTATGAGACCTTTGAAAAACGCCCCCTTTTGCCCAATCCCGGCGTCAGGCTCAAATTTTAATCCTCGAAATACTCAATGTATGTCTGTGGTTAAAATTTTCACCTTTCTTGGGCTTGAACAAAATTGAACGTTTTTCAAAGGTCTCGCTACTGTATTACTGTTCACCCGACATTTTGACCTTTTCCGTCAATGTTGCCGACCTCTCAATTATGAAGCCATTCTTGATTTCTCCACATATTTTCGTATGCCCTTTATGATCCCCTCGCACAAATGCTCCTGATAGCTTGCACTGCTCAATCGTTTGCATTCCCTAGGATTGCTGATAAACGACGTTTCTATCAATACGGCGGGCATCCGTGCGCCAAGAAGCACATAAAACGGTGCCTTTTTAACCCCGTTGTTTTTGACTTGAGTGTATCTTGATCTTAAATACTTGTATGAAGAATCCTGAATATAACTTGCCAGGAGGCTGGATTCATCAATTTTTGTGTTTTGCATAATATCTGTTAAAATGGTTTGCAAATCACTGATGTTCTTTGTTGAAGTGGCATTTTCACGGGCCGCCACCGTTATCTCCGAATTCTCTGTGGCCAGGTTCAGAACATAGGTCTCAATTCCGTATGTACTTTGATTTTCGGAATCATTGGTATGTATGGATATAAAAAGATCTGCATTTTTTGTGTTTGCTATTGCAGTACGTTCTTCAAGTGTAAGATAGGAGTCGATAGTCCGGGTCATGAGAACTTCGTACAGAAGCTTTTTCCGGATTTTTTTTGCAAGCCGTCCGGCAATTTGAAGGGCAATATCTTTCTCATACACTTTTTTTAAATAGCCGGAAGATCCATAATCGTGTCCTCCGTGGCCCGGATCCACAACGATTAGGGGACAATCACGTCGCGCTTGTTTGGTTGAAAGTATTTTTGTCGGCGTTTTACCGGTAGGTGCCGTAGACCCAGCAACCATAGAATCTCCTGACATATCCAGGACCACTCTGAACGGGTTTTTGAGTGAAAATATTTTATATGTATCAATAGATTTGATATCGACCACAACCCGAACCACATGGGGTGTATACTGGCCGGCACGCACATCTCTGAGCAACTCATCGTTGATGGGTGTAAATTTTTCTATTTTTTTTCCTTGTATGCTGTTTTTTAAATCAACATACAACCGCTGGGGCTTATTAATGGAAGAATCTTTTTTAAGGAGTCTGTGGGTAAAGGATGTTTCCCTGTTGGCATCGATCACGATACGGGTATAGGTGGGATTGGACCAGTGACGAATTCCTGTTATGGTTGTGATGTTGCCAACCGTTTTTCGGTTGCTCTGGTGCGTCCGAGACGTTGCCGGGATATATTTTTTTCTTGTGTTGCACGCCTGAGTTCCTGTTTTTGACCTTCTGCTTTCCGATACGTCTGTTTCAAGGGCGCGTATCGCCGCCGCTGCTTTTGCCCGGTATCTGCTTTTGGGATAACGTTTTATAACCCCCCTGAAAATATCTATGGCTTCATGTTTATCAGAGTTTCGATACGATTGTATGTAAAGTTCGCCATAAAGCTTTCCGGACATATACATGCACGCGGACGCCCAGGGATCTGCTGGTTCTTGTTTGTAAACGTCCTGAAATTGTTTTATACACCTCAGCCAGTTATATCTGTATTTTTGACTTTCTATATCTCTTCGAAGCTCATAATAGCATGATTCAGCCTTACAATACCGTTTTTTTGCCGTGACAGCACATGAAACGCAGATCTGAAAAATTGCAAAACCCCATATAATGAGCAAGCAAGTCTTGATGAACTCTTTATGCCATATCATACTCGAATCTTTCATAAAAATTAATGAGAATCTTGTGTTATGTTTATGTAAAACATTTTAAATTGAGGGCGTTATAAAAAGTCCAACTTCTGAGTTGCGCTGCATTTCTTGTTACTGCGCCATACTATAAGTACCAGTTATTCCTTGTAATTTGTGCTTCCTGAATTTGAGATTTTTTGCTTTGCTATCAAAATCTGACTTTTACAAAACTCTTTTAATTATACAGCAAATAAGACAAAATAGCCAGAAAAATTGATTGGTTCAAAAACCCCTCGTGTACATGATGCCTGCAATGGAATCCCGGTTTTCCTTATAAACAGAAAGCGTTAGTATGACAGACAGGGTGTACTGGTTTAATCGGGCAGGCAAAGATCTTGATGGAACAGCGTTGTAATTTGAAAAAGGCAAGGGGAATTTAATTGCTGTAAGCATGACTATTGCGAAACAAAACATAGCCAAATTCGAACAATCATATATGTCAAAATATTTCTTGACTAGGATTTATTTTTTTATTAAAAGAAAAGGTTCTAATTGATCCCCAGTAGCTCAGTTGGCAGAGCAAGTGGCTGTTAACCACTGGGTCCGCGGTTCGAGTCCGTGCTGGGGAGCCAGTAATTTTCAGGCCGGGGTAAAACCTGGCCTTTTTAATTTTATGAGATTTTAATGCATTATGTATAATTTTAAAAGTAGTGAAAACTTTTGTAATTGTATTGATCCTTAATTTGTTTTGTGAGATAAATTGCTTTATGGTGTCTGAAAATCACATTATTTAAATAAAGGGAAAAAACGAATGAAAAGAACGCTTTTTATTTTGTCATCATTAACCGTCTTTGCCATTGCTTTTTGCATCGGCTGCCAATCAGATCAACCTGCAAAGGCTGCTGAAACCAAAAAAGTCGAAGAAACTGCTGCTGTAAAGCTTGAAAAAAAGCCAGAAGTTGCACATCCCGCAAAACCTTCAGACAAAGTCGCTGCAACAGTTAACGGTGTTGAAATTATGGAAGGTGATATTGAAGAAAGAATAGCACCTCAGCTGAAGAAAGTGGCAGCTCAAAAGCATAAGATGCCGCCTCAGTACCTCGAAAAATACAAGCAGCAAATGAGAAAACAGGGCCTCGAAAGTCTGATTATCGAAGAACTCCTCAATGAAAAAGTCAAAGAGCTTAATATTATAATTACTGATCAGGATGTCGAGGATCAGATTGCAGAATTGATAAAAGCTCGAAATCTCACACGAGAAAATTTCAAAGCTCTTATAGCCGCAAGGGGGATGTCAATTGATCAATTAAAGGAAAATATTAAAAAGTCGCTTCCATATAATAAACTTTTTGAGCCTCAGTTTGAAGGAAAAATTGACGTAACTGAAACAGAGGCAAATGATTATTACAATAAGAACTCAGCCCAGTTCCAGGTTCCAGAACAGGTAAGAGCAAGTCATATCCTCATAAAACCCGATACATCTGAACCTAACACTTCCCTCAATGATGCCAAAGCTGCTGCAAAAGCAAAAGCCGAAAAGCTGCTCGAAAAGGCCAAACAACCCGGGGCAGATTTCGCTAAGCTTGCAAAAGACAATTCATCGTGCCCTTCTTCTGCAAAAGGTGGAGACCTTAATTTCTTCAAACGAGGCCAGATGGTACCTGAGTTTGACAAAGTGGCATTCGAACTCAAACCCGGACAGATAAGCGATGTTGTTGAGACTCGGTTCGGCTATCACATTATAAAGGTCACTGATAAAAAAGAGGCCTCAACAAAATCTTTTGAAGAGGTGAAGAAAGATCTGATCTTGATGCTCAAAAATAAGAAAAAGCAAGCTGCTGTGAGAGAATACATCGAGTCCTTAAAAGCCAAAGCAGACATTGTTTACACCGAACCAGTTAAGCAGTCTCAGCCTGAAACCACCAAGATACAACCCAAGTCTACAGAAGAAAAATCAGAAAAAGTAACTACCGAGACCAAACCCGAAACTGAAAAGGTGGATTAAAAAGCACAAAATTTACAACTAAGGGCCTATCTTCCGGGAACAAGAGAAGATTTACATGAAACGTATTTGATTTTTGAGAATTGAGGCTTGAGAAAGGCCTGTGCGGTACTCTCCAGGGCAAGGGCTGCATCATTTTTTTCGTAAAAAGAGCCGGGTTCATATGTCCATCCGTTTGCCAGACGTTTTTCTTCTTTTTTAAGAGCAGCGTAAACGTATATTCCTGCCAGCGGAGCTATAATCCTTGTCTTCCAGCCGAAGGTTTCATAAATTTCCTGGAGCAGAGAATTCATTTTTGCTGCCATACGTTTATTTGTCCGGAATCGTCTCTTCATTGCCCAGACAGCAGCGGCATAAGTTGTTCGAAGCGGCTTGACTTCCCATGCAAAACGGTCTCGAATACGCTTGTCCGGGTGGTTTTTGTATCTTCCCCAGCCCTTTAATAAGGTTTTAATCAATCGGGCAAGACTGGGACCGTTGACCTCAAAATCACGCTGGAAAGCGTCGATAATAAATTGTTCTTCCTGGCCGTTTGGAATATGTTGATGCCGGTAATTAAAGCGATACTGCCCATGGGTGTCCGCTATCGACAATTCCGATTCGGCCAAAAGGGTTCCGCGTCTTTGATGCTCTTCATACAGCGGTGTTCCGGGAATCGGAGTGTACAGCATAAACTGGTGAAAATCTGTATTATGACTCACGGCATAATCTATGATGCGATACATGTTGTCGGGGGTGTGGTTTTCCAGTCCGATAATCGATGACCCCAGAACGCGAATTCCATGGGATTGAAGGCATCGAACCAGAGGCAATGTCTCTACATTGTTGAGCTTGGAATATTGGCTTTGTTCACCTTCCAGTCCCATCCACACCCAAGATATTCCCAGACCCACCAGTTGTTTAATGGTATAAGATTTTAATACCCTGGCCGAGCTAAAAACATATAATGCCCAACTTTTATTATTTTTTTGCATCAACTCAAGAAGTCTCAACGCCCTTTTACGATGCAGGAGAAAATTTTCATCCATGGTAAAAAAAGATCGAACTTTGAGTTTTTCTTCCAGTTGACACATGACAGAAAAGAGCTCATCTCCGGTTTGGTAAAAGTTGACAAATTTGCCCTTGCCGCCGAATAATGCAGAAGTCGAACAAAAATTACAGCCCACGGGGCAACCCACGGAAGGGATTAAGACAGCGGCGGTATCGCCGGGCCGATCCCGAAGCGTAATTCCCAGGATTCTGGTGCCGAATCCCGAATAGACCAGCGGATGCTTTATGGCGGCTGTTTTATTTTGTCCCAGGAAGGTTCGAAACCATTGAATACCCTCTCCCTTGACGATATGATCCGCGTCAATGATTTCGTGGATGTTGCCTTTATTTGCCACATGTCCTCCAACGACAATCGTTGCTTTTGGCAGGTATTCCCTGACCAGTTCACACATTTTTTTCAGTTTTCCGATATTGGGTATAATTGAGCTGATGCCGACGATATCGTAGGAATGATGTTCGATTTCGTGAACAAAACGGTTCAGGGATGGAAAATCGAGAAGGGTACACGGGGCTTGAATATTGCTCTGAATTAACATCAATCCGAAGCTGCGATGAAACATTCGAAGGGAAAAACCGCCCTGAACTCTTGTGACCTGGTTCTGATAAAGTTCCATGGGATTGATTCTCCGGCTTCCATACTTGTCGTTTTGGGCATATGGTCCAAAGACGCTGGATAGTAAAACTTTGGCACGGGACCCGAGTGGATGGGTCAATGTTGAAGTATTCATAATCTGTTTCCTGAAATTTTGAGGTATATGACCAAGAACGGTCATTTTCTAAAGATCTCATACAAAATTTAATATAATATGGATTATTGAAAAATTACAGAAGTCTTTTTTGATTTTACAAAAGTTTTACAAAGCGTAGATAAATTTGCTATATAAGTTTTTTAATAAATAACCAGGGAAAAAGGGGTGTAAATCAAGCTCAAGCAATCCAAATTTCAGGTGTCAGTGTTCAGGTGTCAGCTCTTACGCTTGTCCTCCTTACACCTGACACCCGACACCTGAAACCAGACCTTCGAATTCCGATGGAAAGTAATAAATGACCGCTGTTAACCAACATCAGTGAATTACACACTGGGAAAGGGTTATTTTTTAAAGGTATCTATGATGTTGAGATAATTATATCTCGATTTCCCTAAATATTTTTCATTAAAAAACGATTAGTGACACAATGGAACGGGCAATAACTCGAACAAAATGGTTTTTTCACCCTATCTTTATTTTCATTTTTTCCATCGTGGCTTTAGCCACTTCCCTTGTATTGTACATTTATTGGTATATTGAAGTCAGTACAGGGCTAAAGGAGGTTGCGCGGAAATTCAACCTGGACCACGGTCAGTTATTAGAATCTGAAACTTGGATGGTTATTCTGATTCTTTCAATTCTTGTTGGAATCATTCTGGCAGGGATTTTTATTATTTTTGTGTACAATCAAAAAATAATACAGCTCTACCGATTGCAATACAACTTTATAAATAATTTTACACATGAGCTTAAAACTCCGGTTACGTCGTTAAAACTCTATCTGGAAACATTTATAAAACACGAGTTGTCACGTGATGATCAGCTGATATATCTTAATTACATGGTTCAGGATGTAGGGCGGCTTTCGGAAAATATCAACCGAATTCTAAATCTCGCCAAAATTGAGAGTAAGATTTACAATGAAGAATTCATTGTAGCGGATCTTGTGGCCGTGGTTGAAAAATTTATTAAAGATAATGATCACCTTTTTCGCGACTGCAACATAAATATCCATCGTTCTTCAGGACGCTCCTTTCCATATCGTATTAATTTGTCTTTATTTGAAATGCTTTTGATGAATCTTATGACCAATGCGGTTAAGTATAATGAATCGGAAAAACCAAGAATAGATATTACCTTTAAGTTATATCATCGCAGATTGCATATACGATTTGAAGACAACGGGATCGGGATTGAAAAAACGGAAATAAAAAAAATTTTTAAAAAATTTTACCAGTCTGGCCGGGCGGATAATATGACAGCCAGGGGGAGCGGACTCGGATTACATCTGGCACAGAATATTGCACGGATTCATAAAGGAAGAGTCGTTGCTCAAAGCAAAGGACGCGGAAAAGGATCAGTGTTTACCGTGATGTTTCCGTTTAAATCTTGGTGAATTCGTAAAAAGTCCGATTTAGACGGTTTCGTAAAAAGTTCAAATTATGATAAAAGAAGGGGTTGTGAAAAAGACTGAAAAAAAACGCATTTTGGTCATAGAAGATGAGAATCATATCGCCGAAGGTCTGAAACTGAACCTGGTTTTTCAAGGGTATGATGTAATGATTGCTCCGGACGGGGTTTCAGGCCTTAAGCAATGGAAGAAATGGCAACCTACCCTGATCATACTCGATATAATGCTTCCCGGTATTGATGGATTTTCGGTACTTCAAAGCATACGTCTTGAAGATAAACAGGTTCCGATTTTGATATTGTCTGCCAAAAGCGCTTCAGATGATAAGGTTAAAGGGCTTTCATACGGTGTGGACGATTATCTTGCAAAGCCGTTCGACCTTGAGGAGCTTTTGCTGAGGGTAGAGCGTCTTTTGACCCACGCATCTTGGTATCGCAAGAATGGCGACTCGAAGGAAATCGATCCTTTTTCATTGGCAAAGACCTACAAGTTTGGCAGGAACCGGATCGATTTTGAATTGTCTATCGCCTATTGCAAACGCGGAAAAATATGCCTCACTGAACAGGAGGTCAAGCTTTTGAAGCTGTTTATCGCCAATAAAGGGAAACCCATTTCAAGGAGCAAACTCTTGGGGATTGGTTGGGGATATACAGGGAACATGACCACACGGACGGTGGACAATTTTATAGTTAGGCTTCGAAAGTATTTTGAGGATGATCCCAAAAAACCGGTTTATTTTAAAAGCCTTCGGTCAGTGGGATATATTTTTGATCATGATGATTAGAATTAGTTGGTGCTCATCCATAACTAATTCTATTTGTACAATTTATAAAGAATCTGTTGTAAAGAATCCTGGCCCAAAGGACTAGGCTTTTCAGGATAAAGTCAGCGACCTCCGGCAAAGCCGGAGGCTTGATTTGTGAACCGCTCAAAGCGGTCATAAAACCATGGGCCACCTAAAGGTGGCCAATCCTAAAACAGCTTCAGTTGATCAACTCTTTTATCTGCTTCTTCCTGTCTTTTGATGTATTTTCGGATAGTATCTTCATCTCGACCTACTGTTGATACGAAATAACCTCTGGCCCAAAAATTCTGGCCTACAAAATTGTGCCTGTGCCCAGCATAAGTTCTTGCAATATGAATAGCACTTTTGCCCTTTATATAACCGACTACTTGTGACACGGCATATTTTGGAGGAATTGAAACCAACATATGCACGTGATCTCCCATGAGATGGCCTTCTAAAACTTTGCACTCCTTTTGTAGTGCCAGTTCTCTGAAAACGTCACCAAGATATTTTCTCAGACTTCCGAATAATACTTTTTTACGGTATTTCGGAATCCAGATCAGATGATACTTGCAATCCCACTTGGTATGACTTAAACTACGAAAATCATTCATCGAAAGCCTCCTTACTTGTAAACTTTGAGCGGTTCACTTGTTTGTGAGGCTTTCGTATATTCCCGTAAATGTCAAACTCTGGGAGTCTCCCCGGCAAAGCCGGGGGTTTACCCATGATAAATTATCAGGTGCCTTACCATGGTTTTTCACACAAGCAGTTAGGTATGATCTCAGCCAGTGATTGCAGTTGAGACCACATAAAGCCATGGTTTGAAAAATTAAAAACATTGTCGCTGCCAGTGACAAAAATTGATCTTCTTGACTATATATTTTATATTGTTTATACAGTAAAGTCATTATAAAATAAATAATATAAGAATGTTAGATACTTGCAAAGCAACTTCGTAACATCTCAATAAGTTCTGGTGTATTAAATGGTGATATGGAGCCGAATCCATAATTTATTGAGTTACGATATATTAATCAATATACGCACAGGACAATAGGCGATATAAAAGATGAAATTTCAGAATTACGTCAGAAATGAGTATGGCAAGTGTGATCTTCCGTCCAACACGATCAGTAACATTAAAGACGGATTTCGTAGGTTGCATCTCGATGTTGAATACTCTCCCTTTCAAGTTTCGGACAACATTTATTGGGGACGGATATGGATTGATTCAATTCGGATCGTATGTAATGGAAAAGGCATTACCCCGGAGCTCGCGGAGGCCAGTGCATACGCGGAACTAGCGGAACGCTTCAGCGCAGGGCTTTTCTATCCGGTCTTTGAAGAACGCGTGAGGTTTAACATTCCGGCCCTTTACAATGAGGAAACCAATAGGTTCCTTAATTATGAATGGATGGATGGCTATGTACATGCCCACCAGGATGAATTGGAAGAAAGCACTCTGAGAATAGAAGACCTGCTGGCAAACGAACGTCATCTGACAAATACAGATATTGAGCATATTAAAAACAGTAGAATGGCCCAACATTGGGTTGACGGTTTTTCAATAACTCGTGAAGAAACGGTAAAAGTTCCGGTCAATTTTGTTACCTATATTCATGCGTCTAACGGGATGGCAGCAGGAAACACCATGGAAGAGGCCATGATTCAAGCCTCATGTGAAATATTTGAACGTCATACCCAAATACAAATAATCAAATCTGAAAAAACAGTTCCGTCAATTGACCCGGATTCTGTGAACAATGTCGTGATAAAGGATATGATTAAATTCTATCACCGAAAAAATGTTCATGTAATAATCAAGGATCTTTCTCTGGGGGGTGCATTGCCATGCATAGGTGTCCTGTTTATCAACCACAATTTGTCTCCGGATCGCTTGGAACATAAGATACTGATACCGGGGGTATCTTTTAATATGGATGAAGGTTTAACACGGTGTTTTACGGAGAGCATGCAAGGGCGTGAAACGCTGTTGGAGCCCCGTCCACAGTTGGATAAACCGCTTGTCCATCGATCTCGAGTTAATAATTTTTACCTGTTAATGAAATGTTCTATCTCTCCAAAAGATATCTCATTTCTTGAGCAAGGAGAAATGGGCGCCTACCGGAATACCGAAATCAAGGATGTTTTCAGCGAGATTAAGGAACTTAAAAAAATATGTAACCACTTCAATACTGATTGTATCATACTCGACTACACCCATCCGGTATTGAATTTCCCGGTAGTAAGAATAATTATCCCAAGGATCTCTGATTTTTTACCTTTCTTGAGTCAGGATATCCTCGTATCCGAAGCTACAAGACCATCTGCTACATGGCGGGGCGAAAGATTCAGGAATATAATGCAAAGTTTTTTCCCCTAGTAGAAACATTTTATCCCAAATTATAATGCTGTCGTTTTCTTTTCTTGACTCAGTTGTGATGATATCCTAAAATTAAGTAAAATTCCTTTGAATCAAATATTGAATTGAGATTTCAATAAGACTGAGTTTCATTTACTCCTGAAAGTTCTTCTGTTTCTGGCTTCATCGCGATCTGTTTAGCTTTAAAGTTGACCAAAAGACTTTTGAATCCTTTGTGTTTTTTTTTATGAATTGTTACCCATCCATAAACCAACCATGAAAGGAGGGAACATGAAAACTAAAACACGTTCTATCGAGCAGATTATAGAAGAGCAGGTGCGAAGATGGCAGATTATGCGTAAGGAAGAGAAAAAAGAGGAAGAACGTATTTCTGTCGTGACTTTTTCCAGAGAGCATGGAAGTGGGGGAGACATTTTGGCCGAGCGTCTTGCCGAAAAACGGGGATACGAATTATTTCACCAGGAAGTCCTTCATAATATGGCTAAAAGTGCCAGTGTAAGTGTTCAATTCCTTGAAACCTTGGATGAAAAAGGTCTTTCCGTACTCGACGAATGGATATCATCACTTGTAGACAAACGACATCTATGGCCGGATCAGTATCTCCAGCATCTCATGAAGATTATCGGTACTATCGGCAAACATGGCCAGGCTATTATAATAGGAAGAGGTTCCAATTTTGTTCTGCCTCCTGACAAAAGACTCAGTATTCGAGTGATAGCACCAAAGGAGGAAAGAATCCGAAATCTATCCAAAAAACTCAGCATTACTGTTGAAGAGGCAAAACAAAGCATTATAAAAACAGAATCGGATCGCAAAGCGTTTATAAAGAAATACTTCAATGCCGATATCGAGGACATTTTTAATTACGATCTTATCATCAATACCGGAATCCTAAGTATAGACAGAGCCGTTAATGCTGTAAACGGAGCCCTGAATTAACTGAAGAGGGTTTGACCCAACGTGAAAAAAATGCCGAGATTTTTTTAAAGGTCTTGGCATTTTTCATAAGAAATGCGGGTCAACCATATTGTGTATTAAATTCATCCATGATGAATAAAAACTCTTCAGGCAATCTTTTCCTGACATTTGATACAATTTCACTAGGGATTTTTTGGTAATAAGACTGGGCAATTCCTCCTGCAATACATGCTATGGTATCGCTGTCTCCACCAAGAGAGATAGCATTGCGGATTGCATCTTCGAAATTTTTTGCTTCCAGAAAGGCAATAATCGCTTCAGGCACAGAGCCCTGACAGGATACATCAAAACCATAATGAGGCCTTATCTCCTCTAGAGTTCGATCAAGATTGTAAGAAAATCGGTTGCTTATTTCCTGCTTAATAATTGTTTTGCTTTTGAAGGAACGGCCCAGGAAAACCGCCAGCGCTGTTGCCTGGGCGCCTTTTATCCCTTCAGGATGGTTATGGGTTACTTTGGCGCTTTTTTTCGCTTCCTCTAATACATCTTCAATCGAACCAAAGGCCAAACCGACTGGGCTTACTCTCATAGCAGATCCATTTCCCCAGCTATTATAAGGCTTGCTATCCGCAGCGTAAATCCATCTGAAAAAGGAACCGCCGTAACCAGCGTTGGGGTATTTTTGTCCGAACGTTTTAAGAGAGGTTGCGTAATCAGTCTTTCTTAAAATTGAGTCGGCAATAGCCACAGTCAAAACAGTATCGTCGGTAAATCTTGAATAGGAACTGAAAAGAGGAAATTGGGTCGACTTTATGGAACAGCGCTCAAAAATTGAACCGATAACATCTCCGGCAATTGCACCGATCATTTTTACCTCCCATAGTGAATTTAGGGGCTTGGCTACAATATTCCATCATTCCATCCCGATGGAATAAGTTGGCTGGTATTAAAATATTTGTGATTTCGAAAAAATGCAGGAATCTTCAGATGTAATTATTAAGTTATAAGACGATCCAGGATCAGTCCGTGAAAATGGCCCTGGTCCGGCGACGCAAAAAGCCAGCCAAGATGTGTAAGGCACTGGATGCAAATGGCAATTTTCCAGCTAAAGCCCGGAAACCAACTAAAGTCCGTCGAGGCCGGACCCGCATAGCCGCATCCATTAACGGTTCTAAAACACCCTATTTCAAAAACAACTCCGTGGGGGTTAGCAAAGATATGCTTGTAAGCCCCCTGAACTTCTATGCATTCAGCCGGACTCGTTATCGCGTTACGACATTGGCGACAAAAGATATATTCCTCTCGATCCGATGCTTTTTCTTTGGTTTCATCCTCAACAAAGCTATTAAACATTTCATCGCTCTGTTTTTCAGGCGGCACCCGAAAAAGATGGGAAGAACCGAACTTAGGGACTCCGCCCCAATTGGAATAGTGGAATGATGGAATAATGGAATGATGGTTTTGAAGAAGTTTTTTACAATTAAAATGGTTTATTTCCGCTCTTATTTCCAGTATTCTAGTATTCCAACATTCCAACATTCCATCCTGATTATATAAACAGGTTCCCATTAAATAACATTTAATTTCGAAAAGTTGTAGGATTTCCGAGACGCTAATTTGACCGGTATCATTTTCTGCCTTCTTTCTGATCAGGCAAATAAGGGCGACCGGTATTATCTTATTTGATTCAGGTTACATCGTTTCCAGACAAATTTCAACATGAAGTAATCTTTTTTGATCGGTCATCTTGCTCGGCGGTTATCAAAAAAGCTCTTTTTTTCTAATTTTAAACCTAAAAAGCCAGTATATAAAGCTCTTGAATCTCTTTTAATTTCATAGTATATTTGATTTAAGAATACTTATATGGGAACACCGATTTAATTCCTTACCAAATTCACCGGTGATAAATTACAATTTTTTATATCCTTGCATATAATTCTAAAGAAAATATCTAAAATATCTATCTACTTTTTCTTATTCCCATTATTTTATTTTTCCTCCAGTTTATCATTCTCCCAATTTTATTGATATCATTGAACCATTTAATTGTAAAAAAAGCTTTGACAAAAACTCCATATATTATTTTTAATTCCGGTTTTTTCCAATCAGTTCGAAACAGACGTCGTGTAAAGGGCCAAAATGCGAATATAAAGATGGCCCCATCCTTGATTGCAAAGATGGACGCGAGAAAATCCAATGAATTCAATCCAATTGGTCAGTTTTGGCTGGTGCCTGTGATTGCAAAGATGGACTTGAGGACACCGGCGCCGACAATATGATAAACGGGCTGTAAATTCTAGAAAATGAAAGGAGGCGGCCATGATTAGAAAAAAAGTTTTCGATACCGAGCGGGTCCGTCGCATTAACGGCGGGTTCAGTTTTATACCTCATCGTTTTATCACTGATGGTTTTGTTTCTTCACTGAACAGCCAGCAACTGCTGTTGTATTTGTTTCTTGTTTTAG
>Ga0164318_10001570_pt1 | contig 20471 bp, 20 predicted proteins | sample GuaBasSedimGuay9_FD_113734 | JGI IMG/M metagenome (GOLD analysis project Ga0164318, IMG submission 113734) | Subseafloor sediment microbial communities from Guaymas Basin, Gulf of California, Mexico - Guay9, Core 4571-4, 0-3 cm | ecosystem: Environmental > Aquatic > Marine > Hydrothermal vents... | reverse complement strand
ATTTTCATGAATAGACACGGAAACCTCTTTTTTAGTTTGGTTTGATAAAATAACCGCCAAATTTATCAATTTGACGGTAAAAGACCTATGATCTTGTTACCGATTTTTATTCTTTCGGATAACCGGGGCGAAAAGACGGTTGCTATCACTTCTTTCCGATATTTATCAGTTCTTCGTATAACTTGTAGACGGTTTCTCTCATCCCGAGGGATTCATATGTTTTCTGGGCTATACGGTTTTCTTTTTCCACATAGAGGCGGAATCCACGGACATTATTTTCATTTTTTGCCAGGTTTTTAATGAATGCATACATCTGCCGGTAAATTCCCTGCCGGCGATAATCCGGATGAATGTAAACGCTCTGAATCCACCAGATCAACCCGTTGCGCCAGTCGCTCCATTCGTAGGTGATTAAGAGACAACCACAAACCCGATGGTCTGACTCGGCCACGATGTAAAAGCCGTATTCGGGATGCTTAAACAGGTTGCTTACTCCGGCGTTTATCGTGTCTGTATCCAGATGCTTTCTCTCGGTTTCGAAGGCCATGGCGCTGTTAAATTCAGCAATAATTGCTGCATCTGCGATGGTCGCCTTGCGAATCTGAATCGTATCATTCATGTATTACTCCTCCATTGATCATATTCTAATTTTTCAGGGAACCGGCTGACCGTTGCGGGCTTCCAGCAGGCTGTACCAGTCTTCCCGGCTGTACGGAATTTTCAATGCCTGGAGAGAAGCCTTGATCCGGTTTGAATTTGTCGTACCGATGATCGGGAATATCCCGGCCGGATGTTTTAGCAGCCAGGTCAGCATGATAATCCAGTTTTCCGTGTCGTATTTCTTGGCCTGACGGTCAAATTCGGCTTTGATCCGGGCTTCATCTTCCGGGGAAAATGTGTTACCCCATGCCGGATATACAACCCCGCCCAGTGGGCACCAGGCTTGAGGGGAAATATGTTCCTGCTGGCATTGGTCAAGCGTACCATCCAGAAGAGCGTTAATGTTATGAACATTGATTTCCACCTGGTTGGTAATTAACGGCATCGGGCAGGCACTCTGCAGCAATGTCAGTTGTGAAGGTTTGAAGTTACTGACACCGAAATAACGGACTTTACCGGCATCCTGAAGTGTCTGAAAGGCATCGGCAACTTCTTCCGCCTGGAAAAGATAATCCGGCCGGTGCAGCAGGAGGATATCCAGGGTATCGATTTGCAGACGCGTTAAAATGCCGTCAACACTTTTCAGGATGTATTCTTTTGAAAAATCGTAGCGGGCGGGTACTCCTGAAATTGGATTATCTTTTCCCCGGATACCGCATTTGCTGGTAATGATGATATTTTCCCGCATTCCGGGGATATCTCTGAGAACTTCCGCGAACAGTTTCTCACACTCACCTCCGCCGTAAATATCGGCATGATCAAAATGCGTAAAACCGGATTCATAGGCGGCTCGCACGGCCAGCTTGCCCTTTTGACGGCTTTCCGGTGATCCGTCACCGACAATCCGCATGCAACCGTACACAAGACGGGATGATTTTAGTGAACTGGATCCAATTATCTGTTGTTCCACAAAATGCTCCTTTTTTAAAGCTGTTTCCAGAATATATTAAACTGTTTGTGGAAAAATAATAAAAAAATCCCGGCTAATCTCTTTTCCTTGCCCTTTATTGGAAACTTTGATAGTTTCAACGGCGTTATTTTATGTGTTTGAATAATTTATTTTGAAATAATAAAGAATGCTGAATCTCCTTATCCTCCTGTTTCTCTTTCTCGTTTTACTGACGATCTGGTTGAACATCCGGCATCACGATGTAAAATGGAAAGAGCACCGCATCTCCATTGATGATTTCCGTTTTCCGAAAGGTTTTCTCTGGGGAGCAGCCACGTCCGCTCACCAGGTGGAAGGGGACTGCCGTAATAATGACTGGAGCCGGTGGGAAAAATCCTTTGATTCCGAAGCCCGCCCCAGAATAAAAAACAGTGATACAGCCGGAATGGCTGCCGATCATTGGAATCGTTATAAGGAAGACCTGCGACTCCTGAGGGAACTTGGCTGCAACTCCTACCGGTTTTCTGTGGAATGGAGTAAGCTGATGCCCCGACCGGGAGTCTGGGAACAGTCCGCCGCCGATCACTATATCGAAACCTGTATGACCATGCGGGATACGGGCATAGAACCCAATCTGACGCTCCATCATTTTACATTGCCACAATGGCTGGCGGAACGGGGTGGTTTTGAACATCCCGATTCTGTCCGCTATTTTGCGGATTTCACGGAAAAAACAGCCGAAACCCTTGGACCCTATGTGGATTTATGGGCAACCTTTAATGAGCCGGTTGTGTATGCCCTTATGGGCTGGGTTCGGGGAGTCTGGCCGCCCGGAAAAAGGGATCCGAATCTTGCAGCGAGAGTACTGGCGAATTTGCTGAAAGCCCATCAGCGGGCTTACCGGATTCTCCATAAAACGGTCCGAACGGATGCCGATGGTGACGGTGTTCCCTGCAAGGTCGGTATTGTGAAAAATATCAGTATTTTCGATCCGGCCCGCAAGTGGTGGCTACCGGACTGGTTAACGACACTGACGTTGGATCGTCTGTATAATCATGCGCTGCTGGATGCCTTCAGAACAGAGCAATTTCGGTTCAATCTTTTCAATACGGTTCGTTTTCGCAAAGATTTACCCGGACTCGCCGATACGCTTGACTGGATTGGCGTTAACTATTATACCCAGTATTTAACCCGATTCGACCTTAAATCGGAGCTGAAAATCCGGCTTGAACCGAAGAAAAAGCTGCCGCGGACCGATATGGATTGGGCCGTCTATCCAGCTGGACTTTATCGGGCGTTGAAAATAGTTCGGGTCTTTGGTGTGCCTATTTATATTACCGAGAACGGAATTGCAACTCAGGACGATCAATTGCGTAAACGTTTTATTCTGCAGCATATTGAAGCGGTGCATGAGGCCATTTTGGATAAAATTGATGTCCGTGGCTATTACTACTGGTCACTGATGGATAACTTTGAATGGGCGGAAGGCTTCGAAAAGCGTTTTGGTTTGTATTATGTGGATTATCAGACCCAAGAGCGAACGCTGAAGAACGGCGCACAAATCTATGGGGATATTATTAAAAACAGTCAGACGATTGATGAATAAAAAATTGAGGTGAAAAGATGCATGGGAGAATGATGACCGTGTTAACGGTTTGTCTGGTTTTTGGAATGACGGCAATCCATGCTGTTGAAAAAAGGGCGTTGACATTTGATGATCTGATTGCATGTAAACGCTTAAAGGATCCGCGGATATCTCCGAACGGTAAACGGATTGCCTTTACGGCCCAGATCATGAATGAGGCGGAAAACAACAGCCATACCGATATTTATCTGATTGGTACGGATGGAAAAGGCCTGCGCCGCTTCAGCGACGGTGAGAAATCGGCGTCATCACCGCGCTGGTCGCCGGATGGTCGCCTGGCCTTTCTGTCGGGCGGACAAATCTGGCTTCAGAGCATTACAGATGAGAAACCAACCCAATTGACCAGCCATTATACCGGCGTGGATGAATTTATCTGGTCACCCGATGGGCGGCAAATCGCTTTTACATCCAGAGTTTACCCCGAACTTGGCGATGATCAGGCGGCTATGGAGAAAAAAGATAAGGATATTGAGAACAGCCAGGTGAAAGCCCGTGTTTATGAGGACCTGCTCTATCGTCATTGGGATACCTGGTGGGACCACAAGCGCTCACATCTGTTTATCCTGGATGTAGCAAGTGGTGATTTCAGAGACCTGACTCCCGGTAATTATGATGTTCCGCCGATTGCTCTGTCCGGTGGCTTTGCTTTTTCACCGGATTCCAGGTACCTGGTTTTTACCAGCAATCACAGTAAAATGGTTGCCGCCAGCACCGACAATGATGTCTGGCGGGTTCCGGTGATTGGAGGTGACCTGGAACTGATGTCAACTTCATGTAAGGACCGGGATTTTTCCGGTAATGAGAGCGACCCGCAATTTTCACCCGATGGCAGATATTTGTCCTTTCTGTCAATGAAACGGGCCGGCTTTGAATCGGATAAACCGGACCTTTTCATTCTGGATATGAAGAGAGGAAAATTCAAAAATCTGACAGAGGATAAGGATATAAGAATCGAAAGTTATGCCTGGCTGCCGGACAGTAAATCGCTTTTACTGAGAATTGATGAGCAGGCCCGCCTGAAAATCAAGCGTCTGGATTTGAAAAAGGGGCGTCTGACAGAGCTTGTTTCCCCTGGGAACAATCGCTATCTCAGTGTCAGTCCCGACGGAAAAACCTTTGCCTATCTGCATGAGCGTACAACCCGTCCCTTTGAACTGTACGTTGGCTCAACCCGGGACGGAAGTTCCCGACAATTGACTCACTTTAACGATCAATTACTTGCCAATGTTGAGATGAATGACATTGAGGATTTCTGGTTTAACGGAGCAAAGGGCGACAAGGTGCATGGATTCATTGTCAAACCGCCCTTTTTCGATGAATCTAAAAAATATCCGGCGGTATTCTTTGTCCACGGAGGTCCCCAGGGCGCCTGGCAGGATGAATGGCATTACCGCTGGAATATCCAGATGTGGGCTGCTCAGGGATATGTCATGGTGATGATCAATCCACGGGGCAGCACGGGCTACGGACAAAAATTTACGGACGAGATATCAAAAGACTGGGGCGGGAAGGCATTTCAGGATATCGTGGCCGGACAGTCCTATGTCCTGGATTCATTTTCCTTTATTGATTCCCAACGAATTGCCGCTGCCGGAGCATCCTTCGGCGGATACATGATGAACTGGATTGAAGGTCACATGGATGCTTTCAGAGTCCCCTTTAAAACCCTGGTTAATCACGACGGTACATTTAACCTTTATACAAATTTTCTGACCACCGAAGAACTCTGGTTTCCCGAATGGGAGTTTAACGGACCCTATTGGGAGGATGAAGAGTACTATAAAAAATGGTCACCCCATAATTATGTCAATAATTTTAAGACACCGATGCTGATTATTCACGGAGAGCATGATTACCGCCTGGCTTACACCGAGGGGCTGATGCCTTTTACGGCTTTGCGGCGAAAGGGAATCCCGGCCAAGCTGGTGATTTTTCCCGACGAAACCCACTTTGTGACCAAACCGCAAAACAGTCGCTTCTGGCATGAAACGATATTTGACTGGTTGGATTCCTATCTGAAGTGATTGGGCAGGGAGAAGGCACTTTTAATTCACAGAGAATTTGTCTAATTTACCGCGTATTTATTTGACCAGATATGGTTGCTAAGGGTGAATGACGTAAAATAAACAGCTGGAAACTGATTTAATGGTAAAAATTATCAATCGCAGTAACATCCTGACGGAGAAGGTTAATCCGAAAAGCAATCGGATTGACACAATGTCCACCCGTGAAATTGTGGAGTTGATCAATTCGGAAGACGCCACGGTCCACAAAGCCGTAGCTAAGGCAATTCCCGAAATTACCAGGGCAATCGATATTGTTGTGAAGGCTTTCAGGAATGGCGGACGCCTGCGCTATATCGGGGCCGGGACCAGCGGACGGCTGGGAGTGTTGGATGCAAGTGAAATACCACCGACCTTTTCGGTGTCGGCGGATTTGGTACAGGGATTGATTGCCGGCGGTTGGCTGGCTTTAAGAGAGGCGATTGAGGGAGCCGAGGATTACGAGGAGAATGGAAAAAGAGATTGCAAGTCCATCGGACTAACTTCGAAAGATGTGCTGATGGGTATCGCCACCGGCGGGACGACGCCCTATGTCCACGGAGGTCTGAAATATGCCAAATCTCTCGGTTGTAAAACGATCTTTTTTACATGTACGCCCCGGCAGGGACTTGGCATCGACGAAGCCGTTGATGTGTTCATTGAGGTGTTAGTGGGGCCGGAGCTGATCACCGGATCGACGCGAATGAAAGCGGGGACAGCGACCAAGATGGTTCTGAATATGATTACGACTACAGCTATGATCAAGATGGGTAAAGTTTTTGGCAATTATATGATTGATCATCAGGCTATCAATTCAAAACTGGTGGATCGCGGAACCCGAATTATTTCAATCCTGACCGGTCTATCCTATGATGAGGCCTATCAGGCATTACTGGCGGCAGATAAGCATGTCAAAGAGGCGGTTGTGATGGTAAAAATGAATGTATCGCTGGAACAGGCCCGGAAACTAATTGCCGAACATGACGGATTTATTCGATTTGCTTTTGAGCAATCCCAATAGCAATTAATATAACTAGTTCCTCTCAGATGTCTTCAGTTTGGGATCTCCATCGAAAGAACAGGCTAAAAGTAATCGGGGTTATGTCCGGAACATCGATGGACGGTCTGGATGTTTGTCTGGCTGATATTCAGCGGAGAGATGAAAATCTCGACGTGCGTGTCGAAGCATTTTCCGAATACGCTTACTCTGCGGAATGGCGCGGAAAACTGCAAACCCTTTCCCGTGGAGATACGGAAACGGTTTGCCGGATGAATTATGAAATTGCCGGAACTTATGTTGATTTTATCAAAGAGTTTTTAGATGAACACGGATTATCCGTAAGAGATATTGATGTGATTGGATCTCACGGTCAGACGGTCTGGCATGAACATCGGCATTCCACGCTGCAACTGGGTGAGGCTGCGGTTTTGGCAGAAAATTTCGGCATTCCCGTTGTTTCCAATTTCAGAGGCCGGGATATTGCCGCCGGCGGCTGCGGTGCGCCTCTGGTTCCGTTCCTGGATTATATTCTGTTTAAAGAAATGCAAAAAACTCTGTTGGTGTTAAATATCGGTGGAATTGCCAATTTTACAATCCTTCCCGGGAATGCTGATTCAGTCAATGATGTCTATGCGCTCGACACGGGCCCGGGGAATTCGCTGATGGATTTGCTGGCGATGATGATTGGCGATGGGCAGAGAACCTGTGACCGGGATGGTCTGATTGCCAAATCCGGAAAGATTCGCCGGGATATTTTGACTCATTTAATGGGCCATCCATACATTTCGTCGGCGATGCCTAAATCAACGGGGCGAGAGGTATTCGGCAAAGAGATGCTTAATGATATCATCAGGGAATTTAGCCTGTGTCAAAAGGACTATCCCGATTTGATGGCAACTCTGGCGCGTTACACTGCCGAGGCGATTTACTCAAATTATCAGCAGTTTTTTGCAAATATGCATCGGATCGACGAAATTATCGTCAGTGGAGGTGGTGCCCACAATCCGGTGGTCATGAATCATCTCCGGGAGCTTTTTGACGGGATACCGATTCGGAGAATCGATGAGTACGGTATTCCCGGTGATGCCAAAGAGGCGTTGGCCTTTGCCGTGTTGGCTGCCGCAGCGATCTGGCGGATTCCGGCGAATGTCCCCAATGTAACGGGCGCCCGTCGGTCTGTAGTTTTGGGAAGCATAACATAAGGAGAAAAGATGAATCCGTATATTTTCAGAGAGTATGATATTCGGGGCGTTGTTGAAAAGGATTTCCCCGAAGAAGTGGTTATAAATTTAGGGAAAGCATTTGGCACTTACGTTCGTGAAAAAGGGGGTAAAACCCTGTCCCTGAGCGGTGATGTGCGCATCTCGACGCCCATGCTGAAAAAAGCCTTCGCCAAAGGGCTTATGGCTGCCGGTGTGGATGTTATCGATGTTGGTATCGTCCCAACGCCGGTAAATTATTACAGCATGTTTATTCTTGATGTGGATGGAGCCGTTCAGATAACCGGCAGTCATAATCCTTCCGACATGAACGGAATAAAACTTTCCTTTGACAAAAAAGCCGTTTACGGTAAAGACATCCAGTACCTGAAGTCAATAATTGAAAAGGATGCCTATGCAACCGGTTCGGGAAATTTCACCGAAAAGGAAATTCTCGAAGACTACAAGCAGATGGTGATTTCAAAGATCAAGCTCGATCGACCGGTCAAACTGGTCATGGATTGTGGCAATGCGACGGCCGGTTTGGTTGCTCCGGATATCTATAAAGCTATCGGCTGTGATGTCACGGAACTCTACAGTGAGGTTGATGGGACGTTTCCCAACCATCATCCTGATCCCACGGTCAAGAAAAACCTAACCGATTTGATCGCCGAAGTAAAAAAAGGTGACTACGATTTCGGAATTGCTTTTGACGGTGATGCCGACCGTGTGGGTATCGTTGATGATCGGGGAGAAATCATTTTTGCCGATTACATCATGATCCTGATGCTTGATGAGATTTTTGAAAAATATCCCGGGACAGGAGTGGTGTTCGATGTAAAGTGTTCCCAGGCGCTGGAAGAAAGAATCGTTGAAAAAGGCGGAAAACCGATTATGTGGAAGACGGGGCACTCCCTGATCAAGCAGAAGATGAAAGACGAAGGGCTGCCTTTTTCCGGCGAAATGAGCGGCCATATTTTTATCAAGGACGAGTATTTCGGTTATGACGATGCCATCTACGTGGGAACCCGCTTTGCCCGCATGGTGTCCCGATCGAAGGAATCGTTGTCGGCGCGTATGGCACGGCTGCCGAAGTATTTTTCCACTCCCGAAATGCGCCTGAATTGCGAAAACGATCAGGTTAAATTTGAAATTGCCGAGAAGGCCGCCGAATATTTCAAAGATAATTACCAATGCATCGATGTGGACGGTGTCAGGATAAAATTCGGTGATGGTTGGGGATTGGTCCGGAAATCAAACACTCAACCGGTGATCGTAACACGTTTTGAGGCAAAAACGGAAGCCCGTCTCAATGATATAAAAAATCTGGTTCTCTCAAAATTACAGGAGTTCGGAAAACTGGAGATTGATTAGTCCCTTATGAAGCAAAATCTGGTAAAACTCGCTGCAGATTATCGTCGGGATGTCGATAAGTATTTGCGTGAATTGAAGATTTCGGAAAAAGAGATGAATCTGCATGAACCGATGATGTACAGCGCAACAGCGCCGGGCAAACGGATTCGGCCTTTACTGACGCTGTTTACCGGAACCGGTCTGGGGGCGGATCGAAAAGCCCTATTACCGATTGCAGTGTCTGTGGAGCTGCTGCATACTTTTACCCTGGTCCACGATGATATTATGGATAATGATACGCAGCGTCGCGGTTTGCCCACAGTCCATGTGAAGTGGGACCAAAATACAGCAATTCTTGCCGGCGACGGGCTGATGGCGCTGGCATTTCGGGTATTAATGGAAAGCCGGGCGGCAAGAATCCGGCAGATGGGATACGAATTCAGTCAGGCAATGCTTGAAATCTGCGAAGGGCAGGTATTGGATATGGGATTCGAATCCAGAATGGATGTCAACAGAGAAGCCTATCTGGAAATGGTGGGAAAGAAAACCGGACGATTGCTGGGACTTTCCTGTCAGTTGGGTGGTTTGGCCGCCGATGCGGACGAAAAGATTATCCATAATCTGAACGCCTTCGGGATTGAACTTGGTCAGATTTTTCAAATTCAGGACGATCTTCTGGAAATCACATCGGATGTTTCAAGTATGGGTAAAAGTCTCGACAGCGATATCGTTTCCGGTAAAAAGACCTTTCCGCTGATCCTAAGGTTCGAACAACTATCCGATGTGGAAAAAACATCTTTTCTGACATTTATGAAAGAGAATGTCAATAACCGTTCGGCAATTATTGATGATCTTACCCGGAGCGGTGTTATTGATGAAACCGCCGCAACGATCGGGGGATTGAATAAAATTGCTCTGGATCGTTTAAGCGACTTTCCGGAAAAATTAGCTGAGCACTTGAAATTTCTGGTATTGATGATAGCGAAAAGGCAGCACTGATGCAAAGTCGGGAAATTCAGATATTAAACAAGCACGGTCTGCATACGCGGCCGGCAACAGCCTTTGTCACCGAGGCTTCAAAGTACAAATCGGAAATCATGCTTGAGTATAACGGTGTCAAAGTTAATGCGAAAAGTATTCTGGGACTGCTTGTGCTGGCGGTGGAACCGGGCTCGAAACTGATGCTGATAACCGATGGCCCGGATGAGGAGGAGGCCCTGGAAGCGCTGCATAAGCTTGTAAAGAATAAATTTAACCTGGAATGACTGTGAAGAAAAAAAAGGGAATACAGATATCGCGAGGTGTTGTTCACGGGCCGGTTTTCTATTTCGAAAAAGGTCAGTTGTCAATTCCCCGGCATCGTATTAAAGAAGCAGAGTTTGATGCTGAAGTAGATCGTTTTCTGGAGGCGGTCCGGATATCGAAAGAAGAATTGACTCAGGTCAGAGACCTGGTTCTGGATCATCTTGATGAAGATCATGCCCGCATTATCGATGCTCAGATGCTGGCCGTTCAGGATGAGGAGATGGTCAAAAGCGTCAAAGATATGGTGATCAGGGAAAAGAAAAACGCCAGCTGGGCTTACTTTGATGTTATGGATAGGTATGAATCAATGTTGTTGCAGACCCTTAGTGATTTTTTTCAGGACAGGACTGTCGATCTTCATGATATTAAAAAGCGGGTCTTATATCATTTGCAGGGTGATAAAAGCTCCGATATTCCGAAAATAACGAAGCCGTCGATCATTGTAACGGAAAAAATATCGCCCGGCGGTTTAATCAATATTAAACATAATATGGTCCTGGGATTAATCACTAAAGAGGGGGGCTATAATTCACATGCCGGGATTTTGGCGCGCGCATTCCGGATACCCTATCTGTCTGATGTAATTGACATTGAAGAACTGAACAATTGCTCCGAAATTATTCTCGATGCTGATAATGAGGAGATTCTGATCGATATTGATTCCGATGATGTCCATCGTTATACCAAACGGATTAGGAATTTTCAGAAGCAGCGGATACAAATCATAACCGATAAAGTTGCCAGCGCGACCAAAAATGGTGAGCCTTTTCACATTTATCTGAATGCCGGTTTTGTCGATGAAGTCAAACCGCTGAATCCGGAACTTATTCAGGGAATCGGGCTCTTCCGGACGGAGTATCTGTGTATTGCAGAGAATAAAATTCCCGATGAAGAGACTCAGTTTCAGGCATATAAATCGGTTTTACAAAGTATGGGTAATTTACCGGTTATATTCCGGGTGTTCGATTTTGGTCGGGACAAGCTGCTGGCATTGTTAGATATGGAGATAATCCAGGAAGATCATGTTTTCGATGAATGGGGTGGCATCGGATTTTTGCTTGAGAATCCGGATATACTGAAAACTCAGCTCCGTGCGCTTTTGCGGGCAAGTGTTTACGGGAATGCCAAGATAATGCTGCCGCTGGTGATGTTTACGGAGGAGCTTCGCCAAACCAACAAAATGCTTGATAACATTAGAAAAGAACTGTCCCGGGAATCCATTCCATTCAGTCAAACAATCGAATTAGGTGCAATGATTGAGACCAGCAGTGTACTGGACGAACTGGATAGTTTGAGCAATTTGGTGGATTTTTTTAGTATCGGAACAAACGATTTAGCGCTTTATCTGATTGGTTCCGGTCGCGCAGTTGATCTCACAAAGAATTATTACCATCCCAAGATCTTCCATGCCATAAAAAAAGTTATACAGGTGGGACAAAGGGTCGGGGTTCCGGTAAATGTTTGCGGTGAGATGGCTTCTGATCCTTATGCCTTAATCGGGTTGACGGCTATCGGAATTCGCTCGGTCAGTGTCGGTACCAGCGCTCTTGAGTCGGTTTCAAAGCATGTTGCCTCAATGGATACCACTCAAATTGAAAAATTGGCTGACCCGATTCTGAAAGCCGACAGCCCTGCTTCCATTTATTCGATTCTGACCCAATATCAACAGAAGGATATCACTTAACATAAGATAATCCTTGTGAATGGGTGAAACCCCCGATATATTTAAACAATGATCAAAGTCGAACTGGATAAAATAATTTTTTACCCTCCCAGCAAAGGGTATGCGGTCATTCTGAAGGAACTTGGCGGAATCCGGCAGTTGCCGATTATTGTAGGTGTGTTTGAGGCTCAGTCAATTGCACTGGCAATTGAACAGGTCAAAATGCCGCGACCCATGACCCATGATTTGTTTGTCCGGATATTGACCCGGATGGGGCTCGATATTCAGGAGGTGGAAATCAACGATCTGATCGAGGGAACTTTTTATGCCCAGATCATATTGAAAAACAAATCTGATAACTCTATCGCCAAGATTGACAGCCGTCCCAGCGATGCCATCGCCCTGGCGCTACGCATGGATGCGGATATTCTGGTCACTGAAGCGGTGATGGATGAGGCCGGTCAGTATCTGAAAATAACGGATATGGGACAGCAAAAATCTCTCGATGAAGATCCGTTCAAAGATGAACTAATGGATCGTCTCGTTGAATTGAAAACGAAGTTGCAAATTGCCATCGATGAAGAAAATTACGAGCTAGCCGCCAAACTCCGGGACCAGATTATATCTCTGGAAAAAGATATGAAAAATAATTAATCCTTTTCCATGAAGACCAGAGCCTTGTAGGCTTTTTTTGAAGCCTGCTGTTCGGCAAGACGCTTGGTCGCTCCCTTTCCTATACCCCGTTTTTCGTTATTAATATAGACAGCGATAATGTACTGAGGAGCATGATCTGGGCCTTCGACCTTTTCGATGCGAAATTCCGGCATTTCAATTCCGTTTTTCTGACAGTACTCCAGCAGCTGTCCCTTGTAGTTGTATTGTGATAAAGCGGCTGTTTGAATTTTACCGGAAATGATAAAACGCTGAACCAAAGAGTTTGCGGCAGAGAGTCCTCCGTCAAGATAAATTGCTCCGATTAATGCCTCAAGAGTGCAGGACAGCAGATTTCTTTGGGTTGAAACCTGGTCCAGATTAATACTCTTATCGATATTCAGGAAGTCATTCAGCTTTAAAGTCAATGCAACGCTGTGTAATGTATCGGCATTGACCAGCATGGAGCGTGTCTTTGTTAATAGTCCTTCCGATTGATCGGGGAAATGCTTGTACAGATATTCGGAAACGACAAGGTTCAGAACCGAATCACCCAAAAATTCCAGCCGTTCATAGGAATCGGTTTGAGTATCTGCCGCGGAACGGTGAGTCAATGCGATATCCAGAAGGCGCCGATTTTTAAAACGGTAACCGACAAGTTTTTCAAGTGCCGAGGGGAATTTCTGGGAAAATATGTTGAAAGGCAGACGCAAAATTATCAAGACTCGAATTTTTTCGCAGCAAGTACGGCATTGTGGCCGCCGAAACCAAAATTGTTGCTCAGACCATTGGTAATTTTTCTTTCAACCGCCCGGTTTGGGGTATAATTCAGGTCACAATCCGGATCCGGTTCTTCGTAATTAATCGTTGGCGGGATGATTTGATGTTTCAGTGTCAGGCATAGCGCGATAAACTCAATCGCTCCGGTGGCACCGAGCAGATGTCCTGTCATGGATTTGGTGGAACTGATATTCAGATTATATGCCTGTTTCCCAAACACCGATTTAATGGCGATGGTTTCGGTCTTATCGTTAAGACTGGTCGAAGTGCCGTGCGCATTGATATAAGCAAAGTCTTCTAAATTTGTTGCTGACATTTTTATGGCGGACTGCATTGCCAGGGCCTGTCCTTTACCTTCCGGATGAGGGGCGGTAATGTGATAGGCATCCCCCGAGAAACCGTATCCCGTGATCTCAGCGTAAACAGGCGCAGATCGTCGGACGGCATGTTCGAGCTCTTCAAGGACGACAATGCCAGATCCTTCACCGATAACGAAACCGTCGCGGTTCAACTCAAACGGCCGGCTGGCTTTTGGCGGATCGTCGTTGCGGCGGGATAAGGCTTTCATGTTGGTGAATCCCGCCAGTGATAGGGGTGAAATACTGGCTTCCGCACCGCCTGTTATGACAATGTCGGCGTCTCCGCCCAGGATGTGCCGCATGGCAATCCCGATTGTATGGGAAGATGTGGCGCATGCGGAGGTTACGGAATAATTCGGCCCCATGTATCCATGATTAATGGCAATATGTCCGGGAATAATGTCCGGAATCATCTTGGGAATAAACAGAGGGCTGATAAAACGGTGACTTTTATTGATTAAAACGGAATGCTGGGCTTCCAGAGTCTGAATCCCGCCGATTCCGGAACCAACGATAACTCCGACCCTCTCCGGATTGACTGCACTTTCGGTTAATCCGGCATCCTGGATTGCCTGCTCTGCGGCGGCAATTCCGTAATGGGTGACCGGATCCATGCGCTTGGATTCTTTTAATTCGATCCACCGGGTTGGATCGAAGTTTTTTACTTCAGCGCCGATTTTCACCGGGAGCTCATCCACCGGAAAGGCCCGGATGATGTCTACACCGCTTACTCCGTTTAGTAAATTTGACCAAAATGTGGGAACGTCATTTCCGATGGGTGAAATGACGCCCACACCGGTCACAACTACTCTTCTATTCATGAAAATATTGGTTTAGAGATTGTCGAGATACTTGACAACGTCACCGACTGTCTTCAGCTTCTCGGCTTCTTCATCAGGAATTTCGATATCAAATTCCTCTTCCATTTTCATAATGAGTTCAACAGTATCCAAACTATCGGCACCCAGATCATCAATAAAGGATGCTTCGGGGGTAATTTTGGATTTTTCTGCACCGAGTTTATCGGCGACGATTTCCTGGACTTTTTCAAAATTGCTCATTCTATCCTCCTTACTAGGTTTACATGACCATGCCGCCATCTACATGTATGACCTGACCGGTTACGTAGTCGGCCATAGGCGACGCCAGAAAAAGTGCCATATTGGCAACATCTTTTGGATTACCCGCCCTTTTTAACGGGGTAATTGATAAAAACGCCTCTTTGGCTGCATCACTGAGCACCTGTGTCATTTCCGTCTCAATGAATCCCGGCGCAATCACATTGACTGTGATATTCCGGCCGGCCAGTTCTTTGGCAATGGACTTTGAAAAGCCGATGACTCCGGCTTTGCTGGCAGAGTAATTACTCTGACCCACATTGCCAATGACTCCGACAACGGAACTGATATTGATAATTTTCCCGGATTTTTGCCTCATCATATATTTGCTGGCGGTTTTACATACCAGAAAAACACCTGTCAGATTGGTGTTGATGACGCTGTTCCACTGCTCGGATTTCATCCGCATCAACAGAGTATCGCGGGTAATTCCGGCATTATTAATCACAATATCTATTTTTGCATATTTGTCAATAATTTGATCAAATGTTTTCTGAACCTGCTCCTCGTCCATAACATTGCAGGGAAGGGCCAGATATGGGTAGTTTTTACTTATAAAGGTCTGTTCCGCATCAGAAAGCGATTCGGTATTATAATCCGAGAGAATCACCGTGGCGCCGTTTTCGGCAAACCTTTCGGCGATAACCCGGCCAATTCCCCGACCGGAGCCGGTGACGAGCACAACTTTATCTTTAAAATTTAAATTCATTCGATATTCTCCAAATCTTCAACATTTGAAATACCGCTGATCCTGACCTTGCTATTGATGCGTTTGATAATTCCCTGGAGAACCTTTCCCGGTCCGATCTCGACAAAATTTTCTGCGCCGTCTTTGATCATATTTTCAATGGTGTCGACCCATAAAACCGGCGATGTCAACTGTCGGTAAAGACGGTCACGGATTTTCTCTATATCGGTTGTGGCAGTTCCGGTAACATTGGAATAGATTGGGAATGCGGGTTTGTCGAATGTCGCCCGGTCGAGCGCTTTTTTCAACTCTTCACCGGCACTTTGCATCAGACTGGAATGGAAAGCACCGCCAACCGAGAGTTCAATGACCCGCTTGGCGCCCGCTTCCTTGAGGGCCAGCATTGTGGACTGGACCGTATGAACATCGCCGCTGATCACAATCTGATTCGGGGAGTTATAATTGGCGATATTGCACACTCCTCCGATGACACTTTTATCGAGAACCGCTTGTACGGTATCATAATCAAGGCCAACAATAGCTGCCATTGTTCCGGAATTATTCTCAGTGGCAATCTGCATCTGTTCCGAGCGAATTTTGACCAATTTCAAACCCTGTTCAAAATCAACGACACCGGCGGCTGTCAGTGCAGAATATTCTCCGAGACTATGCCCGGCCACCATATCCGGCAATTTGCCCTGCTTTTTCAGCTCTTCGAATAATATCATGGAATGAATGTAGATTGCCGGTTGGGTTACCCTGGTCTGGGTCAGTTCTACCAGAGGACCGTAGAAGGAAAGATCTTTAATCGGAAAATCGAACAATTCGGCGGCTCTGTCGTAATATTGACGGGCGATGTCTCTGGAATTGTATAAATCGAGCCCCATACCGACAAATTGAGACGCCTGCCCCGGAAAAACAAATGCGGTTTTCATGATATTATAGACTCCATCGAATCAACATACTGCCCCAGGTAAAACCGCCGCCAAAGGCAGATATAAGAAGTAAATCCCCTTTTTTCAGGCGGCCTTCATCGTATCCATCAACAATTCCCAGCGGAATGGTTGCGGCAGTTGTATTCGCGTATTTATCGATGTTAATCATAACCTGTGAATCCTCAAGTTTCAGGCGATTGACACAGGCATCGATAATTCGTTTGTTTGCCTGATGTGGAACAAACAGTCCCACATCCGATCCTTTAAGCGAATTTCGTTTAAGCAGTTCTGTTGAAATCTCGGCCATTTTGCTGACGGCAAACTTAAAGACCGGTTTACCTTCCTGGTAAATGTAATGCATTTTCTTATCGACAGTTTCATGAGTTGCCGGATTGCGGCTGCCGCCGGCAGCCATGTACAATAAATCTTTGCCTTTGCCATCCATTTTTACCAGATAATCAATGACGCCGTATTCCTCATTTTCTGATGGCTCGACCAGAACAACACTGGCAGCATCCCCAAACAGAACACAGGTGTCGCGGTTGGTATAATCCGTAATCGTGCTCATTGTATCGGAGCCCACAACCAGCACTTTTTTATACCGACCGCTTTCCACAAGCTGGGTTGCCACAACCATCGCATAAATGAAGCCGGAACAGGCTGCTGACAGATCAAACCCCCAGGCATTTGTGGCGCCGATGCCGTCCTGGATCAATGCGGCCGTTGAGGGGAAAAACATGTCGGGAGTGATGGTAGCAACAACAATAACATCGATTTCTTCGGGATTGGTACCAAAGCGTTTCTGCATATCCTTAAATGCGGCAATTGCCATATCCGAAGTAGCTTCGCCTTCAGCGGCAATATGCCGTTCAAAAATGCCGGTCCGGGTCCGAATCCATTTGTCGGTTGTATCAACCATTTTTTCCAGATCGAAGTTGTTTAAAATTTTTTCCGGAGTATATTTTCCGATTGCGGTAATTGTTGCCTTGTTTTTTTTCATATACACTTCCAATTTGCAAAATATATTATTTTACCGGCAAATCTGGTAGAGAAATAATTATTAATGTACAAATAGAACTCATTGCCATTGCCTAACTGACAGTAAAGTCAAACAATTAAGCCGGGCAAACTTTATTTTTCTTTTGCTGAAATAACCGGACGGCCTCTATAGTAGCCACAATTCGGACAGGCTCGGTGAGGCAATTTGGGTTCGTGACACTGTGGACATTCTGTAACAGTCAAAGCACTTAATTTCTGATGAGTGCGTCGTTTATCTCTCCGTGATTTTGATATTTTTCGTTTTGGTAAAGCCAAGGTTTACTCCTCTTCAATGTTGGTTAGTAGGTTTTTCAAGGGTGTCCACCGTTCATCCTTTTCTGATGTTTGGCAGGTGCATAAGCCATTATTCAGATCTGCACCACATTTCGGACAGATACCCTTGCATGTTTCTGAACATAGGTTTTTCATCGGTAATTCTGTCAATAAAGCATCATGGGCAAAAGGTGACAGATCGACCTCATTTGTGTGCATACCTATGGGTATTATATTCTCATCGGATGTATCCCGTCCTGACCCCCGGGGATTTAAAATTGTCTGGAAGGAGGTATCAAGACTGCGTTGAAAGGTCTTCAGACATCGGTCACACTGCAGGTCAACTTCGGTTTTCAGCTGAGCTTTGATGGTGATCTGGTATGGGCTTTTATAAATGTTTAGAGTGGCCAGTATCGGCTTGATGAAAATTTTATCGCTGATCGCCAGGTCACTTTTTGTCAAGGTCATTTCTATAGTCTGAGAACCTTCTTTTAATGAATTAATTCGTAATTTCATAACAATTAGCAAATTTATCGTATGAGATATCCAGAATCAAGTTATTTCACTACAGAAAAATATAGCGCCCACAATAAGGGGCGCTATTTATAACTATTTTTTTGGAAGGTTGTTTATTCGGACGACTCTTTGTCGGAGGAATCTTTTGTGTCAGTGTTCTCGGTTTCGGTGGGTTCGCTGTCATTCTGGGGCTCGTCGTCTTTTTCCTCTTCCAGCTCGTCTTCGTCTTTGCGCTCTATCAGGTTTTCATCATCTTTTTTCTTACGCAAAATGATATAGATTAATGATTGACCTACACTGAAATTAGTCAATATATAGGCCAAAGCGCTGCCGCCAATGATAAATAGTGCGATGGCGATTAAAACGGTTGTAATTACTTCGGTGGCGCTCAGATAGAGCGGGTTGCTCATACCCAGCGAAGCAGGTGTGTAGATATTAAAAACCTTGCTGATGAAGGGTGTCAGTGCAGAGTGTTCGCCAAAGATAAAGGAGGATGCGGTTTCAGTTATCCGGCTGAGTTTTCCGCCCATCAACCAGGATTGCCCGAAAACGAAATTGAAAAAGCGATAACCGATAATGATCGCATAGGAATAGACAAAAGCGGCGAATGCTCCTAAAACGGCAACCGTCGCTTCATAGAAGACCAGTCGCCAGGGTTGAGCCCACAATGTTGAGTAACTTTGAAAGACTGTTTCCATCGTATCTTCTTCCGCTGTTCCTACAATGCTGGGCGCCAGAATGACAGAGACGATAAAAACAACGGCCGTATAAACGACGAATACAGCCACAACAAAGTAAAGCAGGTAAGGAAGGCCCAGAAACAGGATGTCCAGAACCGGCCATTTGGCGATCCAGGCGGCGATAATTGCCATTATAATAAAGAACGCCATAATTATCAGAATGGAAATCGGACCCATGATAGCGGCTGTTCCGTGTTTTTTGATGTATTTGAAACTATCGCCGGAGGAAAAGAATTCATCGCCTTTCAATTGTTTATAGGTGATGCGTGAAACAGCTGTGGAAGCCAGAAGAAAAATGAATACCCAGATCAGTAAACCAATTCCATAAATCAACCAGGCATACCATGCGATTGGCAGGTTAACATTCCAGAGACACGGAAAAAGGAAATGTGTGTTCCAGATTTCCGCGATGCTTTGACCGTTGACGATCAGGGCAAGATAACTGAAAATAAGGTAAATGATCCAACCCAGGCTCAAACCAAGAAGATGAACCCAGATTTTTTTACCGCTGAGAGCAAGTCGCGGTGTTCTGAAGATATCGCGAATGTCAAAATAAAGTGATTTCATTCATTCCTCCTGATTTATTGATCTTGTCTGACTACATCGATCCACAACTGTTCGTGTGGTAGTTTTCTTTTAAGGTTCTTTAACGCAACTTTGGCCGCTGAACGGCTATCAAAGTTGCCGGTTCGCACCCGATACCATACTTCTCCGGTCTCCTCAAAGACGGCTTTTTGAATATACAGATCGAGTTCCAATGGTGCCAGCAGTCGCACTGCCCTTTCTGCTCCGGCATAGGTTTTCCAGGCAGAAATCTGAATGGTATATTTACCGGGTATCGTCGGAATATTTTGCCCTGCCGGCCGACTGGTTTTCTTCGGTGGAGCGGCTTTGGGGGGCGTGTGCTGATAATTGGTGGATTTTGACGGTGGAACGGCTTCTGCTTCTACATAAACCGGAGCCGGCGCATTCAGGGCTTCTTCACTAAGCGGATAACCCTCTTCTTTTTTGGTTTCGGCAACTGTGGTGGTGTCCTCGATAATCCTGCATACCAGCTCTTTTTCGGCTTTCAATTTTCCGGCGGGGTTAAATATTGAGTAGGCAACTACATAATCCCCCGGTACATCGGGGACAAAAGAGATATTGAAACTTCGGCTGTTCGGTTGGAATGACAGAATATCCATGTTACTGCCTTCCGGTTTGTCGTTGAAATTCCATTCATAGGTACAGGCAAGAGTATCTTCCAGTGATTCCACTACAGGCGCCAGATAGACCGGTTTACCTACAAAACCGGGAATCGGCTCGGATTTGTCGCAGGCGATAAAAATTAGCAACACAACTGTAAAAATGAGAACCATTTTTTTCATTATAAAACTCCTTTACGGATCATTGTCATAATGTAATTTCCATCAAGGGAAAGAAAAATGCAATTTCTTTCTGAGCATTTTCATCGGAATCTGATCCGTGAACAGTATTCCGCTGGGTGCTTTTTGCATAAAGTTTACGCAAAGTATTATCCCGGGCTTTGTTGGGATCCGTTTTACCGAGAATTTTCCTGAATTCCGCAACGGCGTTTTCTTTTTTGAGGACCATTGGTATACATGGGCCTGAACTCAT
>Ga0164318_10001569_pt1 | contig 20473 bp, 18 predicted proteins | sample GuaBasSedimGuay9_FD_113734 | JGI IMG/M metagenome (GOLD analysis project Ga0164318, IMG submission 113734) | Subseafloor sediment microbial communities from Guaymas Basin, Gulf of California, Mexico - Guay9, Core 4571-4, 0-3 cm | ecosystem: Environmental > Aquatic > Marine > Hydrothermal vents... | reverse complement strand
TGGTGAGAAGCGTCGCAATGATACTCATGAATCCACGACTGACCCTGATGCCCGTTTGTATCGTAAGGGGAAAGGCAAGGAATCGCCGCACCCATAACCATGAAACCCAACCAGACATTGACTTGTTACACATAATATGGAACTGATATCCCTTTTTTTCTTGTCATTCGGCGTCGGTTTCTCCGGTGCGATGATGCCCGGACCTTTGCTGGCGGTCGGTATTGCTGAGACGCCGCATAACGGATGGGTTACTGGTCCGATAATATCCGTCGGTCACGCTGTAGCCGAGATTGGTGTGGTAGTAGTGTTGTCACTTGGCTTGGTGACCATTGCTGACAATTCTCTGGCTCCGAGTGTCATCGGGATTGTTGGAGGTGTAGCTCTGTTGTGGATGGGTGCTTCTATGGCTTATGGCATTCTCAGGGGAAGTGTTTCTTATGAAACCAATTCGTCAGTTCAAACAGCGCATCACCGATTAGCAGGGAAAGGTATCACTGCTACCCTTTCAAATCCTTACTGGTTTGTCTGGTGGGCAACAACCGGGCTGGCTTTTGTTACTAAATCATTAGAGTTTGGCGCAGTCGGACCAGTCGTGTTCTATTTCGGACATATTATGTCAGACTTTGTGTGGTACTCAGTTGTTTCTATCCTGCTGTGGAAAGGTAAAAAGTTGATTGTTGGAACGGGTCTCAAGGTTCTTATTCTCCTCTGCGCTGCCTTCCTGCTCTGGCTGGGTGTAAGTTTCATCATCGATAGCATCAACGGGTTATCTCTGTAAGAGCGAGTAAATAAACGTCGAAAGCACGGGGTGACCCACAGCGCTTTCCTGTAGGTCAGGAGCCTTTTGTTCCCGACAATCAGTAGGTAAAGCGACCTGCCGCTTGATGATACGCCCGAGCGACTATTGGACTACAACTTCCGTGTATGCCTCCTTGGAGCCAGAAGTCACTTTATTTCATCTTTTTCCCTCGCACACTTGACTCGCGGAAGAATTCTGATATTATTCTATTTAAGGTTCATGAAGAACCAATCAGTCGCCCGGCGACCCTTTTAAGGTGATCCTGAGAGATCCCAAAGGAATAAGCAACGTGATAAATTCTTTTTATCTCTTTAGTCAGCTTTGTAAGAAAGCATGGTTGTTATATTCAGGCCAGCGCCCAATCTATATTTATTATATTCGGGGAGGTTTCTTTGTCAAACAAACATGATTTGATACTTAATGAAAAGAAAGTCAGCCGTGCTCTGATGCGAATCGCCCATGAAATACTTGAGCATAACTCCGGAGCTGAATCGTTGGTTTTTATCGGTATTGTCACCCGAGGAGTTTATCTGGCGCAGCGATTAGCCGGAATTATAGAGGACATTGAAGGAATCAAGGTGCCGGTTGGTCTTATGGATATCAGCTTGTATCGCGATGACGTACACTCCAAGCTTGACCAACCAATTATTCAGCGAACAGAGATCATGTTCGATGTTGTTGATCGTAACGTGATTTTAATTGACGACGTGCTCTTCACCGGACGAACAATCCGGGCGGCTCTAAATCAAATAAACGATTTTGGTCGTCCCCGCACAATCCAGCTCGCTGTGCTGGTCGACCGCGGACACCGTGAACTTCCCATTAAAGCAGATTACGTCGGGAGTAACATTCCCACCTCTCGCACCGATCGCGTTGTGCTGGAGGTAGGGGAAAAGGAAGGTTCAACCGACCGGGTATATGTAATAAAGGGTCCCCTTGATGAGGACAATGATCCAAATTCAACAGAGGCAAAAGGGGGGAAACAATGAGCCGCCTTAGTTCCCGTCATCTGCTTGGTCTCGAGGGAACTCCCCGCAAGGACATCGAAGCTATCCTGAAAACGGCGGATACATTCAGCGAAGTGCTTGACCGAACAATCAAGAAAGTTCCCACTCTACGCGGTATCACGGTAGTTAATTTGTTCTACGAACCTTCAACAAGAACACGAATATCTTTCGAACTGGCTGAGAAACGTCTGTCAGCTGACACAGTGAGTTTCTCTTTGTCTACGTCCTCCGTGAAGAAAGGAGAATCCCTGCGGGACACGCTTCAGAATATCGAGGCGATGAAGATCGATATGGTTGTAGTGCGCCATACTTCAGCGGGCGTGCCGTATTTCCTCACTCGTTTCTCCGATGCCAACATCATCAATGCCGGTGATGGTTCACACGAACATCCAACTCAGGCTCTTCTGGATATGTACACTATCTATAAAAAGTACGGAAAGCTTGATGGCCTGCGAGTGGTGTTGATCGGAGATGTAATGCATTCTCGCGTCATACGCTCCAATATATGGGGTCTTAAAACTATGGGAGCATCGGTGGCGCTTTGCGGTCCGGCAACTTTACTGCCGTACCAGGTGGAGCAATTCGGCTGTGATGTTTATACAAATCTTGATGAAGCCCTTGATGGGGCTGACGTGGTTAATGTCATGCGCATACAGTTGGAACGCCAGCATTCGGGTCTGTTCCCATCGCAGAGAGAGTATACCAAGTTGTTTGGTATCAACAAAGACAGGCTTAAACATCTGAAAAAAAACTACACTATTATGCATCCCGGTCCCATTAATCGTGGAGTTGAAATCACCAGCGATGTTGCCGATGGCAGCCAGTCAGTCATCTTAAATCAGGTCACCAACGGACAGGCGGTGCGAATGGCGGTGCTCTATCTCCTGAGCGGTAAGGATGAGGAAGAAGGTGTATCGTGACGAGTAAAAAGTACGATCTCGTTATCAAGAACGGAAGAGTTATCGATTCCGCTCTTGGCTTTGGACGGAATGCTCATGTGTTTATCAAAGATGGCAGGATTGTCAAAGTAGAAGTTGATTCAGCGCCAATTCGGCAGGAGTTACGGACGTTGGACAGCGATCAGATCATAGACGCAACTGATAAACTAGTAGTACCGGGTCTGATTGATATTCATGTTCACCTTCGTGAACCCGGGCGCGAGGATGAAGAGACAGTCGAAAGCGGATGTCGTGCCGCCGCTGCCGGAGGGTTTACTTCAATCTGTTGTATGCCCAACACAACGCCTCAGATTGATAATCAGGGAACGGTGAAGTTTGTTCAGGATAGAGCACAGAATACCGATGCACGGGTCTTTGTTGTGGGAGCAATAACCAAGGGGCAGAAAGGGAAAGAGCTGGCAGAGATTGGCGACTTGGTGAAAATGGGCGCTGTGGCTATAAGTGACGATGGATTCTATGTCCAGAATGCCGAGATTATGCGACGAGCTTTGGAGTATGCGCGCATGTTTGACATCCCTGTTATGCAACATTCTGAGGATCGACAGTTGTGCGAAGGCGGCATGATGAATGAATCATATGAGTCTACTCGACTTGGACTGCGCGGGTCACCAGCTGTTGCGGAAGAAGTTGCGGTGTTGCGTGATATAGCCCTGTGTCGCCTAACCGAAGGACGGTTACACATTCAACATATTACCACAAGGCGGGCGGTTGATGCGGTACGGCAGGCGAAAAAAGAAGGAGTGAATGTTACCGCTGAGGCTACACCACACCACCTAATCCTTACCGACAAGGAAATAAGCAAAGAATTCAACACCAACCTGCGTGTTAATCCACCGCTGCGAATCGAGGACGACCGTGATGCTGTCATAGAAGGGTTGGTCGATGGCACCATTGACTGTATCGCCTCCGATCATGCTCCGCACTCAGCCGAAGAAAAGGATTGTGAGTTCGATCAGGCTCCTCCGGGAATGATAGGACTGGAGACATCGCTTGGACTTGTGAAAACTTTTCTGATAGATAAAGGTTATCTCAGTTGGGCTGATGTCATCCGCAAGATGACTATCAATCCAGCCCGCATTCTCAATCTTCCGGGCGGTACTTTGGAGGAGGGTTCTTTAGCCGATATAACGATTATTGATCCTGAAAAGAAGTGGACGGTGAAGGCTGATAAGTTTCTCTCTCGTTCAAACAACTCACCTTTTATCGGGCAGCAACTGACCTGTCAGGTATACAAGACGATTCTCAATGGGAAAGTGGTTTTTGAGAGATAAGTTATAGATATAAGAGGATATTAGTGCAAATACCCTATATCGATCTTAATGCCCAGTATCAATCCATCAAATCAGAGATTGATTCTGCTATTGAAGATGTCATAAATAAATCGTCGTTTATACTTGGTTCTGCAGTGTCTGAGTTCGAGACTGGCTTTGCCGGTTACTGTGCGGTCGGACATTGTGTTGGTGTGAATAATGGCACCAATGCTTTACTTCTGGCGCTTAAAGCGCTTGATATCGGACCCGGCGACGAAGTTATCACAGCCGCAAATACTTTCATAGCAACTGTAGCAGCCATTGCTCATAGCGGGGCGCGTCCTGTGTTGGTTGATGTCGATCCGCTCTTTCGCAATATCGATCCCGTACTGTTGAAAATGGCTCTGTCACAGAAGACAAAAGCAATCATTCCTGTGCATCTGTACGGCCAAACAGCCGACATGGACCCGATTCTCACCCTGGCAGAGAAGTATGATGTCGCTGTTCTCGAAGATACTGCTCAAGCTCATGGTGCCACGTACAAGAACCGCCGAGCCGGATCGCTGGGGATGATGGCAGCGTTTTCCTTTTATCCAGCCAAGAATTTAGGGGCTTTTGGGGACGCTGGCGCTATCACCACTAATAATGCCAATCTGGCCGAGAATGTTCGTATGTTGCGTGATCATGGATCGCAGCAAAAATATCACCACGATATGCTCGGTTACAACGCCCGCATGTCTGGTATTCAGGGAGCTGTGTTGTCGGTTAAGCTGAAATATCTTGATCAGTGGAACGAAGCTCGAAGAAAAATTGCCGGATGGTATAATGAAATGTTACAAAATACTCCGATTGTTCTACCCCTGAGCAATCCTGAGTACGGTCATGTGTTTCACGTTTACGTGATAGAAACCGATCAGCGTGATGCGCTGCAAAAATATCTGAGTGACCACCAGATACCGACTATAATCCACTATCCCATCCCGGTGCACCTGCAGCCAGCTTTCGGATATCTGGACTACCGAAAAGGTGATTTCCCCATCACAGAGAAATTATCCGATGAGATTCTATCTTTACCAATCTATCCGGAAATGAGGCAAGAGCAGGTTGAATTCGTCTGCGAAAAGGTCCGTGATTTCTTCAGTGGACGGTAAGTTTCATCTCAATCGGTGTCTGGAACTGATAGCGGTTCTGGTTATGCTTTCACTGGTTGTGATGCTAAGGGTTTATCATTTAGATGCTGACCCGCCGACCGGATTGTCCGCTTCCACTGATGTCTATACCGATCCAGCCCAATATACTATCTTCGCTCGCAACTATGTTCAGACAGGCGACCCGGACCCTTTTGACGATAACTTGCACATTGTTTTTCTCAAATCCAGTGTAACGGCTTTCGCGGTTGCTGTTTTTGAGGCTTTGGGTGTCGGAACTTGGCAGTCCAACTTCGTCGGATTTATCTATGCACTGGGTGCCCTGCTATTGTTCTACCTGTTTATCCGGAAAGTTGCCGGAGCAATTCCAGGTTTGCTGTTTTTACTTCTGGCGGGTCTCAACTACAATCTCCTGTTTTATGGAAGGTTGCCATTTCTCGAACACAGCATGGCTTTTTTCGCCTTTTTGGCATTAGCGCTTGTGACTTATAGTCGGAAAGCGCCTTTGTGGTTTATTGCTGGTATTTCATTAGGAATTAGCGTGTTCTTTGGCAAGGTAATCGGGTTGGTGTTCCTGTTCCCGTTTGCCGTGTTTTTCGTTTATCAATATCTGTGGGGCAGCTCATCATCACCTTTAGACTCCGCTCGGGATGGTGGAAACAGTTACAGCGCTGTTGCTGGAAAACAAACCTCCACCATACGCGGGGAAAGTATGGAGCATCGGGGAACGGTCGCTCGGCGTTTGATACCATATATTCTGTTTGCGGCAGGATTGGGCGCAACCGCAATTTTCTGGTACTTTTTCACCTATGCTCCCATGCAGGCTCAGGTTTCCGGTTATTTCGGAGAGCAGGTTGTATCGCTCTACGGCGCTCCCGACGGACTGAAATCAATATCTCAATTTGTCGAAAGAATGGTAACCTTTGGGGTTGACTCCAAGCTCTTTCAGCGAATGCGGTCCGTATCGCTGCTGAGTGCGGTGTTTCTTGGAATCATGTTCTATCGTCTGTTTCAACGCCGGTTTAACCGGAGCGGTTTTGCCTCATTTAACGGTGGACTTCTATTCCTTACCGCTATGATAGTCGGTTTCTATGTATCCCTGATGATTTGGAATTACCGCCCTCTGCGTTACCAGCTCGTGTTGATCTACGCCAACTACGGCGCTGCTGCCATTGTGTTGACCATGCTATGGAGAAAAGTACGAAAAGCGGAGCCACATAAAACACCCTTTCTGTTCTATCCTTTTTGTCTTACTTTGGTTTTGGTCCCCTTCTATCAGGTATGGGATAAGCTGGCGGACCGGTATGGATGGGATTTCAGTTTCGAGAGCTGCGCTATCTGGGCGGGTCTGGCAGCTCTGACAATCACTGTCGGTATTAGTCTTGTGATTCGCTATCGGTTGTGGGTATACATTCCATATCTTACATTGCAGAAAAGAGTATTAGTAATTCTTTTGGTCGCAGCCAATGTGGGACTGGATACCGCAATGTATATCTACTGGTCGCAGCGACCTACTTTTACTCTTCGCGACAACAGTCGTGATCTGGGGCTGATACTCAACCGGGGAGCAGTTATGTCTGGTCCTCTTGGTCCGGCGATGGTTATGGAAAACGATTTGGGCAGTGTGATTCACATGTTCGGTGTTTCGCAGGCTGACCCCAGACTTTTCGAGGAGTTCCCGATTACTCATCTTCTTTTAGATAAAGGCAATGAAAAATGCGCCAAAACCGACTACCCTGATTTAATGGATAGCGCGACTCACATTCTTACATACCATGCAGGGTCGCAGAAGATACGCCTGTTCCGAATTGCAGGACACACTGGTAATACAAAAGCTGACAGCTACCAATTATCACAATTTGAGAAAGCTGTTGATATGTATCGAAATGGTGAGATCAAGGAAGGTCACAAATTAGCGGCGGAGTTCCTGTCTGTAAATCAACACAATCTTTCCGGCTACCTAGCCGTGGGTTCAGTAGCCGAAGAGGATGGTGACAATATTCTGGCTGAGAGTTGCTATAAAAAAGCAATTGAATTTTCACCGTCAAATTACCATATTAATTCCCAGTTGGCTGAGTTCTACAAGAAACAATTTATCGACTCCGCCGATAACCGGTATAAGCAGGAAGGACTCCGCTTCTATGAAGAGGCAATGCGGCTGGCGCCAAAAGTGCCCAAGCTGCAAGCGGCGTATAGAGAATTAAAGGATAATGAAGCATGGCTGCTGAAGAAAAAAACGGATTCTTTGTCTCAACGATAGTGCCGGCAATGAACGAGGAAGGCAATATCGATGAGTTTTGCCGCCTCTATGATGAGATGCTGAAAAAAGCCTCTTTCGACGGTGAACTAATCTATATTGATGACGGATCGACAGATGGAACTCTCTCGAAGATAAAAGAGGCCGCCAAACGGTATAATTTTATTAAATTCGCAAGTCATCAACACAATCGTGGTGTAACCGAAGCCCTTCAGGCAGGTTTTGCCATTTCACGTGGAAATGTCTTTGTCTTCTATCCTGCTGATTTGCAATTTCTTCCGGAGGATATCCCGGCTCTTGTTCAACCAATATTTGAAGGAGCCGATATGGTAACCGCCTGGAAGCAGGGCAAATATAACAAAAAATTTGTCTCTTCGATTTATAACTGGCTTTCAAGGAAGATATTTGGCCTAAAGGTTCATGATCTCAATTCCTGCAAAGCCTTTAGACGTGAGGTTGTCGAGCATATTTTTCTTCGCAAGGATTGGCACCGCTATCTGGTAGTGCTGGCCGCCAGTGAAGGGTATTCAATAGACGAAGTTAAAATACCACTCTATGACCGTACCTGGGGAAAATCCAAGTTCCAGTCTATCTGGCGTATTCCTGTCGGGTTTCTGGATATGTTAGCTGTCCAATTTCAGATAAAGTTCATGCGTAAGCCGCTGATGTTTTTTGGATCCCTCGGTTTGGGCTTTTTCGGTATGGGGTTCCTTGTAGGACTGTGGGCTATCTATCTCAAATACTGTCTGGGAGAGACACAATTGCCGCTGCTGTATCTGGTTGGGCTTCTGTCTGGATTAGGTTTTGGGCTGTTTCTAATGGGCTTTATGGCTGAAGGACAAACATCTATCAAGGAAGAAGTTTCAGATATGCGGCGTCAGTTGTACAATTTGACCAAAAGGAAACAATCGCGGAAATCAACCGATGAGTGATATCCCTATTTCTTCTACTGATCAACAAACATCAATGAATCAACAAACCAGCATTCGTAAGATTCTCTCGATAACTCTCAGGTCTCTTCTAATTGCCATCATTCTTTATTTCCTCTACCGCCAGATGTCAGCCCATTGGGATGAGATTGGAGCATATAGTTGGACTGTTGACTTCATCTGGTTCATTCCATCAATACTGGCAGGGCTTGTTACATTTGTGATAATGGCTTCCGCGTGGCGGAGTATTATCGCTTCCTTTGGTCACAGACTGAGGCTCAGGGATGCTTTCCGAATCATCTACCTGTCAGACCTGGGACGATACATCCCCGGCAAGGTGTGGCAATTGTTCGGGGTGCTGTATTTAGCCAGACAAAAAGGCGTTCCTCCGGAGCAGGCGGGAGCGTCATTTGTTCTTGTACAGATGTTTGCTATTCCGGCTTCGTTTTTAGTCTTTGTACTGGCTGCTCAACTTGAACCATTGCTCCTTATCGACCAGATCAGTTTCTTGGGTGAGAAGTCATCATACTTCATTACCGGTATCATGGTAACCATGTGTGTACTTCTGGTAGTTTATCCACAATGGTTTATATCCATGGGTAATAATCTCTTAAGGAGACTCAAGCGTCCGGAGGTACATTTTCATTTGGACAAAAGAGTTGCTCTGTTTGTTTTCGTTCGTTACTTTTTGGGTTGGACTTGTTACGGGATTGCCTTTTGGCTCTTTGTCAGGGCAGTTGTTCCCGACAGCCAATTGACCTTGATGGCTGGTATCGGGTTGTTTAACGCAGCCTACCAGATCGGTTACCTGACGCTGATTGCGCCGGGTGGTTTTGGACCGCGCGAATTGGTTATGGGAACTATGCTCGCCCCGTTTGTGGGACCGATAGGACCAGCGGTGGCGATTGCCGCTCGACTGTGGGCAATTGTTATTGAGGCTCTGGCAGCCTTATTGGCTCTTGCCGTTAGAAAGAAATAGTACGGAGTTTGACCTGTGGCTAAGAAACGAAAAGTATCACCCAAACCTGTCCCTCGCAAGGGGAGCAACTTTGATATTGAGAAATCTCGGTACTTTGTCCCTGTTGCGTTTATAATCATCCTTCTGGCTCTCATTTTCCTGTTTAGCGATTTCATCTTTTCAGACAAAATGCTGCACAGTTCGGACCAGATTCAGGCTGGTGTTTTCTTCAGGCAGTTGCTTGTCGATCATGTGGCCGAACATGGCGCCGTACCTCAGTGGAATCCGTACATCTTTGGCGGGATGCCGTATATCGAGGCGTTTCACGGCGACATATTTTACCCGTTATCGTTTCTGAAGTTCTTTGGTTCGCTCCCTCGCATGTTGGGTATCATCATGTTCCTGCACATCTATCTGGCAGGTATCTTCATGTTCTTCGCCGCACGGCAGTTCAAGCTGTCTCGAGTGGCGGCTCTTCTTTCTGCTACGTGCTACATGTTTGCGCCCTACCTTATTTCGCTGGTGGCTCCCGGACACGATGGTAAGATTTTCGTAACGACGCTTTTCCCGTTGGTAATGCTATTCCTTGACCGAGCTTTTGAGCGCAAGCCGTTTCTCAATTTTTCATTGATGGGTTTGGTGATTGGTATCATCATCCTGTCGCCGCATCCGCAGATGTCGTATTTCACACTTTGGGCGGCGGCTCTCTATACATTATTCCGCTTGATTTTGCTCTGGCGCGAGAAACGGAAAATCGGCGTTTTGATCCGCCCTGCTGTTCTGGCGACGTATGCAGTAATGATTGGACTTCTCATTTCAGCGATACAGTTCTACCCCGGATATGTCTACACCAACGAGTTTTCTCCACGCGCTGATTCCAAGAAGGGATGGGACTGGGCGACATCATGGTCATTGCACGAGGAAGAGGCAATGTCGCTTCTTATTCCCGAATTTTCAGGTACGTCAACATCCGGCGCAAAGACAGTTTATTGGGGAAAAAATTACTTTAAGGATAATTCGGAAGCGATTGGTGTAGTCACAGTTTTCCTGGCGTTGCTTGGCCTGTTTTTCTCACGACGGAAAAAAGCCTGGTTCTTTGGCGGTCTTGCTGTTTTTGCCCTTCTCTATGCGCTTGGGGCGACAACTCCATTATTCAAGATATTCTACTTTGTCATCCCTAAGGTTAAATCGCTGCGTGCTCCCTCTATGATAATGTTTATTTTCAGTTTCTCGGCGGCATTGCTGGCTGGGATGGGAGTGCAACAACTGATAAACCAACATCAAGAACCAAAAACGACTGATGATAGAAAATTCCGTTGGATCCTGTATGGGTTCCCCGGTCTGCTCCTTTTACTGGCAATCCTGTTTGGTATTGCAGGTCGCGGGATGATAGGCGCTTGGTGCTCCATGTTCTGGAGTGATGCCGCCACTACATTTGTTACTCGAGATATGTCCAAGCTCGACCTGGCCTATCACAATTTATCGGCTATTACATCTGGCGCCTGGTTGGCGTTTCTGTTTTCAGCACTGGTCGCTGGTTGTATCTGGTTCTACCGATCAAGGAAGATGGGAACAGGAATCCTTGTGGCGCTGGCATTTATTCCTGTAGTCGATGGTGTTCGATTTAATAGCCGCTTCGTATCAACCTTCGATCAGGACCAGCTTTTTAATCCCAATCCTGTTACTCAATTCTTTACTCAGAAAACCGATGAACATTTCCGGGTTATGAATCTGCGCGTTCTGCAGGAGGATTTGTTGCCACACCATCGGATACCGGTAGTCGTAGGATACCATGGTAATCAGTTGCGCTGGTATGATGACCTTCTTGGAGGTCCGCAATTAACCAACCAAAGGAATCCGAGATTCCTCAATCTTGTCGGGGCCAAATACTTCACAATACCGGCCAATCAAAGATTCCCTGAAGGTTATTTCGGCTCTGCGCCCGTCAACGTGGCAGCGACTTTTGGGGAAATATCAATAGTTCAAAACGACAATGCTTTTCCGCGCGTCTATCTGGTGGATCAGTACCGTGTCTACGATGATCGCCAGGATATTTATCCCCAGGTCTTAGGCGGTACTGACGATCTAAGAAAAATAGTGTTTTTGGAAGAAGAGCCCCCGTTTGAAATCTCGACAGACACTCTTGGAGGGGATTCTGCTTGGATAATTGACTATGCGGAGGATACAGTTGTGATTGGTGTCAATTGCACCGGAAATCGACTCCTTATCTTAACTGACAATTACTATGATGCCTGGCAGGTCTCCGTTGACGGGCATCCCGCACAACTGATGCGCGCCTATGGTACTTTCCGGGCAGTGGCAGTTTCAGCGGGGACTAAAAGCGTTTCTTTTGTGTACAAATCTACAAGATACCGTATCGGGAAGTTTATCACCTTGTTGACATCATTGTATCTGTTGGTTATTTTTGGATTTTACCTGTTTCAAGCAGTGCGTCGCAAGAGAATAAAGGAAGGATTGACCTGATGCCACATACGCAACGTGCCCTTGTTATCCTACCCACATACAACGAGCGTGAAAATATCGAGAAAATAATTCATGCTGTGCTTCCGCTTGACCCACGTATAAATGTGCTTGTTGTTGATGATAATTCACCGGATGGTACTGGTGAAATCGCTGATAAAATGGCCGGTCAGATGACTAAGGTCAATGTGTTGCACAGGGAAAAAAAGGAAGGGTTGGGGCAAGCGTATATCGCTGGATTCAAGTGGGCTATCGAACGAGAATATGACTATATATTTGAGATGGACGCCGATTTTTCTCATGGTCCCGAATATCTTAAGGATTTTCTAAAAGAGATTCAGGAATACGATGTTGTTATCGGTTCGCGCTATATTAGCGGTGTTAATGTTATTAATTGGCCAATGTCAAGGCTGCTTCTGTCGTACTTTGCCAACGTTTATACACGCACAATAACCGGCCTTCCGTTGCACGATGCCACCGGCGGGTATAAATGCTTCCGTCGCAAGGTGCTTGAATCAATTGATCTAGATGCTGTCCGGTCTTCCGGGTACTCGTTTCAGATAGAGATATCCATGCGGGTTTGGAAACACGGCTTTACGATTAAGGAGATACCGATTATTTTTGTTGATCGTACAGCCGGAGAGTCGAAAATGTCTAAGAAAATAGTGCGTGAAGCTATCTGGATGGTTTGGTGGTTGCGCATTAAATCCATAATGGGGAAACTAAAATAACATTTAGTTATGAGCGAAAAGAATTCAACCATTTCAATTGTAATTGTTACCAACAATTCCATGCCGCCGCTCGAGAACTGCCTTAAAAGCATCAGGTCCGGCGCCAATGGAACACCTCTGGAAATTATCGGAGTTGACAACCATTCATCGGACAACTCTCCGAATGTGGTGAAAGAGTACTTCCCCGGCGCTCAAGTTATTCGTAATTCTTCCAATCTCGGATTTGCCGCTGCTTGTAATCAGGCTGCCAAACAAGCGACCGGAGATTACCTGCTATTCTTAAATCCTGATGTTCAGGTTGATAACTATGCTATTGAGGAGTTGCTTGAGGTTTTCCGCTCCAGAGAAAAAGTTGGCACAGCAGTTGGACGGATGCGTTTTCCTGACGGATCATTTCAGTCGACATGCCGCCACTTACCGCGTTTCTCAAACATGGTTTATTCACGCGGTTCGATGTTATCGAAAATTCTAAACAATGGCCATCACTATACCCTCCCCGACTATGACAAGGTAACGCCAATACCAGCCGCTGCCGGCACAATGATGATGATTCGCAATGATCTTTTTCACGAAATTGGCGGGTTCGACATGCGTTTTTTCATGTTCATGGAGGATGTTGATTTATGCCGTCGTTTGAGTACGCTCGGGTACACTAATTACTATGTGCCTTCAGCTGGTGGCGTACACCTCTGGGGAAGGGGTAGTAAGGTGGGGAAATTCAGGCGAAATCTTTATCATCACATAACTGATTGGAAATACTTCAAAAAACACAACCCTGGGTTTGTCTCATACTGTTTGTTGCCTTTCGCACTGAGCATGAATTTACTTCTTGTATCACTGCTTCCGGTTTCTCAGCCAGCTAACCGAAGTTGACTGTTGGAGTTAAGGGGAATTACCACAAAATTCATAATCTGCAGTGTGGGGTGGTTTTGCTTGAAACTGTGTGGTTGAAAGTATATTTTACCGTATGATTGATACACAAGTAGCAGTTTTTTGCGATTTTGACGGTACTATTGCTCGCCGCGATGTTGGCTATAGCATCTTCCATCATTTCTCCAATAGCCGCAACGACGAATTACTACCGGACTGGAAAGCGGGAAGGCTTTCAAGTCGCGATTGTCTCCTCAAAGAGGCAGAGATGTCCCCTATGACTGAGGAAGAGCTGTTCAGTTTTATCGATCAATTTGAATTCGATTCGGGGTTTGCTCCATTTGTTGAGAAATGTCAAGTGGTGAGCATAGATTTGATAATAGTTTCTGATGGACTCGATCTATATATCGATTACCTGCTTAAGCGTGAGGGGTTTGAACACTTGAAGCTAATAGTCAATCATGGCTATATCGATGGCAACCGACTTATTATTGAGTTTCCCCACCACAACCAAATCTGTCGAAAGTGTGGTAGTTGCAAAGGTGAAAGAATACAGGAGTACCGGCAGCAACACGAGGGCAACACGAATATAATATTTGTGGGTGATGGTTATTCGGATGCTTGTGCTACCACCGAGGCTGATGTGCTCTTTGCGAAAAAAGACCTTGAACGGTATTGCCGGATGCGCAATATTAAGTATCAGTTGTATGATGATTTTTTTGATGTTGCCGAACAAATGGATAGTATGGGTCTATTTGTCAAACAGAAACTCTGATCCCGGAGCAAATCCATGAAAGCGATCGTCATGGCTGGCGGATTTGGAACAAGACTCCGCCCGCTGACAATAAATCTTCCCAAACCGATGGTACCTATAGGTAATATACCTATGATGGAACACGTGGTGTCGTTATTGAGCAAACACGGCATTAACGATATTACTGCGTTGTTGTATTTTCAGCCGGATAAGATCCGCAATTACTTTCGGGATGGCTCCGATTTCGGAGTCTCTATGCAGTACATTCAGCCTGATGATGATTACGGCACCGCTGGTGCGGTTCGATGTGCGCTCAGTTCCGTGACTGAACCGGTACTGGTTATCTCTGGAGACCTGATTACCGATTTCGACTTAACAGAAGCTATTACCTGGCACCAGGAGAAGAAAGCCGATACCACTATTCTGTTGACCAGAATGGAAAATCCTTTAGCATACGGTATCGTAATTACCGATGAAGATGGCCATATCAATCGCTTTCTGGAGAAGCCATCCTGGGGGGAGGCGTTCTCAGACACCATCAATACGGGTATCTACATTCTGGAGCCATCGGCTATAGAGTTGATTCCACCTCGAACTAATTTCGATTTTTCCCAAAATTTGTATCCGCTGATGCTGTCACGGGAAATGGGCTTGTTTGGAAAAATTATGAAGGGGTACTGGAAAGATATAGGTAATGTTGATGAATACAAGCGAGTCCATGTTGATTTCTTCAGTGGGACTCTGGACCTGGATATTGAAATAGCCCCGAAGGTATCCGGTGAGGATATAATATATCAAGGGAGTGGCGTCAGGATTGAAGATGATGTACAGATAACCGGTCGGGTTATACTGGGTAATGATGTTTCTCTTGAGTCTGGAGTCAAGCTTCACAATTGCGTCATTGGTAACCGCAACCGGATTGGCATTGGCGCGGAATTAAAAAATTGCGTCTTATGGTCGGATTGCGCAATTGGAGCGGAGAGTAATCTGTCTGGCAGTGTTATTGGCAACAATGCCCGTCTGGGAAATAATGTTCAATTGATAGATGATGTAATCATCTCGGATGATACTGTTATTGGCGATGGCGCTACTATCAAGGCTAATTGCAAGATATGGCCCGGGAAAACTGTAGATTCGGGGTCAATTGTATCATCCTCAATTGTTTGGGGCGACCGTTGGAATCGAGAGTTGTTTACCAATTCCAAGATCACCGGTCTGGCATTGACGGAGATTACTCCAGAGATGGCAGTCAAAGTTGGGGCTGCCTTTGGAGCGTTTCTTGGAACTGGAAGCGAAGTTGTCACAAGCCGCGATGCTTCCGATACATCAAGACTGATTAAACGCGGTCTCATGTCTGGTCTCCTTGCAGCTGGTGTCAATGTGGCGGACCTTGAGGCGCAGCCTATACCGGTGGTACGGTATGGTCTTCGACAGGGTAGCTATGCCGCAGGTATATTTGTGCGCCATAATCCTGATGATTATCGTCTCATAGATTGCATCTTCTTTGATGGTTCTGGTCTTGATATGCCAACCGGAAAACTTAAAAAGGTTGAACGGATGTACTTTGGTGAGGACTTTGAACGCGCTTCTCTGGACAACATTGGTCATCTTGATATGGTGTATCACGTCTTAGAAGATTATCGAGATGATTTTCTCCAGCATACCAATATCGATCTCATTCACAAAGCAGGCTTTAAAATTGTTATTGACCACTCTAACGGTTCCTCAAGTCAGATTTTCCCCGACTTGTTCAGTCGATTGGGTGTATCTACGGTGGAACTTAATGCTAATCTTAACCCACGCAAATTTTCAACTTCACCGGAAGAATACACCCAGGCTACAGTACAATTATCATCGATTGTTACTTCCCTTCATGCCGATGTCGGTTTCCTGCTCAATCCAGTAGCCGAAAAACTCTCGGTAGTGGATGATGAAGGCCGTCCAATGGACAGCCAGTTACTATTGCTGGTTGTAGTCGATTTGTTTCTACGAACCAGCGGAGCAAGGAAGATAGCCGTTCCGGTTAGCTCTTCTATGGGGGTTGAGGAAATTGCCAGAGAGCACGGGGTTGAAGTTATTCGGGTATCCAATGACCACCTGTCCATGATGGAGGTCTTCCTGCGCGGCGAGGTTGATTTTGTTGGCGGTACTCGCGGTGGGTTCATTTTCCCAGGCTTCCAGATGGGTGCCGATGCTATGGTGGCGCTTGTTAAAATACTGGAGATGATGGCACAGACGCGGACCCGCCTGAGTGAACTTCGCAAACAGTTTGTACATTTGAACCGACAATCAATTTCGATTCCTTGTCCCTGGTCGAAAAAGGGTATGGTTATGCGCAAGCTAATCACTGATTCTGAAGATAAGCAGCGTCAGTTGGTTGATGGGGTTCGCATTTCTGAAGATTCCGGATGGGTCCTCGTTGTTCCGGATCGTACAGTGGCCGCTTTTAACATATTCGCAGAAAGCCCATCAAGTGACGAAACCAACCGATTGATTGATCGTTACCAGAGTCTGTTGGAGGAATGGCAGCAGGAATAAAGCAACCCTGTTGTTCTTATGTCCGAGACCGGCTTTGCCGGATTTGGCAAATCCAAAGTGATTACTCTGTATAATTTGAGATTACCGCTCTTTGCTTGCAACGACCGCAAATTATTTCTTCAACAACCTGTTAGACAACGCCAAAGAATCAAATATTTGCGGGTTGCTTGGGCTCATCATCGGATTCCTGCTGCATTATGGAAGGATCCTTGATAATCAGGGCAACCGGAATCAAAACGCAGTAGCCAATTACCAGCAATAGCGGTGCCAGTGTCAATGACCCTTGGGCGAGAGTGACGTATCCGAGTATGATTACAACCAGAGCGATGGCAAAAACAATATAGTTCCTAGTGCCAAAGGGCCACTTAAATTCACCCTGGGTCGGTTCATCTGTCTTTTTCTTTTTTGTAGCCATAATCAATTATTTCCAATAAAGGGATACCTAGCTCGTCCTGTCAAGATGTTTTGTTCGATATAATGTTCTGTGCATATTGTTTGTACCACGCTCCGAGTCCTATCGCCCAAACGAACATCAACATTTCTCGAACTTCTTCGTCAGCGAAGGTAGCCTCGGTTATAGACGAAATGAAAAATACTACCGACCCAATTAGTGCCGCTGTTAAATAACACTTGTGTGTTCCCGGAGGACCACGGTGTCCTTTCCAGAAAGAGAATAAGGCAATTAACCAGAAGCTGATATAGAACAACATGGCAGGGATACCTTCATTTGCCGCTATATTGATTAAATCACAATGGGCATGAACATGTTTTTTTTTCGGTTCAACATCAGGAGGGAGTCTCTTTGCATATTCCGCTGGAAAATTTCCCCGCCCCACCCCAAAAACAGGGTTTTCAACGACCAGATGTAAAGAACTTTCCCAAATAAAGGGTCGCCCCATCTCGTCGTTCGTGCTTAAATCACGCTGGATGTTTCTCTCTATTCTGTCGGAAAGTCCCTGAGAGAAAATCAAAACACCAACAGCAATAACTATAATGCCGAAACCATAAACCCAGTAACGCCGACCTTGAATGAAGGATAAAAACAGTAAACCAAATAGCAGCGCTATAATTGATCCCCGGCTGTAGCTGAACATTACTGCCCCCCCGGCTATAATTCCACCCATGACTAACAAAACGCGGAGTCGTCGGTCAAACCCCGATTTACTGACTATTCCAAGAGTTATTAGAAATCCTGAAGCAACAGCAAAAAAGTTACCAAAAGTAAGTGGGTGAGGGAAATTGCCACGGACCAAGTAGCCGGAATTTGGCGCTGGTTTTAATGACTTGGTGTGATACCAATCAATCCCAAAAAAGTGTTGTATAATACCATAAGTTGCTACGATAGCTACACTTACTGCAAATGCTGTTATCAGGTAACGACGGTATTGGTCATGGTTATACAAGTACACTCCGATTGGTATTGCCAGGAACAACCATTCTTCTTTTACTGCAATCGCTGATTCGACAGGTGTTGGCCCTGTTAGCGCTGAGAGCAAAATCCACCCAATGTACAGAGCTGTAATCTGATAGAAACGAGCAAGTGAACCGCAAAAAGGATTGAATGGCTTAATAGATATAAAAATGAGAAATCCAATCAACGATAATCCTAACGTTATCTGAGTTATCGCGATTGAGAAAGTAGAACTGATTATATACAGCAGATAAAAAACAAAAATAAAGCCTGGCAGAAGTCTTATGACAGCCCTCTTCATCCGGACAGGTCGCTTTCCAGAAATTCCACCAGCAGGTGGATGATAAAAATATGCTCTTCCTGAATTCGTTGCGTTGAAACGTGCGGTATTATCAGAGCTTTATCTACAAGGCCTGTCAGCTTGCCACCCTTACCACCCAACAGACCAACAGTGAGAATCTTTTTCTCACGAGCAATATGAACAGCCTTGATCAGGTTAGTGGAATTCCCCGAAGTAGAGATTACAAATAGCAAATCACCTTTTTGCCCCAATCCTTCAACTTGCCTGGAGAAGATTCTATCGTAGCCAAAATCGTTGGCGGCGGCGGTCATGACTGCCGGATCAACGCAAAGAGCAATGGCCGGCAGTGATTGGCGCGTTTGTGCTGAAGAAAGACGAACAATCATTTCACCGGCAAAATGTGAGGCATCAGCAGCCGAGCCGCCGTTGCCGGCAATTAGAATCTTTCCCCCGGAACCAAGGACACCTGACATCAAAGCAGCGATATCGAGGATTTCCAACCCCAGCGTTTCGAGGGTAGACTTGCGCAGAATAGCTGTTTCATCACCAAGCTTCTTTAGATATAGAAGCCTCTCATCTTTATTCATGCGGGTACAGACTCCTTTGAATGTGTCGCGGCAGTCAGCTCGCGAAGGTAGTCAAACTTCTGTTGTTCTTCCATTATGTTGCCCACAACTACAAACGAAGCTCCGGCGTCTATTCGTGCGGCACAGTCTTCGGGACTACGCAAACCACCACCGACCAGCAGAGGAATATCAACGCACGAAGCAACCTTGTTTACCATTGATATTGGCACCGGGTTAGTAGCGCCACTTCCTGCTTCCAGATAGCACAAGCGCATTCCCAGATATTGTGCCGCCATGGCATGAGCGCAGGCGATATCATCTTTTTCACGAGGGATTGGCATGGTACCGGAAATATAGTGTACAGATGTATTGCTGCCAGATTCTATCAACATGTAGGCAGTGGGAATAGGCTCGAGCCCAAATCTTTTAACAAGTGGCGCTCCCCTAACCTGCTCACCGATTAGGTACTCCGGATTACGGCCAGAAATAAGCGATGTAAACAAAACAGCATCGGCTGCGGGTGTCAATTGAGCAAAGGACCCGGGGAAAATTATTACCGGTAACGATGTCGCTTCCTTGATAGCCTTAACAGATTCACCAAAACTGGCGCTCAGCATGAAAGAGGTACCGACCAAGATAGCATCAACTCCACAATCTTCAGCAGCCTCAGCGAGTGCAAGGTAGGAATTCGAAGATGTTTTATCCGGATCGATTAACAACAGAAAACCACCACCGCGATTTTCTTTAGCCTCTATCAGATGCGTAAAAACAAAGCGGTCGATCATGCTCCTTGCTCCTCCAAAATCTTTTTAACCGATTCAAACAAATCAACCGCAATAGTACCGAGAGCGACACTCCCTTGGGCAAATGTCGGTTTGCCGCCTCCGCGACCGCCGAATTTAGGAAGAATCTCTTTCGACAATTTTCCAATGTGAACTTTGTATTCTTTAGCTGCCTTACTGCTGGCAGAAGCCATGTATGTCTTTTTGCCGTTGACCTCACCCAGAGCAATAGCGACAACATTATCGCTCCGTTCCTTTTGCTTGTCAATCCAACCAGCCATGATATCGCGATCGGTCGAGCCAAAATCGTGGGTAATTAGGGTCAGTTCGCCGACTGTCTGTTCATCTCCCACGCTTTGCCCGCCGCCGGAGAACATTTCGGATTTGAGTTTCTTGATTTCTTTTTGCAATTGAAGATTACCGTCGTGAACCTCACGGATGCCATCGAGTGTTTCATGCTCGGTGCGGCCAATTATGCGGGAAGCCTCTTGCCGGAAAGATTTTGCTTCGAGTATATACTTGATTGCTTCCTTTCCAGTAATCGCCTCCAAGCGACGCACACCGGAAGCAATGCCGGTCTCCAGCGTGATAAGAAACGGTCCGATCTGCGAGACATTGGCAACATGGGTACCACCTCACAACTCTTTCGAGAAATCACCAATCGAAACTACGCGCACTGTGTCACCGTATTTTTCACCAAACAGGGCTGTTGCTCCTGTCGCACGGGCGGTT
>Ga0164318_10001568_pt1 | contig 20479 bp, 7 predicted proteins | sample GuaBasSedimGuay9_FD_113734 | JGI IMG/M metagenome (GOLD analysis project Ga0164318, IMG submission 113734) | Subseafloor sediment microbial communities from Guaymas Basin, Gulf of California, Mexico - Guay9, Core 4571-4, 0-3 cm | ecosystem: Environmental > Aquatic > Marine > Hydrothermal vents >... | reverse complement strand
TGCCAGCACCAATGCCAGCACCAATGCCGGTTGTGCGTCCGAAACCAGATGAGAACGATCGTCTCGGCGTCATCGGAACGATCGTCTCGAGATCGGGAGAGTCTGTCCACCGCGCCCTGATATTCAACAGATCCGGACTGATCAGTGCGAAAACCGCAGGTTCGGTCGTTGCGAACTCCACTCTCTGGATGGGGGCGATCGTGATAGTGAATGCAGTGATTATCGTCGCGATGAATGTCGGCGAACTCAACGTGCCATTTAATTATTTATTGCTTATTAATTTATTTATATGTGCAGTGTTCGCTGTTACGATATACTCGATAAAGGGGCGTGCAAGGAGCAGATCAAGAGACCTCGAAGGAATGCCTGTGAACAAAATCCTATCCGACGATGGATCCAATTTCGAGGTTCCGTATTCGGATATCAAGCGCATAGAGATCGATAAATCCCGTAATATCAAGATCTTTACAGGCGGCGAGTGGATTGAGATGGGGCGTGTCGAAAAATCATCTGTTGGCGCTATGGGCGTTTTGCACGCTGTTCTGCAAGATAGGGTTGTGGAGGTGTAGGCGATTATGCGATTCATGAAAAAAAGAACAGAAACTCCTGAGGAGGACGATGACCCATTGTCGGGTGTCGCTAATCTCTTCGACGTGGCGATGATCTTTGCAGTCGGGCTCCTCGTCATGATGATGATGTATGTCAACATGCCTGAGCTGCTCACGAGTCAGGACGTCACGATTGTTAAGAATCCGGGGCAGGATGATATGCAGATCATCATCAAGAACGAAACCGAGATAGAGATCCTGAACATGACCGATGAGACGACCACATCAATGGGGAAACTGGTCGCCAGTTTGTATGAGACCGAAGGCGGCGCAACCGTGTATGTTGAGGAGGAATGACGGTTGGGCAGACGGCTGGCACGGACGGTCCTGATATGCGTCGCACTGGTGGCATTGACACCGGCACTGGTGCAGACGGCATCTGCTTCTACGCTCAATGCGAGCGATCCTGAGTACTGGACAAATGTCGGGAGTGTTGCGCTCTACATGGGCGATACATATGAGGTGAGCGGCTACACAGTCAAGTTTGTGGATTACCAGTCAGAGACTGATCAGGTCCTCGTATCGCTGTGGAAAGGGGTTGAGTTCTTAAACGAGTCTGTGCTCAACGCATCGTGCGTGGCGAATAAGGCAACTCCGGAGTACTGCAAATGGCTAAATAAAGAAGACTGTTGCGATTGCTTTAACTGGAACGATGAGGTCACGATCGTGATATACAACGAAACCGAGGATAGTCCGGAATCGCGAAACCCAACCGACTGGGAGAACCCATTAATTAACATCGAGTTCTGGGAGCGGGCAAAGCCAGAGATATCACTCGAGATCGAGACCAACTGCGAGGCATACACTGCGCGGGACTCAGAGATCCGTATCAAGGTTACGATCGAGAATGACGGGGAAAACGATGCAGACCTCAAGCACGTGGACATCACAATCGATCCAGGCGATCTTTCGGCGATCGATGACCTTACCAGACATTACAGCAACCTAACGGTTGACGATGACGAGAAGACGTTTCACACAACACTGCGGGTTCCATCATGGGTCAGTGATCATGAAGGCGAGTTGTTCGAGATCGTTGCCAATGCGACCGGGTTTGATGAGGAGGGCGTTATGTATACAGAGTCCGCGTCAACCGGAGTTCTTGTGCTGCCGAGATTCGACCTTACGGTCAGGAAGACGGTGAACAGCCACATATCGATGGATCGGGCGGTGTGGGTACGTATCGATCTCGAAAACATTGGAGAAGAGGAGCTCGAGATCGAATTAAACGACACCGTCCCCGAGGGTTTCAGACTATGTGGTAACGAGAGCCCATCCTGGAGGTTTAATATCACGCCATCCGAGTCTGCCCGCTTTTCATACCACATAGAACCTGTAAGACCGGGCGTATTCTATGTTCCGGGCGCGGAAGCGAAGTTTGTGATTGCAGGAAAGAACGTCAGCGTATGGTCGAGTAGCCAGACGATCACGGTGGACGGGGCATACATAATCATGAACAAGACCGCGTATCCTACAAAAGTCTCACTCGGTGATCCGGTCACGGTTACACTGAATGTCAGAAATACCGGAAATGCGGACGCAGTCATTGATCTGACTGAGGTTATACCACCCGGCGCCAATCTGGTCTCGGGAAATGCAACGCTTCATGCAACGCTTTCAGGAAACCAGACAAGTGAGATCGAATATATGATTAATTTTTCAATTCCCGGGAATGTGACACTCGCGCCCCCTGAAATCATACTTGCTGCAAGTGATCACAGTTATGCCTCATCACTTGGGATGCCGACGATCGAGGTTACCGGGTCTCTTCAGGGCGCGGATGCCGCACCTTTGGAAGGGGGTGCCGGGACAGAGCCGCGCTCGGCGGATGTGCCGGTATTATACGAGATTGCACTCATGCCCTTTATGCTCTGTGTGGTGTATCTGATCGGCAGGTTCAGATGACTCATGCAATTGGCAGGGAATATCCGGATAAGTTGCTTGGCACCCGTGGGCGCGGGGCTGCCGGTTTCGAGGTGTTAGAAACACGAAGTGGCTTCCACTATGCGAGGGCAAACAACAGTTCAAAACAATGTCACCAGCACGAGATCGTGTGATAACTCTGATATTCGCAAGACTTATATATCATGATTCTTAACAACCATGTTACCAAATGCTATGATATGTAATTCGAGTATGGCTAATATGAACGAACAGCGACACGGTCGTGCATCCGCCCATGCAAGCTAAACAGATGAGCGAGGTCAAGTAAGAACAATGGCTAAAAACCCAAAACATACCTGCTGGCTGCTGTGTGCAGTAGGCGCAGCGTATGAATCCAACAGCATGATTGTGAACGACAACATAGACGTAAGTGGGAGTGTGCGCATCGGCGAAACCAGCAAACCCAACCAACGATATGGATCGACTTGCCGTTCCAAAGACGGATGTAGCCCTGACCTCCGCAATAATATTCACGAGCAGCGTCGTATCTGGCACCATGATGCTCTGATCTATTTCAGGAGCGAGAACATGCCGGCGCAGGCTGGTACGATACAACCGAAGAACCATTAGGTGTGAACTATAATGAAAATACTACATGCATTATTGATACTGACGATCACCAGTACTGCTGGTGCACTACTGCCAGGTAACGGACTCGCAGCCCCGGAGACTTCGTTCTTGGTCTATGGTTGGGTCGATTACAACAATGGCGCGTCTGTAAATGACCTTATTATAGAGATGACGAACGCTAACACCGGCAAGACGTTTGATGTGGAGACGAACAGCGGCTCCAACTATTACCAGGTTTTGACCGATTCTGATAATATAGACGTAGATGATGTGCTGCACTTTCGTGCCGGTGACGGCGGCACGCTCAATACAGCCGAGTTTGATCATGTCGTGAGCGAACTACAGAGATCAGAAGGCGGATTCGAACGCAATATCACGATTGGAGCGCCGGACCTGGTCGTGGAGAGTATCACCCTGAACCCGGATTGTTCCAGCGCCGGAGCAGCTATTTTTGTCAACAAAGCCAATGAGATTCAGGTGAATGTTGGGAATATCGGAGTGTCCAACGCTACTGGTGCGTTCGATGTTTGTTTTGCTGTTGATGGTACACAGATAGGTTGCGCTACCATATCCAGCGGTCTGTCGGTGGACCAGAGTGAAACGGTTACAATCACGTGGACTCCCGACTGTGCCAAATACGCACCTGATTCCATCAGCACGGGCAAACCCATCACCCTGACCGCAACTGCTGACGGCAACACAGACATTGCAGAGGAGGACGAGACCAATAACGGATTATTAAAGGAAGACGCGTCTGTTTACGTAAATGGCTTCGCAAGCAAGAACTTTGATTGCGATACTGAAGACCCGTTGACTCCGCTGACCGGTTACGAGGGGGTGGAGATGTATGGTGGTGTTGCATATAATGTAAGCGGTAAAATGACTAACCTGGCTGCTGACACAAGCATTACAAGAGTTCATCACATCGCGGTACCGGATGGCATGACCGTGGAAGCGGCAAGGTTGTATCTGTACTGGTATGATAGCTCGGACACACCACCTGGAAGTCAGGCATCATTTGATGTGGATGTTGCAGGTACCTCGTATAGCACACCTGGTAGCTCATATATCGATCAGGTGCCATTTGCAAGTTCCGGAAACACTCCGAAAGGAACTTATGTCTATGATGTGACCGCGCAGGTAACAGGAACTGGTGATTACGCGGTGAAGGTCAGCAACATCCAATCATCTGGAACTGCAACGCTCTATGGGGGGATGCTGCTTGTCATCTATGATGACCCCACGGAGAATCCGGACAACCGGATGAAACTCTGGATCACGGAAGGCTTTGACATACTCAATGCATGGCAGTGTTATTGCGTATCAACAGAAGAAGCAACCGCGACCGTGACCTTTTCAGGAGCGATCGATACCACGGAGGTCACCAGTGCAACACTGGTTACTGTTGTGACACCGGAAAAATCTCACAGCAATCTGCTCATAAACAGCGAGACCGTTGTGAGCGATGCATGGAATGTAGAGGCATATCCGGGCAGCAAGGTCTGTGTGGATGAACGGGATATCAGCGCCAATCTGAAAGCAAGCGACAATACAGTCGGATTTGAACGTGATCGGCACACACCAATATACGCGAGTAATGCGGTCCTGATGGTGCGGGGAACATCGGGTGTTGCATTGCCTGGCGATATCAACGGCGATGGGACTGTCACGACAGATGATGCCGCAATCGCCATGCAGATGGCTGCAAGCGGCGAATACAGCGATGTGGCTGATGTGAGTGGAGATGGTGAGGTTACCTCGCTTGATGCACTGATGATCCTGCAAAAGGCAGCCAGTTAGTTTGTATGAAAGCATGGTATCTGCTGCTCGGATTGATGATGTTGTGCGCCGCAGGAGTCGGCATAGTCAACTCGAGCAATGGATATCTTGCCGATCAGAATCTGACATCTTTCTTGATCTTCGGGCATGTCTTGTACGAGGATGGTACTCCGTGCAACAGTCCGATCGTCAATATAACGAATCCGGACACGGGGGGGGCATGGTGTGCGGATACGGTCTCTGGCTTTAATTACTATCAGACCGTCCTCACGCTTGCGGATGTGAATGCTGGCGACGTGCTCAGGTGGAGCGTTACCGATGGCACAGTCTTTGACACCACAAACCACACGATCGGTCTGGGCGATCTCGAGAGTGGCGGGATATTCGGCTTTGATATGATGCTCCAGTCGATAGCACCCATAATCACAGGATATGCTCCCGAATCTCAGATTCGTGATATCGAGAATGCGGCGCGGAGATTCAACGTCACGATCGATCGGGTTGCGAATGTCACGTGGCTGATCAATGGCTCACCGGCTCAGACGAACGCTAGCGTGACCGATGCGTCGTACACGCACACAAACGTTGCAACTGGTGTCTGGAACGTCTCTGCGAGAGCGAGCAATGCTAACGGCACTGATATACAGGAGTGGTTATGGGACGTGACCATGCTACCACCACCTGTAAACAGAAGTAGGGTGCTTGAATACAGCAGTTCGAATACCACAGAGCCTGTTCTGTTCATGGTCTATGGGTGGGTCTTTTATGAAAACCGCAGCGGGTGCACAGGTGCTGTGGTGAACATAACCAATCCCAACACAGGCATGCAGTGGACGGCTGAAACGCGCCCTGCTCATTACTATTATCAACTCATGCTCGATGTTGCGAACATAAGCGCAGGCGATGTGCTACAGATCAATGCGAGCAAGGATGGCGTGTTGATCAATAGCACCATGTGCAACATAACTAATGCGGAGGTTTCGGATGGCGCCGCAATGGTCGATCTGAACGAAGGATCGGTCGATCTGACCGTATCTGGGATATTACCTCCCGGGGGTTTTTATGCCGGTAGGAATAGCACGATTGTGGCGGTTGTCGCAAACAATGGCACTGCATGCACCGGTGAGTTTGAGGCGGCTCTCTTCGTGAACGACGGGATACCGACCGGGGCGGTACACATACCGTCAATAGGTCCAGGAGGTGACCGATCTATCAACTTCAACTGGCTGCCGGATCATGAAGGAAACTATACCATAGTGGTCATAGCAGATTCTGACGGGGCTATCAATGAGACTGATGAGGGTAACAACAACCGAAGTACAGATGTATATGTCAGATTCACCGATATCGATCTTGTGGTCATGGATGGTATCACTCTCAACAAAACACCGCTCGACGGTGATATTATAGGTGTGAATACGACCATCAAAAATCAGGGAAACGATTCTGCAGAAAACTTCACGGTTGCATTCTATGACAACAATAATGCTTTTCACACCAGAGTGATGAGTCTGGGCGCTGGAGATTCGGATACTCTTTTGGCATATTGGTATGCGAGTTGTGGCAAGCATGCTATCAGGGTGATCATCGATCCGGATGGCACGATATGGGAGACGAATAAGACGAATAACGAGGGAAGTTTGAGTGTGTCTGTAAATCGTTCGAGAGATTTCAATATTACAAACGTCACCTTTGCTCTCGATGGCATGCCGTGCAATCCACTCGAACTGGCATGTGGTATGACTGTTACGGTAAATGCCACAATCGAGGCTATGAATCTTGCCAATCGAGATTGTCCTGTGAGCGTTAAATTCTACAGGAATGCCCATGACTGGTATCCCAGTCGTGATATCAATGAAACCGAACTTTTGTTTGAAACAGGCAATAGCATACAATGTGTTGCGGTAGAATGGAATATCAAGGATTATGGTTCAATAGGCAACCGGACGATGACCGTTATAGTCGATCCGGGTGATGAAATAAATGAACTGGATGAATCGAACAATGAAGCGGTCATTCTGATACGTGTAAAGGCATGCGACTTCACGGTTACGAATATTAATGCAACCCCCCCAGACTCAGTGAAATTTGGCGAAATAGTGGAGCTAAACGCCACGATCAAAAATCTTGGGAATGCAGCAGGGAGTGTGGATGTTGCTTTTATGGCAAACAGTACAGATGTGCCTGAAAACAGAGATATTTCCGTTAGTAATATCTCTGTTGGTGCAGGTGGTATGGGGTATGCGACCGTCCACTGGAATACCAGCAAAACAAATCTGGCTGGCGACTGTATGATAACTGTGGTGGTTGATCCGGATTACGGAATAGCGGAGTCTAACGAAAGAAACAACATCTTCTGCGGTACGGAAATATTCGTGGACGGCACAGACCTCAATATATTAAATGAAACGGTGTATGGTAAAGATGAAGCATTTAATGTATACGGAAAGGATGATTTATTATTCAATGTAACCGCAACCATAGAAAATATTGGCGCAATACCGGCAGATAAATTCGTTGTTGAGTTTTATTATAATGATTCATTATTTGGTAGAGCGAACATCAACGGTCTTGGTGTCGGCGAGAATTGTACTGTAGATGTGGTATGGGACCTTTCGAATGAAACCATCCGTGAGAACTATGCAGGCACGATCAGGATTGACGGATGCGACAATCCGGATAACAATCTTACAAACAATGAACTACCTTTTACAGCATCTGTGGCGAATCCATGGGATCTGTTTAACGTCTCATCCTATCCCGCCGATCCGGAGGAAGATGAGGCTGTGACGATTTTCGCGACCGTGAAAAATGATGGTAGCAGAAGCGGGGTTGCCAGTGTGAGATTTTATCTGGATGGTGATTTATTCAGAGAGAACGAATTATATGTCGATGCTGATAGCAAAAATTCTACAGAAGTTGTCTGGAATCCAGCGTTGTTATTCGCTGGTCCCACCAATATATCAGACATCCGCAGCATAAAGGTAAGTGCCGGGAGGGCAGACAGTGACGACCACGAGGTAACCACTACGACGAATGTAACCGTAGTGCCCGCGGATCTGACCGTCAATATATCCCTGGATTCCGATTATAACATGATCGTTACCGCCGGAAACAATGAAGACAGGACGGTAAACACCACACTCTGGATATATGATGTGGATCATACGGTTTATACGATCAGCGGGGGGCAGCATATTAAAAAGGGCAGATGCACGATATCCAATCCGGATGCCCTCAATATGAGCACTCATTTCTTTGGTGAAATCGACCATACAAGCTATAAAGAAAGCGGATACGAGGTTTATGATGACGATATGAATCCACTCGATGACAGCAGTGACGAGGGTTGGAATGGTTACGGCCCCACGCCAATCGACTCATGGTCGAGATGGGGTGCTGGCGGCAACATCACCATATGGTACGGGGGCATAAATAAAACAGGGCAAAGACCTGGGTATGCTACCATCGAATCGGGTGCACTGATGAGCAGTATGCCAGTGACACTTATCGCGGGTGAAACAAAGAACTTTATGATAAAATGGAATGTGACTGAGAGAAACCATACACTGTGGGCACAGCTCGGCGGTACAAATGACAGTATAGATCTGAATTTTGACATCGACCTTGCCATAAACGTTTCCATGAATGATACGGCGTATGATGGGGATCAGGAGACCATAACGGCTGACATAACAAATCTCGGACATGGAAACGCAAGCAGCTTCAAGGTCAAGTTCTCAAATGACACAAACCTGTTCCACACAGAGTACGTCCCACACCTCGATGGTAACGTCACAACCATAGTCACTGCCATCTGGACTGCAGACACATGGAATGAAAGTAAAGGGAAAGCCACGTTAAATCATGTCATAGGGGTTGAGATTGTCCCATGTGAAAATACTGATATAAATGTGAGCAATAACCACATCAACAAAATCGTCAGGGTTAGCCCCACACGCGACTTCTCGGTTACGAATATAACGTTTGTTCAGGACGAAGAGACCGAAGAGACAACAATCGGCGCACTCATCAGAAATTTCGGAAGAACGGGGGGCACCAAGGTCTCCATCTGTGTGAACAACAGCACCGACACCACACAGATATACTCTGGCACCCACCTGGTCAATTCCGAATGTTATGTGAGTGTGACGTGGAATGCAAGTATGGTTGGTGACTGCACCATCAATGTCACGGCTGATCATGACAACCGGACACTGGAGACTGATGAGTCGAACAACAGCATGACGCTGCCCGTGTATATAGAGGCACCTGATCTGATTGTCGAAAGTCTGATGATCGATCCCATCGATCTGATAGAGGGCGATACTACAAAGATAACCGCCACGGTTGCAAACATCGGCGACAGGGATGTGGATAACGTTTCGGTCATCTTCTGTGACCGCGGAAACCAGATACGGCGCGGGGAATGGAATCTCAAGAAGGATGCACTGAATGTAACGATAACAGAGCCAGATGCTGCCTATATGAGGGTACATTTTAAAGAATTGGCTCTAGTCGGCTGTACTGAACTTTGCATCTATAATGATGACGGAGTGCAACTCACTATGAGGGGCACAAACGCCATGAACATGTGGACAAAATGGATACCGGGAAGCAGTATTAGAATTTGTATGTACGATCACCCCTATAATCATGCTGAAATCGACAGATATGAGTACCACAGGATATTTAACAGAACCACTATTTCTCTCGGAGCGAATACATCAAAAGCGATCCATGCGAACCGGACTGTATATCCTTCGGGACTGCATGAAATCGCCGTGTTCGTGGATCCCGATGACGTTATTCTCGAGTTGAATGAAACAAATAACGAGTTGATGAACTCCATTGTGGTGCAGGGACCTGACATCAGTGCTAATCTGGCACTGAACAACACAAATCCGGTGGATGGGGATATCATAAACATAACAGCACAGATTAAGAACACAGGAGTCCTTCCGGCTAACAATTTTGCGGCACGGATTGAGGTGGATGGCAAATGCATAAGCGAGTCTGTGAATATAACTCTCCTCCAAAATGAGACACTGAATATCTCCACAACATGGAAAGCAACAATCGGCCCCCACATCATACAGGTTATCGCTGATCCGGACGAGACCATCTTTGAGACGAGCGAAGAGAACAATGCTGATTCTACCGATGTTTTTGTAAACGCACCTGACTTAAATGTCACAAATATTGAGTTAAACCCGGTTGATCCGGTGGATGGGGGCGAGACATGGATAAACGCAACCATCACTAATCAGGGATTCAAGCAAGCAAATGACTTTTCAGCAGATGTATTTTACGAGTACGGTAAATTCGAAGGCGCATTATCATGCGAACGTTATTTCATATCCGGGGGGGACCCGTGGGGTGAGCGGTGGGTAAACCTGACATGGAATAATAAAACAGTGGATGCCGGGTGCATATATGTCCATATCGAAGAGATATCCGGAAACCCGATGCTCAGTGTCTTTGATGGGAATAACACACCGGTTACCAACTCCACGGCATCGAGATGGATTGCCGTGATTGGAAATGCCGTAAATATCAGTATCTATGCTGGTGTGCAGGGTCACAGCCGAAATTCAATCGCTCTGCGATTTTATGCAGGAAACATGACACGATTTGGCGGCCTAACTCTCGACATCAATGAATCGGCGACTCTTGGTATGGGGCAGAAGGTGAGCACAGGTAGCCATACTATCATGGTCTTTGCAGATTCCGGAAACAGCATGAATGAGAACAATAAGGAGAACAACATCAGGAAAGGGACGGCGGAGGTGCGGCCAAGCAGGGACTTTCTGGTTTCTTATATGTCTGTATCTGCCAATGGATCTCCTATCAACACCAATAATACGCCACTGGATGGTGATCCTATAACTGTCAATGCCATTGTTGGGAATACGGGATTTAGAAAGGGTGTCGTTGATATCGCGATCATCGATGAGCACGGGTGGGTGGATGCTAATCCACGCTATGAACTAACCTCTTATGGGTATGCATACGTCACCGGATATCCGGGAGCAGATGCGATAAGGGTGCACTTCAGCAAACTGGATGTTTCACCAAACAATGTTGTTGAGATCCGGGATGAGGATGGAACACTGCTGTGCACGATCAGCGGATCTGCATCAATCTCCCCATGGCTTTATAGCGATAAGATTTACGTATACCGGGTCATGAAACCAACTGCTTATGGCACTTATAAGTATATTGCCTGCGAGATCGACCGGTATCAGTACAGAAAAATAAATCGAACCACAGTGAAGCTTGCTGCAAACGGGACTGCGTACGCACCTGCACGTTTCAATTCAAGTGCGGGTAACCATGCCATATATGCGATCACTGACCCCGATGACAAGATTGGCGAGTTGGATGAGTCTAACAACGAGGCGAATGAAACTATATATGTAAAGCCATGCCGCGATCCCGCTGCTGCTGATATAATGTTTAGCCCGGAGATGCCATATCCGGGTGATGCGGTGAACATAACCGCAACCGTCGTAAACAACGGCAACAGAACCTCCAACTTTACGGTTGATCTGACTGCCTTGAAATCCGAATACCGTCCGCATGAGTCCCCACATGGATCAGGTCTGACAAAGGGTTTTGATGAGGTGATCACCACATACCCGGAGGCGGATTGGACCGGCGTTCATTTTACCAGAATATCCACCATAGATGAGGTGGGTGGATTTCGGAAGACGTTTTTGCGTGTATACGATGGGGGCGGCAACATGTCAACATACTATTACGGCTTTGAGGGGGATGATATATGGGAATGTGTACGTGGTAATGTCAGCAGGCTTACGATACCGAAACTCGGCAAAGGCGCTAATATCCATGGCTGCAACATCGATGAGGTAGCTCACATCATAACGCTCAACAGAACCACAGTGACCCTGCGTCCGGGTGAGACTGCCAACATCACAGGCATACTTCCAAACGTACGCATCGGATACCGCTCTATCAGTTATACAGTCACTACAAGAGTCGACCAGGACAATACAGCATTCGAGACCGATGAGTCCAACAATGCTGCCAGCAAGGTTTTGACTGCACGCTGTCCGGACCTGACCGTGGATGACGCGCTACATTTTACCACTGATGGAAAAGCTAAGGTTGGGATCAAAAACATCGGAACCGGTAAAGCAGATGATGTGGAGGTGAGATTCGGTCGTGACGTTGAGTTTTCTGGACGTATAAAGAGTGGTATGCTAATATCTGCTGATGTAACCGATATTGATGCCGCCGATGCGATCAGAGTCCATTTCAAAAAGTTGAGGATTGTCGGAGGGGATTCACTGTGTATCAAGAAACGCGGAGGGTCTTCAGATCTACAGAAGTACACCAGAGGGGACTACTCTGATAGCTGGAGTAACTGGGTGGATGGAGATTATTTGCGGATATACCGTGATAGGAATGTGAGGTTTGAGATCGATCGATACGAATATGCAAAGGACGAATCTGTGGGGGATATTTCTGGTGGTGGAACTGAGAGGTGGGAGATTCCATGGGTCGGATACGAGGCGCCGTATAATTTGACGATAGATGCCGATCAGGGAGATTATATTGTGGAGAACAATGAGGATAATAACAACGCGACCATAGAGATGGGCGCGGACATATATATGAGAGTACATACGATTCCAGATTATCTGATGGTGGATCGTCCGCTCAACTTTATCACCCAGATAAGTAATGAGGGAACACTACCCACCCCAGAGAAGTTCAATGTGACACTCTATGATTTTACCCATGGTGAGATGGTTCCACTGGAGAATCATACCATAAAGAAGCTTAACCCGCGTGACTATTGTTATGCAAAGTTTGAATGGGAACCGCCTACATCCGGAAGCTACATATTCATCATAAGAGCAGATTCAGGAGACGATGTTGTCGAATTGAATGAAAAGGTTAATAATAATGAACTCACTATCTATTCGGAGGTTTTCAAGGATCTTGGGTATGGGGGCAGTTCTCTGGAGACCTACACGGATGGTGAGGTTAACGGTAGTTTCATCTTTGAGATGGGTGATAGGGTCGGTTGGCGCAGCTCTGACCACTGGTATGGCGTGCTTTATCGAGGTGGCGATACATACAAGGCGAGATGGGACATCCCGCTTCCAGCAGACGCGAATATCAGGATTGCAAGATTATATTTGTACTGGGGCTACGCATCCGGATATACTCAACCGACCGAGTTCAATGTGGAATTCAATGATCATCTGCTGACACAGGATCCAAGATATCCGGATTACTCGGATTATCCGATCGAAGAGGGTACTGAAGCATATCATAATTACGCATACGGGGCATATTGCTATGATGTAAAGGATCGCGTCACTGGCGTTGATGAGGTGACCGTCACGACACGCGATCTTCACGGCGCTGCATACGTATGTATAGCTGGCATGAGTCTTGTAATCGTATATGAAAGCGATGAGGGGATCTTGACACGATACTGGATCAACGAAGGCGCGGATGTGCTTGGGTGTGGTGGTGCTGACATAGGTTTCAGTTCACTTTTACCAGATGATTGTACGACCGAAGTGGTTTTTGAGGGGATGGCGGATTCTGATGGGCTCAGTAATGCGACCCTCATCACAGTTGTTCCATGGGGTAACCATGGTAATGAAAAGGTGGATGAAGAGTTTTACAGAGATACGGAATGGGCTGGAAAGAGAAAAAATGGAATATATTTCAATGACAAGGAACTTAAGGATGGTGCATACGTATGTGACTCGGAGGTGGATTCAGTTGGCATCGATGAACGTGATATAAAAGACGATCTTGTAAAACGCGACAACGTTGCGGAGATACAGGACCGGGGTGATGGTATGATGCTCTCTGCGAATGGCTTCCTGATCCTCCGCTACCCTCCAGACCTCAATGTAATCAACCTCACCGCCCCAGCAAGCACAGTCGTAGGCGCACATCACTCGATCAACGCCACCATCAGAAACGACGGCAGGAGCGATGCTCATGACTTTAATGTAACATTCCACATCGACGGAAAGCAGATGGTCCGGATCCCGCACCTTGATCTTCCTGCTGGCGAGAACATGACGCTCCACCTCTACAACTGGACTCCGATGCTGCTTATGCATTCATACAATCTCACGGCTGCTGCCGATGTGCTGTCAGGCGAGGACTGGACCGAGATTGAGACCGAGAACAATGCGATGACAAAGCATGTCACAATCGAAGAGGGTGGGTTTGGGAACCAGACCGGACCCCGAGGAACCGGAGGCGGCAGCAACCCGACAGGCGGTGAGTATACCGAGAAAATCACCGGCAGGGTCATGAAGGGAATAAAAGAATTTCTCTCAGTGGGCGGGGGCGGGGATGCTGGAATGTTTTCGCTCACGGAGTGGATCATGAAGGGCGCTGTCTGGCTTGTACTGCTGCTCTTCGTATGCACCGGATACCGGATGGAGCAGAGGAGTTATAGGGGGGCAAGTGCTGGGTATGCAGAGGGTTTATAGTGTTCATCCTCTGTTGTTGGTCGGCTCTACACACACGGTCAAGCGTCATCGCGCGCGGCTCGCTCACTCCCACGCGCTTCATATATCATTCACACATCCAATACCCTTGCCATCAACCAACATTAATACTGCTGATTTTCGTTATCCGGCAACCCATCTCTTGAATTAAAATTGGGTCTGGTTTTTGCGGTAGCAATTTTAATGTTTCGCGAACATATCTACCACATATAAAGTATGTGTTATGGTTCCAAACGCTAAAAGCCGGGTTATACCAACGAACGGGGTGGTGAAGGTACTGATGTCATATCCTGATTTTTTTCAATCATAGTGTCGGTGTCTGCGTGGTATCCCGATTTTCACAAATCGCAACAACTCCGAAAATGTTACACCATCTTCATATCCATCATCCAAACCACAAGGTTTATATAACATGAATTAAATGATCATGCTATCAAGTGCTATGATAATAGATTATAGTATAACTGATACGAACGAACCGCGGTGTAAATGCGATCGTATCCTACACTGCAAGACAAACAAACAAAAGAGGTGACTACATACGAGATGAATGAAAATCCAAGACCTATTCGCTGGCTGCTCTGCGCATCAATTTTGCTGGTGATGTTCTGTGCTCCAGCGGTAGCAATGTATGAATGGCACGGGTTTCCACTCCAGGGCAATGCTGACAACGCTGCGTTTGCCTACAACGGTACGGTTGCAAACGACATCGTAAATCATGGCAATGTATACATCGACTGTGGACATGGCGCGGACTATGCAAGTCCACCTAATGGGTACGCAGAGGCGTTCAGTGTACCTGCACACACTGGTGTGAAGTTTGCATATCTCTACACCGGCGTCTGGCATGGAACTGAGGAGTATCGTGGGAAACTGAAGGTCGACTACACGAATACCTCGGGGACCTATACACTCTCTGCAACCTGCACTGATGGTGCAGGCAACCTGACGCTCAAGGCTGACCATACGGGTGATCCGGATACCAACGACAATGTATGGAGTGCCTCGCATGGGGTGGACTGGATATGGTATGATGTGACTGACTATGTTGACTCCGGGGCTAACAGTGCCACAGGATATACGTACGATGTTGAATCCGGATTCGATGGTAGAATATATGGGTTCAAACTGGTCGTGGTGTATGAGAATAGCAGCGAGTCTAAGATTCGGTACTGGATCAATCAGGGACATGCTGCGTTGGCGTATGCAACGGGAGGACATCCTGCGCTGGATTACACCCATACATACTTCAACGGCGACATAACCACTGGTACGTGGGATTATGCAATGCTCTACTGCACATGGCTGACCGGCGATCCCGGAGATAATGATAGTCTCTGGTTCAATGGTAATCTGCTGGATAGTAGCTGTACCGAGTATGAGCAGGGGCAATATCTCGACTCAAGATGGTATGTGGTGAAGAATGGCACCATAGATTACCTGGCGGCAAACGGTAACTACGCGAACTACACCCGGGCAGAAGACAAGTATGTTCACTGGGTCGAGGCTGATCTGATACTCTTCGAGAATGAGCCAAAGCCAGATCTTACTGGTCACCCTGGTCCTTCGCCAGCTGGTCATGAGCTGGTTGGTGTTCCCATTAATGGACCTGTGCTGCCAGGTCATAACTCGACTCACGGTTACGTGGTGTGCCATAACTATGCATACACCGTGACGATCACAAATCAGGGACAAATAGCGTCTGGTCCATGTCAGGCTACGCTCCGTGATAATGGAGTTATTGTGGATACGCAATCGGTTCCGGCTTTAGCTCCCGGACAATCTTGCCAGGTAACGTTCAACTGGCATCCGACCACGTCTGGGTCGCATACACTGACTGTGACCATCGATTCGAACGGAGCTGTTGGTGAATCGGATGAAGGTAACAACATCGTCTTGATAGATGTTTTTGCAGTCGCAGCTGGCGTTGCGGGCGACGCTGATCTTGTTGTAACAGTGGATGATATTGTGTTCCTGCCGACAGAGGGTAGCAACTACACAACAATCCAGTTCACTGTCACAAACGATGGAACTGCTGATGCGAACAACTTCGATGTGGAGGTATGGGACACTACTACCACCCCGCATACATTGTTGTGCACCGTCACAATGAGTGTGGCAGCAAAAGCCGATAAGAAAGGCATCTGCGTAGTCGACATACCATACGGAGGACCGTACCCCCTACAGGTCAAGCTGGATACAACCGGCGCCGTCCCTGAGTCAGACGAAGGTAACAACGATGCAACAAAGGACCTGACAGTGATCGAGGTCATGCTGTGGGACTCCCATCACCATGGAGACATTTCCATATACAATGGAGAGTACTCGGGCTATGCCGATGTTCCGATGTTCAAGGTCACAAAACTTGTGCCAGAGAACACAACACCATGGGATGCATTAAACAGTGTGGCAACGGTTACACCAAACCCAGGGCATCCCGGACAGCCGTTTGTCTACGGGATCGACGGACTCATCGGAGACCCCGAGGGACCGGTCTACTGGTACCTCTACTTCAACGGAAGGTATGTGCCCAACAACGACCTGTGCGGCGTGATCGAGATGCAGGATAACGAGACTGCGCACTGGGACTTCCAGAGGCAGATATATCCGGGCGAGGGTGGACCGAGTTTCACGCCACCATGCACCGTGCAGAGTTACGTTGCCGGTGACGACCTGTACCCTGAGCCGTTTATGCACGGCTTCCCGATGAACCTTGCAGCAGCAAACGGACGTTCACGGACGGTCTGGAACACGTTGATCGTATATCCTGACGGATCGGCTGATTTCCAGAGTCTTGCAAATGAGATCAGAACTAGGCTTGTTGCGGGAGGGGTTCCCGGCGGGCGGATATCTATCGTCAATGATACTGCTGCTGCTGCCGGTACTGCGAAGGACACCAGCAACCTGATACTGATCGGGAATTACATGGCAAACAGTCTCATAGAGGAGGTCAACGCAAGCCATGTGGCGCTTGGAATGCCTGTGTACTTTAACTACACATCCTGTGAGATTATGGAGGATGACGACGACCCGGCAACACCGACAACGGCATACGATCATGGTGCAGTGGTCGAGGCATTCGACAATCCATGGAATAACGGAAAGTTCACCAACAAGGAAGGATCCATGATTCTCATGGCATCAGGGTTGAATGACAACGATGCAAAGGACGCAGCGAACATGCTCATTAGCCAGACTAATGAACTCAACAGATTCTGGCGGGTTAGGCTGACGACTTGCGGCGATGTGAATCGTGATACTCTCATAACTGGCTTGGATGCAACGATGGCTTTCAATGTTATGTTTGATGTACCAGTTGCTAGTCGATGGGCCGCAGATGTGAATCGTGATACTTTAATAACTGGCTTAGATGCAACAATAATTTTCAATTCGATGTTTGGTGGACCATTGAATTGTTATACGGGTTGTTGAATACCTAAGTAAAAGGAGATAAGAAGAATGAATAAATCATTTGGAATAGTATTGGTGGTACTGGCATTGCTTGCCGTACCGGCAGCGGCAGATGAGCACTTCTATCTGGTTCCGCAAAACAGTAGTTGTGATGGGCCTGATGATGAAGTAACTGTCTGGGCTATGTTACATACGGATAGAAGTGATATTGGTTCGTTTGGAGCACATATTACATTTGACCCCAGCGTAGTTAATATAACAAATATCCAAGAAGGAACTAACCCTGATTGGGACTTATGGAATTGGAAACACATGGGAAACTATGTGTTTTTTGCCGGAAACGAATTTGGCGGCACTGGACCCGGGGAACTTGAGCTTGGGACTATGACCTTGAAATGCACAGGTATAGGCAAAAGTTCCTTAGAATACACAAACTGGTATCCCCAGGGACCGGATCCAACTGCTGTTGGGGATACGCTTGGTCTTGCTGTGGATTTCACAGCAATAAACGGTACATTCACCTGCGGCGATGTACAGACCCACACCATGCCCCTACCTGAAGGCTGGAACCTGATCTCACTGCCGCTGACGCCTACAGACAACAGCGTCACCGAAGTGCTCTCAGGCGTAACCCAGAATGATGTGAAGCGGTACGATGCAACCACGAAGCTGTTCGAGGATGTGACCACGATGGATCCGGGAGTCGGTTACTTCGTGCATGTCACAGACCCAAGCGGCAGCACATGGAGCTATCAGGGCTCGCCAGTATCCTCGACGAGCCCCGGACTGAATTCGGGCTTGAACATGATCGGCGTTCCGAACTGCACGATGGATGTCGGCACTGCGATGGGATCGGCGGACTACCGGTACGTTGCGAGATGGAATGCGGCTGCGCAGGAGTACGAAGTGTACAATCCGGTAGCACCATCAGCGTTCCACGGCTTTACCACGATGACAGCAGGAGAGGGATACTTCGTATCTGCCAAATCGGGTGGTTCACTGACCCTAAGTTGTCCTTAGCTAACGCCGCAAGGTGTTAGTTTTTATTTTTATTTTTTTTTTAAACAGGACAGAAAGGCTTTTCGCAATACTTTTAGGTATTACGAAAATAAGATTCAGAAATACAAAGTACGATAAATATGGATGTAATTAATAATGAAATTAAAATGGGGCATTGTCATCGCGCTGTTTGGCATATTGCTGCTGATTGTAGCACCAGCATCTGCACAGCCAACACCATTCCTGATTTCTGGCTTGGCAAACTATGCCAATGGCGATCCTGCGGACGATCCGAGCGTGAAGGTAACGAACCTCAACACAGGTGAGGGATGGACTACAGAGACACAGGAGACCTTCAACTTCTATCAGGCCCTCCTAACAAGCGATAATGTGAGCGATGGCGACACGCTCCGGATCACTGCAAAGAAGATGCTTCCGGGCGGATACAAGACCCCTGCGAACTACACATACTGCGTAAACATCACCACTGTCGATGTCACGCAGAATGAGATCGACATGGGCGGACTCCCTGAGCTTGACCTCATCCTCAACCACTTCTGCATCAATTACTATCCTGACTATCCCTACTTCGCACAGGAAGCCTGGAACTACTCAGGTGCGGCGGTCATAAAGATGTGGACAGAGTTCAAGGACGAGGGACTCTATGATCAGGACGATCTTCAGGCGATGGGGATTGTGAACAACACCGCTGGAAGCGATCCATACTGCATCGATCCGCATGGTATGGCAGCAACACTAAACGGATTGCTTCCGAACCACTTCACAGTCGGTGTGCATGAGAATACAACCGAAGGGCTGAATCATGCGATGCACCGCATCTGCTGGTGGCAGTATCTTGGTCCTGGCTCACTTCCCGCCCGTGGAAATCCGGCTGGAAACTACGAGTTCTGGATGGGGATCAGAGGAATCCACACAGACAAGAATCCACATGATGGCACATACAGTGCACCTTATGGATACAATGTCTCTGGATTCTGGGTGAACGACCCGAACACCTTCGGCGCGGGCTGCATCGGTGAGAACAGCTACAAGACAGCTGTTGAGTGGACCGAAACCTACTACCTGCCAACGTACGATCCGAGGATCCCGGGCTGGGACGACAAGTATATCACAGTCCTTGAACCTCCTGAAGTCGAGGCTGATATCAGACTCGTGCCTGCAAAGCCAAGGCTTGCTGCAGGAGCGATAACGCCTATTATGATGGAGAAGACGCTCATCGTGAATGGTAGCGAGCAAATAGCAGACGTTGAGGTTATCGATGACGATGATGCACTCGATGTGGTGAATGCTGCAATCGACGCGGTATCCGAGGAACTCGCTGCGTACGACCTGCAGTTTGCAGATATATTTGCAGAGACGGTCGCAGGCGAGCCGATGCTCGTGTCGGGCGGTAACAGCGACTACTATATCGTGCCGTTTGAGGTTCCGGTGAAGGCGATTGCGCCTGCACCCAAGAAGGCGGTTGAGATCCGGAAGTTCGATGGAGCTACGGTAAAACTCCTCAAGATAGTAGATGGGAATGTGGAAATTAAGCCGATCTACATTGATGAGAAGAGGACGCTTGTTGTCGTGCTTGTAGATGCGGAGGACGGAAGCTTCAAGGAGGCTTCATGGGTTGATGAGCCGATGAAG